>PVMS01043926.1_pt1 | contig 10445 bp, 10 predicted proteins | sample 1853461 | NCBI WGS metagenome assembly PVMS01 (sample SAMN08582032, study PRJNA380276) | Marine sediment metagenome, whole genome shotgun sequencing project. | isolation source: ocean sediment barecode stripped | collected 2017
AGGTCGATTATCTGACCTCCGGAAGATCGGAGGTCAGATAACATTATCTGACCTCCGATCTTCCGGAGGTCAGATAAGATAACCGACGGCCAGCGCACCCAGATTTCCGGCAGCGCCCATCAAAACCGCACTTCCGTGTGTCGCGAGGTGAAAGATCTCTGCTGCAGCGGGCGCAGGGCTGTTAAGACGTGGGGTTCGATGAAGGCGAAGCGCCAGCCGCATCTCCTGCCAGATGTCATCGTTGTCGTTCATGGTGGTACCATCCATTCCCAGCCCCACCGACACACCGGCAGCCAACATGGCGTTCAACGGCGCAATACCGGCGCGCAGCCGCAAGTTAGAACTCGGGTTGTGGCTGACAGCGACCCCACTGGCCGCCAACAACTCGATTTCCTGCTCGGTAAGCCAAACGCCATGGGCAACAGTGAAACGCGGGCCGAGGACACCGAGCTTATGAAGATACACCACGGTTGGCACACCGTACGTGCGAAGTCCGTATTGCCTTTCGTAGACCGACTCTTCCAGGTGTATCTGTACGCGGGTGTCATAGTGCCCGGCCGCCTCAACGATACGGACAAGGAAATCCTCGGAAACCCATTGGGGACCCGATGGCGCAAACCAGAGCTTGATACGCGGATGCCGGGAATAGCGTTGCCGACAATCACCGAAAATGGAAAAGTATTCATCAACCGAGGTCGCACCGGGTTCCGGCAACCGCTTGCGCGCTAAGGCACGGACCTCTCCCGGCAGTGACGCCAGAAACGACTCATCATCTCCCAACACAAGGTGGTTCTGCTCCATCATACCGACACCAAAGGCAACGCGAATGCCGATCTCCTCGTAAGCCCGCAGCGGCTGTTCAATGCTTGCGGCAAAAGCGTCCGGATCCCCTCGAGCTGAATGGACATCGACCACGCTGGTGACGCCGGAGCGAAGCAGGCGTGCAGCGGCAAGCTGGGTGGCCGGAAAAGAATCTTCCTGCCGCCGCCTGGCGAGCGAGAGCAGCCATGGTTCGAGCAGCAGGTCGGGTATGCCGTGCTGGATGTGGGAGGCCCCGCTGCTGTGATGATGGGCGTTGATCAGGCCGGGCAGGATGGCGTGGCGGTCGGAACCAAGGACGCGGGCGGCCGGAAATTGCCTGCGCAAATGGCCCCAGTTTCCAATGTCCACGATTACGCCGCCGCGAATGGCCAGGGCACCGTCACGGATAACCTTCTCCGGTGTCTCCCCACCGACAAAAAGCCAGCGTCCCCGGACCAATAACGTCTCTTCATGTTCGTGCATTTTAGTCCCCCATGAAACCGGTCAATTAAATCCGCCGGGGATGTTCATTGAATCAGTCATGCGGGGATTCCATCACCGATACCCGGTCGGTATAGTAAGGAAGTTTGTCGATTCTGGGCTTGTAGCTGCCGTCGCTGATACAGTTGCGGACATGCTCGGCGACATCTTCCATGCGAGCGAACCAGACATCACCCTTGCTTTTCATATATTCGATCAGTTCCACCACTTTACGCCAGCGAGCCAGCCGGCCCGTTGCAAACGGGTGCCAGACGCCGACCCAGAGCCCACCGGATTCATAATGCGCATCGAATTCATCCCGGAACACGTCGACGCCTAATGAAGCCGCTTTAATGGGCATCATGTAGTCAAGATCCATGGACTGCACAAACTGGGGCCAGTCATCCAAACCCCAGTGGGAGGGAAGTTCGATCAGTTCGCCCTTATCCGTCTTGAGAACATAGGGTACATCATCACCCATCAAGGATGCATCATAGATGAACCCCTCGTCGATCAACAGGTCCGCTGAGTGGTCCGAAAAATTATAAAGCGGCGCACGCCAGCCCCGCGGTCGTTGACCGGTGATGTTTTCGATGATTTTGATTCCGCGTTTTAACCAGTAACGTTGATCCGCTCGACTTCCGGCAACCGGATTCTCGTGGAGATAACCATGATGGCCAACTTCATGACCACCGTCAATCATCGCTTTTACCACTGCAGGATAATTCTCGATACACCAGGCCGGAACAAAAAAGGTTTGTTGAATATCCATTTGTTTGTAAGTCTTAAGTATCCGGGGTACGCCTACCTCCGGCCCATAACGCAACATCGATAATGCGGAAACCCTGCTGTTTCCGTCTGAAGGGTGCTCCAGGTGTATGAGGCTGTCGGAGTCCATGTCGAATGTAATAGCTACGGCGCATCTGGCACCATCTGGCCACGGTACTGGGTTTTCAATCATATTCTACCTCCTGTTTCATCTAAAGTACTGTCACCCAATTGGGAAAACCGTTAATAAAAAAAATAGTGTATTATGTGATTGGTACCGGACCGGATCTATTTTACTGGATCATAGGAAACGAATGGACTGCCCAGGTCTTTTAGAGGACTAAAAGGGCGATATCTGTCATTCATTATATGAGCGGTGGCGGTCCCTTTCTGCTGAAGTAATAGTTGAAACCGTCGGATCTTGGCCCGCCCCGGCTATGCGGATCATCGCTCCCGTATGGATAGCCCTGAACCGGTCACCCTTCATGTTGGCGATTCTGCACATACCGTCAAAACCGGTGCAGTGGCCTGCGAAAACCCAATCAACCTCCTCGAGGGCCTCGATCGACTTTGCAATCTTTTCTTCACTGGCGTCCTGAAAGTGAAGCCCCCCGATGACGGCGTAAATTTTGTCCACGCCGGTAATTTTCTTGGCCTGATTCATCGTATTGACGATGCCGGCATGGCAACAGCCCGTAACGATAACCAGGCCTTCCTTGAAATTCAGAATAAGCGCCCCGTCATCTTTTTCGTGATCCTGAACGACCTTGCCGTCAATAATCGTGTACAAATCCTCGAGCACTTCAAAGGAAGTAACCCTTTCAACCTCACCGGATGTGGTAACTCCGGTCATTAAATTCAAGGGGGCACTCGTCAGGGTAAAGATTGCGCCCTTTTGCTCCAGTTTTTCCCGGCTGTGCCCGACAATCCCGATATGCCGAATACCGTCCGCGTTTATTTCAAAACAGGGACGAAAAATTTCGGTGTGAGCGACTACCGGTACCGGTCTGCCGAGAGATTCGAGGATACCCGCTAATCCGTCGGAATGGTCATAGTGGCAATGGGAAAGATAAATTGTATCCACTTTTTCCAGTGACTTGCCCATGATTTCAAGATTATGAAGGATGGGCGCCGCAGCCGAATTGGTATCATATAGTATCTGCTTCTCACAGCTCTCGGCTTTAAGCTCTAAGAGCATCGAGAGACCAAAGCGGCCGACAAATGGCGTGTCAAAAGCAATCGAGTCTTCTGCCAGTATATCGATGGTCACCTCTTGTATATAGCCTAAATCTTTAATCATGATAGTAACCCTCCTAACAGGATTATTTACCAGTTCATCTCGTTACGCTTTTATCAAACCGCTTTTTAATAACCGCCGCTACCTGTCCGGTGGAACCGGCCGGTGAACAGAAGATTATCAGGATCTTCATATTCATTCATATCCTTATTGAGGTCATATTATTACCAGGCATGTTTGGTTTGCACGGCTTTGGCCGGTTGTGCAGAATGCTTGGACGACCTACCTAAATTCCCTCGATCTGTTTGGGAAAGTAATCCTCGCAACCACCTTCCCGGTAAATATCCACCGTCGCGCAATGCAGTCCGCCGCCAAAGGGATATACGTCCCTGAAAGGCACCGGGACAACTTCGAAACCAAGCTTATCAAACTGCTCCATCTGATGCACTTCACTGGCTTCAACACACACCGTCTTCGGGTCCAGACTAAACGTGTTCATCGACACCCAGATGCTCGAATAGCAGAGGGGCGGCGGTGAATCATGGGCGGGCTTGGCGGCTTCGACAATTTCCCAATCGTTTTTCTCAAAGAATACTCGGTGCTCCGGAAGTACTTTGCGCATCGGGTTGTTGAGTACCAAACCGGGCCGCAGGGCCACCAGAGTGGCGTCGATATGAATCGGGTAGGGATCGCCCGGAAAATTCATGCCGTGGATCCGATGATTCGGAAAATGCCGGCGCAGCCAGTCGATTCCCGATAAATTGGCGGTAAACCCGTGCTGAACGATGATATCTTTACCCATGCGGGCAAGCTCGGCGGCATCGAAGAGCGGCTCAACTTCCGTGGTTACAAAGTCTTTGGCGGCTGTCAGTTTTAGCCGATTCTCGATGGTCATAGCCCGGCTCAGATAGCCCTCTTTGTATGACCGATCCGTCAAACGCGGTTTGGGAGCTGATTCCCATCTCATATTCGGATCTTCCTTGATATACTTTTCAAGCAGAGGACGGGTGCACAGGTACTCAAACCACCGGCAACGATAGGACATGGTCGCCTCAAGCAATTCGTTGCCTACCGGTGCCAGCGTGTCCCGCGGCACCGCACAGCCAAACATCGATTGGGTCTCAAAGTCAGGGGTCTGAACCGGCTGTTTAAAATTAATCGGTGTCGGCCGGTCAACGATGATGCCCCGGCTTTCAAGCATTTTGCTAAATGCATCCAGCTGAGCGTTGGCTTTGTCCACCGTATCCTGCGGCCGTGGTCCCCATTGTCCTTTCATGTCGCTGTCAATGGGCACTTTGCATTCCACCGCCGGCTCTGAGGAAGGAATCATGCAACCGTCAGCGACACCCACGATAACACGCTTTAGCGGGTCCCACTCATTCCATGAATTAACGATTGTCTTGTTGGTCTCTTTTGTTTTCAGGTCTTCACCCATGATAGCCCTCCATATCGATTAAAATTTTTGATTTGGCGGCATGGTCTGCCAGGGTCTCCAGGGTCCACCGGGCGACATTCCCCACAACAGCCGTGCACTTGTCCACATGCCCGCCCAGGCGCAGGAACTCCGCGAACTCCTGTGAATCCCACTGGTCGAAGGTTCTGCCAAAAATCTTCTGATGGACATCCGCACATTCGATGCTACTGTACTCTTCAAGATACCGGTCGTGGAGATCCCGCACCATCTGAAGGCACTCGCGTCTTTCTTCCTCGGTTTGAGAGGTCAGGTTGGCCAGTTCCCTGCCGTGCTCAAGGCTGATCATCATGATGCCGGCGGCTAAGGCACCGCACATTTTGCTCAGGCCGGCAATCCCGCCTGCAAACCCAAAGGACGCCTTAAACACATCGCTGTTTCTCCGGCCCAAGGTGTCCATAATTGCCAGGATGGTGCACTGGGAGCACGCGCCATATTTACCCTCATACTCGTACCCCAGGTCATAAGCCTTTTGTGCGGCCTCAGCCCGGGAAAGGCCTTTGGCGTTTTGTACTTCCTTGGACTGCATTATTATGTCTACCTTCTTATTTAAATGGAACAAATCTTTTAAGCGTCCGCTGAAACCGACAAAATGACCTTGCCTTGAACGCCTCGCTGTTGTAGCAATTCATGCGCTTTTCTAACATCCTGCAAAGAAAAGCAGGCGGCTACGGGTAATGTCAGACGCCCGGAGACAAATCCGTCAAGAATGGTGTCGACACCTTTGCGCCACAACTTTGACCCGGGCTGGGCGTGCAGTATCTCGAAACCTGCAAGGGAAGTGGAGCGTTCATAAAGCTTTGCCCGAATATCAAAATCCGGATAACCTGAAGCCTCTCCGATGTTTATGACCCGGCCGTAAGGGCGCAACACATCAAAACTTTGCTTCAGCGTGTTGCCTCCCAGGGAATCTATCACCAGATCCACCCCCTTGCCATGGGTATAGGCAAGTACGGCTTCGACAAACTCCTCTTCAGAACGGTCTATGACCAGATGGGCACCGAATTCCCTCGCCCGCGATGCTTTTTGCTCGGAGCCGACCGTACCGATGACCCGGGCCCCGGCGCCAAGAGCCAATTGCAGCAACATGAGCCCGACCCCGCCCCCGATGGATTGGACCAGTATGGTTTGCCCCTTTTGTATCTGGTGCGCCGAATACAAAAGATGATAGGCGGTCAGACTGACCACGGGGAAAGCCGCGCCAATTTGCAACGAAAATTCCCGGGGCAGGGAAATGACATAGTTTTGATGGATACAGCAAAATTCAGCATAACCGCCCAACAAGTGGGGTCCGGTGATGGCGGCCACTCTGTCGCCGACACGTAATTTTTCAACTTTTTCACCGACCTGGCGGATATATCCCGAAACCTCGAGACCCAAAACGGCCGGATAGGCCACCGGCGTCGGGTAAACGCCTTCTCGTTTTTGTATATCGCTCCAATTGCACGCTGCATACGCGACCTCGATTAGAACATCTTCCGGCCCGGGGACTGGTGTCGCAAGGTCTTTTAAACAAAGCTTGTCAAGCCCCCCGGGATTTTCCACCACTATTGCTCGCATCGGCAGATCTCCTTATATCTTTCCAGCCCGATTTCAAAAAGGTTTCCGTAACCCGGGAAACCATCTTCAATCCCGCACAGCCGCAAAACATCCCACATCATGGCCTGGTTGCTGACGACAACCGGCTTTTTCAAATCCTGCTCAAGCGCCCCGACGATATCCAACGAACGCAGGGCGCCGCAACATATAAAAACCGCATCGGCATCGGAGCGGTCGAGTCCGCGCGCATATTCACGAATAAATCCAGGTTCAAGCCTGTCGACATCGCTGTTGTCGGTGATATTCAGCCCATGCAGATCCAGTATGTCAAAATTACGTTCGGTCAAAAAACGCCTGACATTCTCATTGACCTCATCCAGGTAGGGTGTCAGCACCACCAGTCTTTTGGCGTTTAAAGCGCGTAAAGCGCGCACCGATCCGGTCATCACGGTGGTGGGCTTCGCCTTAGGATCGGCCTGTCTCAAGGCGGCAAAAACTTTCGGCTCACCGATCACCATAACCCCGGAACTGCAGGTATAGCAAAGCGCATCCAAATCCGCCTCCGGCAGTATGCGGGCACCCACCTCGGTGATACCAGGCGCCATGGCCGCAAGCTGCTCCGTTGTCACCTGGTTGCTCATCGGTATGCGCGCAAAGTGCATGCCGACGCCTTCAGGGGTCAAGGTGAAAACATCATCTTCCACCGTTTGCTCCATGGCCAGAAGGATAAAACCGATTTTACCGCGCGGGTGACGGCCCGCGTCAAAACGCATTCCAGCCGGGCCGACTTGAATCACACGTTTCATATAGGCACACTCCTTTAAATGATTTGATGTTATTTTCCGCCACGAACAAATTTAATTCCGATGGCTTTCGGCGGACGGACCTTGGTGGTAATGCTTTGGTGAAAAAATTAAGTTATTTTGGTAAAATTCCAAATAGTATTCATAGCGATGCCGGATTCTGCAGGATTCTAAATAAATATTGGCACTATTGCAAATATTGTATCAAAAGGATAATGATCAAAAAATAGTCAGCTATTAGTCATAAAAAATGCTTATTATGATCGATTCTGAACGATTCGCCCGTATTCAAAGGGCTACATTCAGCTCGTCGATCAATTCCATTAAATTTTGCCACAAAAGATCGGGGACCTTAACACCAAGCTTGTCAAGTTGTTCCTGTTGATGAACTTCGCCGGCTTCGACACAAATCGTTTTCGGATCCAGCACCAGTACATTCATTGAGAGCCAGACACTGTAGGCCACCTCGAACCCGAGTTCGGTTTTAACCCGCATCAAACCTTCATATCCAGCTTGATTCCATGATTTATCGGATATATTCCCCGGCAGAACCATGGCAATTTTTACATTCTCAGCCAGCGCCTGGCTGGTCAGCGACAACGCGCAAGCGACAACAACGATCAACAAACTGATTTTCGTGAATCTCCTTTTTTTCTCCTTTTCATGCGGGATTAATTTAAATCCGGGAAAACCGGAAACCGGCAGCGGTACCGATATCTTCCGGCACCTGACTTCTGTCTTCTGTCCTCTATCTTAGAACCCCTCCACCTGTTTGGGAAAATAATCCTCACATATACCTTCGCGATATACGTCGGTTGTGGCACAGTGCAAAGCGCCGCCAAACGGGTAGGCATCTCTAAACGGTACCGGTACGATCTCAAAACCAAGCTTGTCCAGCTGTTCCTGTTGATGAACCTCGCTGGCTTCGACACAAATCGTTTTCGGATCCAGCACAAGTACGTTCATTGAGAGCCAGACACTGGAATAACACAACGGCGGTGGATCCTCGTGGGCCGGCCGGGCTGCTTCGACGATCTCCCAGCCGTTGATTTCAAACAGCTTGCGGTGCTCCGGCCGGACATTACGGTTTGGATTGTTTAAAAACAGTCCGGGCCTCAGCGGTACAAACGTGCAGTCGATGTGAATCGGGTAAGGATCCCCCGGAAAATTCATGGCATGAATCCGATGATCCGGAAAATGCCGACGCAACCAGTCAATGCCGGCCAGATTAGCGGTAAACCCATGCTGCACAATGATGTCCTTGCCCATTCGCGCCAATTCGGCTGCATCAAAAAGCGGCTCGACCTCGGTGGTCACAAAATCTCTGGCGGCCGTAAGTTTCAGGCGATCTTCAATGGTCATGACCCGGCCGAGATACCCTTCTTTATAGGATGCGTCCGTCAATCGCGGTTTAGGCGCCGACTCCCATCTCATATTGGGATCTTCTTTGAAATACTGCTCGAGCAGGGGGCGATAGCACAAATACTCGAACCAGCGGCAGCGGTAAGACATGGTGGCCTCGAGCATTTCGTTGCCGACCGTCGCAATGACATCCCGCGGCGGCATGCAGCCGAACATTGATTCGGTTTCAAAATCCGGCGTTTGGGCCTGTTGGCTGAAATCAAGCGGAGTGGGCCGATCCACCCGGATGCCTCTTTTTCTGAGGATATCAGCAAAATTGTCAAGTTGAATGTTGGCGTTATCCACTGATTCCTGAGGTCGCGGGCCCCATTTACCCTTCATGTCGCTGTCGAGCGGGACTTTGCATTCCACCGCCGGTTCCGGGGGCGGAATCATACAACCGTCGGCAACCCCGACGATGACATGTTTCAGCGGATCCCATTCGTTCCACGAATTCACAATAGTTTTTCCCTCTTCCGTCATAATAAACCTCCTTGTGTTAAATCAGCTTATATCTATGTTATATTGGTTCCAAGTTCAGGGTTCAAGGTTCAAAGGTTTTAAAGTGTTGATACCCAATATCCATCACAATCACTTTACTAATCAACCAATCAACTAATCAACTATATCTGGACTTGGGGGTCACAGTTTTCCCTAGTGGTGAAAACCATAAATCAAATATCATTGCAATAATTAATTTTTAGTTATAGATTGATTACAAAAAATGGCTACTCGGAAGGAAGTCGGTCTATGCCCAAAGACAACATACCATACCAAAATGTCGTCGAGGATCAGATGGAACTCGTTTGCCGGTATCTGCCGGATTGCACCCTGACATTTGCCAATCAAGCCTACTGCCGGCATCATGAGAAAGGCAGGGGGGACCTCATCGGAAAGTGCTTTTTGCCGGATATTCAGCCGCACGACCGTCAGGAAATTTTAAAATTCATTAAGGCTGCGACACCGCATAATCCTGTTGCCACGCAAATTCAACAAATCACCGGAAACAGTGGCGATTTTTTTTGGGTGGAATGGCGCCGACGGGCACTGTTCGATGATGCCGGAAATTTACGGGAGATCCAGTCCGTGGGCCGGGATGTCACCGAATATAAACAGACCGCCGAAGCTTTGAAAGCGTCGGAAGAAGATCTACGCCGCAAAAACATGGAGCTCGAACGAAAAAATACCGCCCTGACTGAAGTTCTGGAACACATCGAACAACAAAAAATGCAGATTAAAAATAATGTGACTGCCAATGTCGAGGATTTGCTGATCCCCATGATAGACCAGTTAGCTGCCAAAGGATCCAACATTGACAAAATATACTTAAACTCAATCAAACGCTCACTGGAAGACTTGACGTCGTCGTTCGGGAGAGAAATCACACTGAAAAGTTTTAAATTGACCCCGAGGGAAGTTCAAATCTGCAATCTGATTAAAAGGGGTCTGTCCAGTAAAGAGATCGCGGGCTTTCTTAACATTTCGAAATTTACGGTGGGCCGGCATCGCCACAACATCAGAAAAAAACTGAAAATAACAAATGAACAGGATAACTTGAACACTTTCATGCAAGGGATATAAATTCCGAAGAACAACCGAAACCGATGGATCTTGGCGACAAATATTTTTCGATGTTGCCGTGCAAATTTACTTTTATTAATAAAGAGCATATAGCTCTTGGCGGGCGAGGATAAACCGCGCCCCTACTTTTTAGCATGCGTTTCGGGTGTAGGGGCGGAGTTTATCCCCGCCCGCAAACCTTTGAACCTCTGAACCCCGCTCCCTAAACCCTGAACCCTTATATGAAACTACATCATTTATTACAAAAATGTAGTTTTTTTTCTGATTAGACCGGCCGTTTTTTTGCCGACGGCTGGGTCGGTTTTGAATATCGAATATCGAACAAGAAATATCGAATGATGAAGTGTGGAATCGCTTTGCTCTG
>PVMS01107970.1_pt1 | contig 10445 bp, 12 predicted proteins | sample 1853461 | NCBI WGS metagenome assembly PVMS01 (sample SAMN08582032, study PRJNA380276) | Marine sediment metagenome, whole genome shotgun sequencing project. | isolation source: ocean sediment barecode stripped | collected 2017
ATCGTTTCACCTTCGAAAAGACCCGTTTAATACGGGTCTTTTTTTTGCCGCGAAAAAGGGGAAAAGGGTCAGGAGCCGATGTAGTCAGTGATGATATAGCCACCGGACTTTTGATCGTGTTCGAGTTGCACCATCTTTTTCTCTTCCATTTTCTCCAGCAGTTCACTGAATGAACGGAACCCATGGTAGCGCTCGCTAAAGCCGGGTTTGCGTCTTTTCAACGCCTGTTTGACCATCGAGCCCCAGACATTTTCTTCCGGGTCACGCTCGCTGAACAGGTCGTCCATGGTTTCCAGCACCCATTCAAAGGCCTTATCTTCACGGCGTTGTTTTTGAGCGGAATTGACCGGAGCCTCATCACCATTTTCTTTTTTGCCGTTGGTCTTCTTCTTTTTGGGCTTGCGCCGTTCAGCCTGACGGATGATGTCATCGTAGTAGATGAACTCATCACAATTTAAAATCAGCAGATTTGAAGTTGATTCTTTGACACCAACGCCGATGACGATTTTATTGTTTTCGCGTAGCTTTGAGACCAATGGAGAAAAGTCTGAATCACCAGAGATAATCACAAAGGTGTCGACGTGCGCCTTGGTGTAGCACAGGTCGAGTGCATCAACCACCATGCGGATATCAGCAGAATTTTTACCGGACTGGCGCACGTGTGGAATCTCGATCAACTCAAAAGAAGCCTCGTGCATATCGGCTTGAAACCCTTGTACCGTTCCCAGTCGCAATAGGCCTTCTTGACCACGATATTTCCTTTGACCAACAAGCGTTCGAGGACTTCTGTGATATCGAAGTGGGGGTATTTGGCGTCGCGGACACCGAGTGCGATATTCTCAAAATCGCAAAACAGCGCTAGATTTTTAGAGCGGTTCGTCATGGAAACTTAAACTCTGGCGTGGACGATATATTCTACTGCCAAACGCCGGTTCTCAACAGGGGCAAATTGAAGATTACTTAACTTATTTTCTGGCTGACTAATCCCTGGGTAACTCCGGAAAGGTTTCATTGAGCATATACTCGCCCGCTGCCTCAACAGCGCGGTCGCTAAGTTTGTTCTGCCCGCCTTTGGCAGGCATCTGCAGGTAGCCGTCTTTCGCGTGTTCAAGCAGAACCGCAGACCATAACGGCGAACGGTTGGACCAGGTCTCGCGGTCGCCTTTGACCGGCGCTCCGTCTTTACCCTCATCGTGACAGGATGCACACGCAGTGACGTAAGTTTCCTGGCCCAATGCCAGGTAGCGAGCCCTCCAGGAGACTTCAGGGTAATCGCTGCCGGATTGCTGGTTCCGCGTAGCAGCTGTGTCATCGCCACCTGCTGAACATGCAAGCAGGCTCGCGGTTGCTATCAATAAAAACCAATTCCGAATTTTGAACATATCGCACCTCGCTTTAACGCATTTGTATCATGTGCCTGTTACCGGCCGGTGCATGAATGGCTGTTCCTGTAGTTCAGGAACAGGTACTCTTGCCCCGGTTGTCACCACACATAACAAACCATGCAGCAAACAAGCGACACACTTACACCTTACTACCGCCTTGATCCGGAAGCATTGATTCAGGTCATAGAGTCGACCGGCCTGTTGTGTGACGGCCGTTTGCTGGCACTGAACAGCTATGAAAACCGGGTTTACCAGGTGGGTATTGAAGACTCGCAACCGCTGATCACCAAGGTTTACCGACCGGGTCGCTGGAGCGACGAGCAAATTCTGGAAGAGCACGCCTTCGCCCTGGAGATTGCGGATGCTGAAATACCGCTTATCCCGCCGATGGAAATCAACGGCAAAACACTGCATGAGTATGATGGCTTTCGATTTGCCATGTTCGAGCGCCGTGGTGGCCACGCACCGGAACTGGATCAAAAAGATACACGTATGTGGCTGGGCCGTTTTCTGGGCCGGATTCACGCCGTGTCAGCCGCCAAAAAGTTCCAGACGCGCCCGCAACTGACAATTGAGAGTTTCGGTCATCAGCCGGTAAAAGAGTTACTGGAAGGCCAATGGCTGCCGCCACATCTTGAAACCGCGTTTTCCAGCCTGGCCGACGACCTGCTTAAATCTATTGAAGCCTGCTACGAGCGTGCTGGCGCGTTCACCAACACCCGACTGCACGGTGATTGTCACCCGGGCAACATCCTGTGGCGTGACGGCCCCCTGTTTGTCGATCTGGATGACTGCCGCAGCGGTCCGGCGGTGCAGGATTTGTGGATGCTGTTATCGGGTGAGAGCTATGAAATGGCCGGGCAGATGAAGGACGTGCTCGATGGCTACACCCAGTTTCATCATTTTAATCGTCGTGAACTAAATTTGATTGAAGCCCTGCGTACCCTGCGGATGTTGCACCATGCCGCCTGGCTGGCGAAACGCTGGCAGGACCCGGCTTTTCCAATCGCGTTTCCGTGGTTCGGTGAACCACGTTACTGGGAAGACCTGATACTCGGTCTCAGGGAACAACTTGGCCGCATGCAGGAAGAGCCGATTCAAATCCCGATGTAGCCAGCCCAAAGTGCGGCATTCAGTAGTGCGGTGGAGTTTCATCCTGTTGCTGTGCGTCACCCGAGGCATCACCGATGTCTTTCAAGCGATCCGATAACATGCTGAACTGGCGTTTTAACTCGATTATCTCGCTATCTTGCTTGGCCACCGTGGCGTTAAGGCTTTCGTGTATGTCATCCTGAAAGGCCATCTGGGTTTCCAGTTCTTCAACCCGCTTGCGCAACGCCTCCAGTAAATCACTCACTCGGTCGTCTCCGGCATTTTCTCAGGTGGCTCCCACAGCTCAACACGGTTACCGTCCGGGTCTACGATCCAGCCAAAGCGGCCAAAATCGTGTTCCTCTTTTTCCGGGATTACCTTACCACCGGCCGCTTTGACATTGGCCAGCGCGGCGTCCAGGTCATCCACCACCAGGTTGATCATGTATGACTGCCGGGAATCACCAAAGTATTCGGTATCGGCAGCAAATGTGCTCCACACGGTAAAGGAGTTATTTGGCATCGCTTCGGGAGCAAAACTGGTGCCATGAGTGGTTCCCCAGGCCTCGGTGTTTAAACCCAGCGCATCCTGATACCACTGTGCAAGTCTGCTGGGGTCAGGTGAACGGAAAAATACGCCACCAACACCTAAAACCCTGCCTTTTGCTTCACCAGCCATTGTCTATTGCTCCAAAACTGTTTTCTTGAACTGATTATTCGGGAAATACCTGTTTATGGTACACCACCTCTACGCATGCAAAAATGAATACGTATTACTGGCCAAACACCTGCTCAAAGGTCAAAAGCAGATGTGCCCACGAGCTTTCGTCTGCCAACTTGTTGTATGCCAATGGCAATCCATACTTTTCACCGTTGCCGGTTGCCATCGGGTTACTGAAACCATGCAGGGCACCGGGCAGTTGGATGAAATCATAATTGGCGCCGGTCTTTTCCATGGTCGCTTTAAAACCGGAAATTTGATCATCATCAATCAAACTGTCGGCTTCACCGTTATAGACCATCACCTTGCAATCAAAATGTTCCGGACCATCCACCGCCGCCAACCCTACCGCGCCATGGAATGAGCCGGTGACGTCTAGGTCTGCGCCCATGCGCGCCATATGTGTAACCACGCCACCACCAAAGCAATAACCAATGGCGCCCGTACGGCTGACATCAACGCTGTCGTGTTGTTTCAATGCCTCAAGCGCAGCGTTAAAACGCGCACGCGTACCCTCCATATCGTCGATGCGGGCCATCATTAACTCGCCGGCTTCATCCGGATTAGCTGCGGTAGAGCCATCACCATACAAATCCAGCGCCATGCCGGTATAGCCCGCCTCGGCCAGCATACGCGCACGCCGCTCAGAATATTCATTACGGCCCCACCATTCATGCACCACCAGGATGGCCGGCCCTGGTCCACCCCGGGCCGCATCCCATGCAATGTAGCCCTTCATGTCTACGCCATCGGCGCTGTAAGTGATTTCTTCTGTTTGAATGTCAGTCATTTATCTGCCCACCTGCTGCTGTTATCTGTTTCCATTATAGTGCGACTGCGCCTTGTGTCTGCAAGCGGGGCTCATTGTCCGCCTTTTGGTGGTTGCCTTTTCCTGTCACCGACCCCACTTTGCTATGCAGCAAACAAAAGGAAATCATTATGAGCCAAATGGATACAGGTCCTGAAATCTCCATGGACGCATCCGCGCTAACCCGCGAAGAAACCTACACCGACAGCAAAGTCGGCACGATCCGTAAAATGACACCCGTGACCCCGGGCGGCGAAGTCGATAGCAGCCGGGAGATCCAATTTGTCGGCTCGACTCAGATCATGACCCCGGGCGGGGCCTTGCCACTGTCTTTCGAAATTGAAACCGACAACCTCGCAGGCGCGGTTGCCGGTTTTGGTGATGCGGCCAAACTGGCGGTTGAACGCACCATGGAAGAACTGAAAGAAATGCAACGCCAGCAAGCATCTTCAATCGTCGTTCCAGGCAGAGACAACAAGATTCAAATGCCCTGAGTATTGATGCGATGCCAAATGCGGCATTGCTTCAATTCAATTAGACTGTCACCGGTACGCAATCGGATACCGGTGACTTTATGCCCAACAACATTGCCCTTTCCCTCCTCCGTGGACTTGCGCTGGTTTTTTTGATACTCGGGGCAACACCCATATCCGCCCAGGATGACACGGTCTGGAATTCACTGGACCCCAAAAACACCGTCTATTTGCAGCTTAAAGAAGGCATGGTGGTCATAGAATTAAACCCAACCTTCGCACCCAAGACCGTAAAACGCTTCAAGGAGTTATTGGAGGAGCAGTTTTATCGCAGCCTGAGTTTTTACCGCGTCATTGACGGCTTTGTGGCCCAGGGTGGTGACGAAAGTGATATTGATGACAACCCGGCAATCAAAACCTTAAAGGCTGAATTTGAAATTGATTGGCCGTTAAAACCCAAAGACAAGGACGAGGCGAAAGACTGGCAGCCGATGTCCTGGACCCTGGTTCAAAAAGACGATATGTTCGCCCCTTTCACCGGTTTTATCGATGGCTTTCCAGCCGCACGTGATGACAAAAAGGCCGGCAAGGCCTGGTTAACCCACTGTCCCGGAACCGTTGCCATGGCACGCAATGATGACCCGGACAGCAGCAGCACGGATTTTTATATCGTCATCGGCCAGGCACCCCGCTACCTGGATCGAAACCTGACCATCTTTGGCAGGGTGGTCTGGGGTATGGACGTGGTGCAGCGTATCAAACGCGGCTCAACGCTGGACAATGGCATCATCGAAGACGATCTTGAGCGCAGCTGGATCTCGCGTATGCAACTGGCATCCTCGCTGGATGTAAGTGATCGACTGGATGTTTATGTCGCCGATACAAACACCAAAAGCTTCAGCGACATGCTCAGAAAGCGCCGCAATCGCAGCGACAAATTCTTCCATCACAAGCCACCAAAGGTTTTGGACATTTGCCAGGTGCCGGTTCCCTCACGACTTGAAAAGGCATCGGTGAGGCGACGGTAAGAAAAAAATATTTTATGGCCTATACTCAAGGTGATAAGAAAAAGAAGGGCAAGAAAACTCGGGAGAGACATGTATGAAACTGGATATGAAAGTCATCATCGGCGGCGGCCTCGTCATGTACGTTGTGCAGTTCATTGTTGGAGGCGCGACCGGTATGTTAATTCACGAAGGAGTTTTGGATCCTTTGTATGCTGCCACCACGGAATTCTGGCGGCCTGAGCTGAACCAGGATCCACCGGACCTGGCGGCATTGATGCCACGCTGGATAAGTGTTGGCGTGCTGATTTCACTCGTTTACGCCGGTATTTATGACAACATCCGCTCAGCGCTTGAAGGTTCCAACATTATGAAGGGACTTAAATACGGCGTCTTGATGGCCTTGTTTTACACCATGTTTAATATGGCTTTTTCCGGTGTCTTTAATTTACCGGATGCCATTTGGTTCTGGTGGACACTGGAAGGCTTCATTATCTATCCGATTGGCGGCCTCGCACTTGGCTGGTTTGTGGGGAAATTTGGTAGCGATTAGAAATCCATCACCCCGGGCAGGTCCCGGGGTGGCGGTTCGCGCTAAATTTTCTCTTCCGTAACAATCAAAAATAAGGCGTTCAATAACCTAATCGCATCCTTGCTTTCCATATAAGTCATCTTGCTGAAGTCCACCATGGTATCGCCATAGCCGGTCAATGCAGCCTCAGCGCCAATGGTATTTCGTACCAGCACGATGGCTTCCTTTTTAACCATCTGCTTGCTCTTCCAGTACTCTTTCAAGCCCCTCATTACCCGCTCCGGTGACATCGCCAGGCGAAAAACAAACGGCTGAGACTTTAAACTCACGATGGTGCCGATCTGCTTGCGGTTACACACCAACGTCACATAGCGGCCACCGGCTTTGCGGTATTTGATATCACTGCCCAGATACCAGACCGATCTCATAAACACGTTTTCCAGGAATGAATTGATCAACGGGCTGGCATCAACATTATTTTCATGAATCCGCCGCACGATCCACTGGCGTGGCCTTTCGGTTGATTCAACGTTGGTCATCTTGGCCAGTTCCATCACCTTGAGAACCGGCTCCATCTCCTTGCTGTCTATCTGGCCATCGTCATTTTTGTCCAACAGGGCAAAAAGCGTATCAAAGTATGCCGAGATGGCATTTTTGACCAACTCTCTATCAGGTGATCGTTCAAACAGACTGGTGGCTTCGGGTAGTGCGTCGAGAAACTCCCAACTCTTAAGACTGGAAATTGAACCCACCGAAGGATCACGAATGATGTATTGAAACAGTTCCGGCCAGGCAATCTGCATGCTGACCAGCGCGAACAGGATCTTGCACTCCTCATCAGTGGTCTCGCGCCCGGAATTATGATTGTGAATACGATCCAGCAGATTCGTATAGTTAACCACCCGCTTGATGCTGCGTGGGTTTCGCCCGACGGTAAAGCGCGTGATATCAAGGAAAAATTGCCGGCTTTCAGTATCGCAGTTATTGTTTTTGATACATGGTAAGCCTGATTTATCCAGCAGGTCGATGATGTATTCATCCAGCTTATAGGAGGTTGTCGGCACCACAAATGGCAACTGGATCAACTTGTCAAAGAAAGCCTTGCCACTGGTTTTTTGCAGACCGGCGCCAAGCTTCTCAGCCAGGCCTCTTTGTACGACATCATAATCAAGCGCCATTACAAATACACAGCCCGGCACATCCATAAAATTTTTGATCGCCTCCAGCAGTTCCAATGCCAGGATCGGTTGAATACGGTCAAGGTCATCGATAAAAATGACCACGCGGCGGGAATCCCCGCTTTCTGTCCACAATGAGACCAGACTCTCGAACTCAGCCCGAAAACTCAGCATCTGGCCGGAAATATCGACAAATGATTCACCGCGCTTATCTTCGCTGACTCTGCCTTGTGCAAGCTCTCTGAGCTGTTCCATGACGACGATGAGTTTGTGGCTGGCGGTATCAAAGCGTGACTTCAGTTCAGCGGCGTCAATCCCTGATTCGGTCATCAGTGCCTGACCGAGGTCGTGGGTCAACGCATAAAGACAGGCAACCACCATATTGTCGTTCTGATTAAACTGTGAATACGGCCAGCTATCGAGACTTATCGTCTTACACAAACCGGCATCCAGCAAACCGGATTGCTCACCATCACCACTACCGCGCAGCATATTCATCAGGCTGGTACGTCCAATACCCCAGTCACCCTGAATACCGATGGTCATTGGTGATTCACAATCGTGAATAAATTCACTCAATGCCTCTGCATAGGGAAGCAGATTCAGCGTGTCGGCTTTACGGGCCTCATCGCCAACAGCGAGATTTGAGGTAAATCTGAGTGGTGCTTCACGCAATGTGACATCTTTCATGGACGGGCCCTTGGTGGATTGTTATTCACTAGCATAGTTTAACCGAGGGAGATTTTCAGGGATGGTGGTTTGATTTGGGGATTGGTCTGGTTATCGTTGAGGTTTTAGATTTTGGGATTGTGCCACTTAATACGCGGGGAAGTGGGACAACTAAGCCCAATCTCTATTTTTAGGTGTCGCCGAATTGGAGTTTTGCGAGTTTGGAATAGAGCTCGTTGGTTTTTGTGAGTTCATCATGGTTGCCGATGGCTACGATGCTGCCTTCGTCCATGACCACGATGCGGTCTACTTTTTTGACTGTTGCCAGGCGATGGGCGATGACCAGGGTGGTGCGGTCTTTCATCAGGCCTTCGAGTGCCAGTTGCACCAGGCGTTCGCTTTCGGCGTCCAGTGAGCTGGTGGCTTCGTCCAGCAACAGGATTGGGGGGTCTTTCAGGATGGCGCGGGCAATTGCGACGCGTTGGCGCTGGCCGCCGGATAAACGGGTACCGCGCTCACCCAGGAAGGTGTCGTAGCCTTCCGGTAATTTGGTGATGAATTCATCGGCGGCTGCGGCGACTGCGGCCTGTTCAACTGCGAAATCATCGGCATCGGGTCTGCCGTAGCGAATATTTTCACGGGCGCTGTCACCAAACAGGACAGTTTCCTGTGGTACCAGGCCAATTTGTTGGCGTAGGGCGGTCGGTGAAAGTTGCGCAATATCAATGCCATCAACTTCGACGCTACCGGATTTCGGATCGTAGAAACGCAGCAACATCTGGAAGCTGGTGCTTTTACCGGCACCTGAAGGGCCAACGATGGCGACGGTTTCGCCCGCTTCGATATCCAGGCTGAAATCTTTCAATGCCGCCTGGTCTGGTCGTGAGGGATAATTAAAATTGACGTTCTTGAACGAGATGCGGCCACGTGTCCGTTCTGGCAATACTGCCGGGTTTTCCGGTGCGCGGATAGCCGGTCTTGCAACCAGTAGTTCTGATAAACGCTCCATGGCCCCGGCACCGCGTTGTACTTCACCCCAGACCTCACTTAAGCCAGCGGCGGAAGAACCCACGAATATCGAGTACATCAAAAACTGCGCCAGTTCACCGCCTGTCATTGAACCGGCCAGTACCGCACGGGAACCGGTCCACAGAATGATGGTGATTGCACCAAACACCAGGGTGATTCCGAGCGCAGTCAAAAAAGCGCGGGTTCGCACCCGGCGTATGGCAGCTTTGAAACTATCGGCTACTGCATTGCTGTAGCGTTCACTTTGTAGTGGCTCCAGCGTGAATGCCTGTACGGTTTGTATGGCGTTCAGGGTTTCATCTGCCAGGCCGCTGGTGTCTGCAACCCGGTCCTGGGTGGTGCGGGATTGGCGTCTGATGCGCCGCCCGACGATGATCATCGGCGCAATAATCACCGGCACACCCATCATGATATAAACGGTTAACGTCACACTGGTTAGTGCCAGCATCACCAGGCCACCGATCAGGTTGATTGAGGTTCGCAGTGCGATAGAGAGACTCACACCGGATACGCTTTGTACCAGCGTGGTGTCAGCAGTTAAGCGCGACAGCACCTCACCGGTGCGCGTGGTTTCAAAAAATGTCGGGTCCATACGAATGACGCGGTCATAAACCGCTGTACGGATATCGGCGACCACACGTTCGCCCAACCACGAAATCAGATAGTACCGCAGTGCGGCAAAGCCACCGAACACAGCAGCAGCAGCGAAGAACCAGCCGAAATAACGATTGATGGTACCCACATCATTGGCTGCGAAACCGTTGTCAATCAAATAACGCAACGCAACCGGTAGTGCCAGCATGGCAGCGGACGCCACCAGCAATGCCGCAAATGCGGCGATCAGGGTGCCGCGATAAGCGAGGATAAACGGTACCAGCGACCGCAGTGGTTTGAGCGAACTGCCCGTGGGCCGCTCGGTGGAATTCTTTTCAGCCATCTTATGCAGATGGGGTTAATCGGTCGAGATTAAAGTCTGCGATTCAAAGGAACCGGGTCGCTCTAAGCACTTCCAGTCAATACCCTTGCAATCGAAAGCCAGGCTTCGGTTTGAGAAATCGGTATTCGAAGACCCGAAAGCACCAACAGCACCAAGCCGATGACGTAGATCCAGCTTACTTTACGTTTTTGCACAAAATCAACGATCAAAAGTAACAAGACCGGCGAGAACCACATCAACATAAACACGGCAGGCGGTGCTGGATCACCGAGAAAACCCATCCGTGAGATAGGCGCATCCAGCAAGGACACCGTAGCCAGAATCATCAACCGTTTATGGGTGCCGGGTTTTGTCCTGTAAATCACGGCGGCGACAAAAAAACCGGCATCCTGGGGGTAATTCTGGGCTTCCTGTTGATAGCCGTTGGCGTCGAGGTCGTGCTGAATAGAGTGGCCAGGGGTATAGCGGAAGGGCATCTGGAAAAGGCTCAGCAGTTCATGCTGATTCCGTTGACCGATATGTTGATGTTTGCCGGTTTTTTTGTCGCCGCCGTGATATACAGGACAAAACCCAGCACCCATAAACGGTTGATGATTCTGGCTACGGTGTCCTTGCTGG
>PVMS01025820.1_pt1 | contig 10444 bp, 12 predicted proteins | sample 1853461 | NCBI WGS metagenome assembly PVMS01 (sample SAMN08582032, study PRJNA380276) | Marine sediment metagenome, whole genome shotgun sequencing project. | isolation source: ocean sediment barecode stripped | collected 2017
ACGGGTTGGGGCTGGCGGCACTGGGCCGACCCGGCTACCTCAACCTCGGTCACGACGAAGACCTCGAGGGTCACCGCACCGTCGCCGGACTCGAGCAGCAGGCCCACCTCGTGCTCGACGCGGCCCGAGCCGCAGGCATCACCTACTTCGATGCGGCCCGGTCGTACGGGCGGGCCGACAGTTCCTCGCCGATTGGCTCGCCGCACGAGCGGTGCCACCTCCCGCAGCCATCGTCGGCTCGAAGTGGGGATACACCTACACGGCAGACTGGAACGTCGACGCCGACGTTCACGAAGTCAAAGAGCACAGCCGAGCCAACCTCGACCGGCAGATCGACGAGAGCCGGGCACTGCTCGGCGACCACCTACGGCTCTACCAGATCCACTCCGCCACCGACGAAAGCGGCGTCCTCGACAACCGGGAGGTGCTCTCCCGGCTCGCCGAACTGCGCGACAAGGGCCTGGTGATCGGCCTCACCACCAGTGGGCCGGACCAGGCGGCGATGATCCGGAGAGCGATCGAGGTGGAGGCCGGAGGTCGGCGGCTGTTTGAGACCGTGCAGGCGACGTGGAACCTGCTCGAGACATCGGCCGGCCCGGCGCTCGGAGAAGCCCACGACGCAGGCCTCGCGATCATCGTGAAAGAAGCTGTCGCCAACGGCCGGCTCACCCGGCGCGACCCGGAAGTCGCCTCACGGCTCGAACGGCTGGTGCCGGGCGTGTCGGCCGATGCCATCGCGCTCGCCGCGGCCCTGGCACAACTGTGGTCGGATGTCGTCCTGAGCGGCGCCGCCACCACGGCCCACCTCCACGCCAACCTCAGCGCATTCGACATCGCACCCGAAACGGTCGCCGACCTGCCGGACATCTCCGAACCGCCCGACCGGTACTGGCGAACGCGCCGCGAGCTCGCCTGGACTTGACCCTGCGGTGAACGCCGGGAACCTACGCCGGTTGTTCAACACCCGGCGCACCGGCCCAGTCCAACCAGTCTTCGGCGCGACCCCAGTCCGCGATCTCGGCCAACGCCTGCTCATCGTCGGTGAGCGGCGAGGTCGTCCAAGCCTGGATGTCGCTCTCAGCGCGCAGCCGGACCAGGTAGCGATGCAGGGCTTCGCGAAGGAGCTCGGAACGGTCGACGCCGAGCCGCTTCGCCCACCGCGTGGGGTCGGCTGCTTCTCCATCGTCGATCCGGAAGCTGAACACCGTCATACCGACAAAATATCATGTATGGCAGTTGCCTCAACCACCTCGTTGCGGAAGTGCACGCGGTACGGCCCGGCCGTTTCATCAGCGTCTCGCCGCTAGGCGGAGGAGATCGACCCGCCGCGTTACACCGTCGGTTCCTCGGCCAGCCGCTTGATCTCGAGGAGCATCTTGCGGCTCATGACGAACGCGATCGGTTCGAGCGGGAAACGGCCGAAGAAGAGCCGTTCCATCGACCGGGCGTCGTAGTCGTTCCTCCCCCGCATGAGAAGCCGGGTGGAACCGCTACCCCGCTCCGCCAGAAAGAACTGCCAGGTGACGGAAGCGCTCCCGCCTGCCGCACCGGTCTCGGCAGGGGCACCGTCGAGAACCAGTGTGTGGGGTGCGTCGACGAACGCGACCCGCATCGGCGGCGATTCCGGATGGAGACGGATCGCATCCCCGACGGATGGATGCTGCAGGTCCGGTCGGATCTCGGCGAGGTTCTCGATGCGACATCCCAAGAGGTTCTCGAGGGTTTGGTAGCTGTAGAAGCCGCCCCGGCCCTGACCGATCTGGGCGATCCACGGCCAAACCACCGTTGAGGGTGCCGCAATGGTCACCCCGTAGGTGAAACTCCACTTGGGATGCGGCACCAATTCATCCCCGGGCAGCGGCGCCTGTGCCTCCGCGGCGGTGGCGCCCCAGGTCAGCCGACGGCGACCGATGACGGGCGTCAGCAGGAGGTGGGCCGCCATGAGGCCGAGCGCCTCAACAGTCGCCCGGAACCCGACACCGCCGGGACGGTCCGGAACCGAGGATGGGAGCGACCAGGCGGGCAGTCTCATCAGGCGACGCTGCCACCCTGTCGGCCTCGGACGGTGGGTCCCGCGCCGGCGGCTCGCACCACGCCGGTGATGAACTTGGCCGATTTGGCGATGATCCCGATGGTGATGCCGATCATGATGAGGATCAACACGAACCGGGTCAGCGTCGCCCAGCCGGACTCGTAGGGGGAGAAGTCGAAGGGGAACACCCGGAACAGCCGAACGACCACCACCAGGCTGATCACGGACAGACCGATCTGGGTGAGGGACTTGAACCAGCCGGGGTCGAACCACACGTACACGACGTTGATCACCATGGTCGCCAGCAGCGAGACGTTGAGGACCGGCAGGACTTGCTCGAAATCGTCGGTCAACCAGGGCAGGACATCCCACGCCAACAGGTTGTTGACCACGTAGAGCAGCACCAGGTTCACGGATACGGCCACCAGGTAGCCGAAACGGCGCGTGGAGCGTGATGCCCGCTTCTTCGCCGGAGCCGGATCGGTTTCCGTCACAGGTACACCTCGATCACTGAGGAGCACGCGACCACGCGACCCGTCTTCCGACAAGGGCCGAAAGTCCGTCATGGGGCGAGATGCTCGGTCCGACTCGCCGTTCGGCTACTCCGGCATCTCGTAGGCGTCCCGCTGGGCGTAGACGTGGTCCTGCCATATCCGCTGGAACCGGGCGTCGTTCGCGGCCGGTTTGCGGATCATCGCCAGACAGTGTTTGCCCTGCTCGGGAGTCGTGGCCGGTTTGCCATGCAACTCGACGGCGAATCGGGAGAAGTCGCGCACCGCCACGTCGAAGATCTGGTCGACGAGGTCATCCTCGATGTCGTAGATCTCGGCGTTCTCCAACACCAGTTGGGCGTAGACGATAAGGGTGAACATCTCCCCCACCGCCAGCAGCCAGTCGGTGTCCTTCGTCTGGGCTTCGGTGGGAGGCTGCTGAGCCAGCATGGCTTTGAACTCTTCGGCCTGTTCGGTGAACACCGCCACGTTGGGGAGGTCGAAGCGGGCGAAGACCGGGGCGTAGTCGTGGAAACGGATCTTCCCCAGTCCTCGCGTCGGTCCCTGGTCGAACAGGAAGTCGTCGTTGGCCGCATCGTCGCGGCGTCCTACCACCGGCAGGTCGGTGGGGCGGAAGAAGTAGCTCTCCATGAACTTGACGATGAGGGCGATGTTGACGTGCACCGTGCCCTCCAGCTTGGGGAGCGCCCGGATGTCACGAGCGGCCATCTCGAAGAAGGTGTCCTCCTCGAAACCCTTGGCGGCGATGACGTCCCAGAGGTGGTTGATGACCTCCTCGCCCTGGGTGGTGACCTTCATCTTGACGACCGGGTTGTACAGCAGGTAGCGGCGGTCGTCGGGGGTGGCCGTGCGCATGTAGTCGGCGGCACGCAACGCCACCAACTTCATCGCCACCAGCCGGGCGTAGGCGTCGGTGAACAGGCGGCGGACATGGGGGAAGTCGGTCACCGTCATGCCGTACAGGTGCCGGTGGGCGGCGTGGTGGACGGCCTCGTAGAAGGCGTGGGTGCAGATACCGATCGAGGCCCATCCGAGGTTGTACTTGCCGATGTTGACCGTGTTGAGCGCGGCGTTCCATGCCTCATCACCCCGAGACAGGATTTCGGCGTCGGTGACCGGGTAGTCCTCCAGGGTGTACTCGGACACGAAGTTCTGGCCGTGCACCACGTTCTTCACCAGGTGGTAGGCGGGGTGTTGGGAATCGACCGCGAAGAAACACGGGTCGCCGGTATCGGCCAGTTTGCCGAACGTCGACACCAGCGCCGCCTGGTTGCCGTTGCCGATGTAGTACTTGCTGCCGTTGGCCAGGTACTCGCCGTCGCCGACCGGGGTCAGCGACATCTCGGTCGAGTAGAGATCGGCGCCGTGATCCTTCTCGGAAAGCCCGAAGGCGAAGATCGCCCCTTCCTCGAGCAGGGCGGCCGTCTTGGCCTTGATGGCCTCGTTTTCGCTCATCCAGATCGGTCCGAGGCCCAGCACCGTCACCTGCCAGACGTACCAGTAGGGCAGCCCGTAGAACCCGAGGATCTCCGCGAACTCGCAGATGCGCCAGGTGTCCCAGCGGGCGTCGTCGGCGCCGTAGCCGGACGGAGTGCACATCGTGGCGAAGATGCGCTCCCGACCGACGAAGTCGACGAAATCCTGATACCACACCGCGGCGTGGTCGTCGTCTTTGATCCGGCGTTTCCCCTTGGCCTCGAAGAACTCGACGGTCTTGCGCATCACCTCGGCGGAGCGCTCATCGGGGTAATCGCGCTGCAGGTGGTGGGGGTTGAGAAGGATCATCATGCGGCTCCCTGGTCGGCTGATCGATGTGCCGCGCGCCCCGGTGACCCCGGGGCCGGCCCGTCGCGCGAGGATAGGCGGGGCAGAACAAGCCTCGTTCAACAGCCCGTCGCATCGCGGAGGGCCCGGCACCCTTCGTCGGACCGATGGTTGGCAGATCGGCCCGGAAACCGGTTGACATCGAGCATGCATTGTAGACATACTTACCATATGGTAACTATTCTAACCGACGCGCATCCATGACCGTTGACTACCAGCATCCGATCCAGCAGATTGTCACCGGAGCTCGGGGGAAGATCCTCGAGGCGATCATCCGAACCAACAAGACCTACCCGGTGCGCCAATGGGCACGACGAGCGGATGTCTCGCATGTGCAGGCGGGGAAACTCCTTCGGGAATTCGCCGACATGGGCATCGTCGGCAGAGAACCGCGCGGCCGCAACGTCGAGTACACCCCCGTCGCGGACAACCTCCTCTACCAGCGACTGCGAGCACTCGACATCGTGGCGGTCGAGGTGACGCCCACGGCGCGTGACCTCCTCCACGCGCCGCCCGACTCGATCGTCGGTATCTTCGGTTCCGTTGCCCGCGACGCCCATGGCCTGGGCTCGGACCTCGACGTCTTCGTGATCGACGAATCGAAGGGCGCCTGGATCTACGAGTGGCAGACGACCTTGGAGACGGCGATCGGCCTTCCGGTCAACATCCTGGCGTTCACACCCGGCGAGTGGGCCGACGCGAAACGGAACGGCGAGCGGATCGTATCCGAGATCGGGCGTGACGCCGTCATGCTTCAAGGATCGATTCGATGACCATCCGCTCCGACGAAGCGATGCTCGACAAGGCGATCGATCTCCTCGCCGGAGCGATCGTGCTCCACGCTGCTGGCAACGACCATGCTGCCCTCCTCCTCGCGATTCATTCCGGCATCAACAGTGCCGATGCGATCAACGAGTTCCACGGCGAACCGTTCTCGGGGGATCACCGGAGGGCCCCGGAACACCTGCGGAAGCTGGATCCCGAACGATTGTCGGATGCCGCGAGGTGGCTGCGTCAGCTTGTCGATATGAAAGCAACGGCCGCGTATCGGCAGAAGCGATACACCACCCGCAACACCGCAGATGCCGTCGCCAACGCCGAGCGTCTTCTCCGGATCTCCCACGCTCGGATCGAATCATCGATCGACATCGGTGAGCGGATTCGTCCGTAACTCTCGAGCTCGGCCCCGCCCGACGCTTGCCATCGTCCCTCGTCGTTGCGTAGCATGACGGCAAACGATTTCCACAGCCGGGACGTCCAGGTTCAACGTGAGCAGCGCCTACCTCGCGACCACCGACATCCACCTCTCGTTCGGTGCGGTGAAGGTGCTCCGCGGCGTGGATTTCCAGGTCGCTCGTGGCGAAGTGGTCGGTCTCGTCGGCGACAACGGCGCCGGCAAATCGACCCTGATCAAGGTGCTCGCCGGCGTCTACCGACCCGACAGCGGGACCATGACGATCGAGGGTGAACCGGTCGAGTTCCACGAACCGGACCATGCCCGCAAGGCCGGTATCGAGACGGTCTATCAGGACCTGTCCCTGGTCGAGACCCTGGACGTGACCGCCAACCTCTTTCTGGGAAGAGAACAGCGGGTCCGGGGTGGGCTGGGGCGGCTCGGATTCATGGACAAGGCGACGATGCGCACCAAGGCGCGCGAGGACGTGGCTGAACTGCGCGTCAATCTCCCTCCCGTGAACACCCCGGTATCGAACCTGTCGGGAGGCCAGCGACAGGCGATCGCCATCGCCCGGGCGACCAGCTGGGGCCGCACCGTCGTGCTGATGGACGAGCCGACCGCAGCGTTGGGAGTCCGCGAGTCCCAGGAGGTCCTCAGCCTGATCCGCCAGCTGCGCGACCGTGGACTCGGGCTCGTAGTCATCAGTCACGACATCCCGCACGTGTTCGAGGTCGCCGACCGGATCGTGGTGCTGCGCCACGGCACGGTGCACCTCGACGTCGCCGTCGAAGAAACCGACTCCACCGAGATCGTCGGGACGATGCTGGGCGCCTACCAGGGTGCCAACGGAGAGGATCGAGCTCCGTGACCCAGGCCGCCGACTACCGCGCCGAGTTGGTCGGCGTGTTCGGACACCCGGTCGCCGAAAACCCGACAGTCGTCATGCATGAAGCCGCCTTCGCCGAATTCGGGATGAACTGGCGGTACCTCACGATCGAGGTACTGCCCGACGACCTCGAGGCCGCCATGGCCGGGCTGCGGGCGATGAACATGCGCGGGATCAACCTGACGATCCCCCACAAGGTCGCAGTCGTGGGGTATCTCGACCGACTGTCCGACGCCGCCCGGCTCATGGGCGCCGTCAACACCGTCGTCAACGAAGACGGTGAGCTATTCGGGGAGAACACCGACGGCAAGGGGTTCCTCCGGGCGCTGGTCGACGACGCCGGAGTCGATCCGACGGGCGCCGACGTCGTCGTGTTCGGCGCCGGGGGAGCAAGTCGTGCGATCACCGTCGAGCTGGCTCTCGCCGGAGCGAGCAATCTCACCATCGTCAATCGATCTCCGGAGCGGGGTCGCGTCCTGGTCGATCTCCTCGATGACAACACCCCGGTTTCGGCAACCTACGAAGCGTGGGATGGTCCGTATCGGATACCGGCCGATACCGATATCGTCATCAACGCCACCTCGATCGGGCTGTTTCCCGACGTCGATGCCAAACCCGACCTCGACTACGCAACCCTGACGGCCGACATGACGGTGTGCGATGTGATCCACAGCCCCGGTACCCCGTTCCTGGAGGAAGCCCGGCAGCGAGGCTCCCGCACGCTCGACGGCGTCGGCATGTTGGTCTACCAGGGTGCGATCGGGTTCAAGCTGTGGACGGGTCGAGAGGCCCCCGTCGCGGTCATGTACCGGGCGCTGGCCGAGGCGTTCGGGCTCGATCCGATCCGGCCGAGCGCGTAGCTCCGATCAGTCGGGCACCCGGTCCGCGAGGAAGTCCTCGAGTTCATCGCTCGTCGGCATCCCGGTGCGTGCGCCCACCGTTCGCGTCGAGAGCGCGGCGGCCGCCTGGGCCCGTTGGACCGCCTCACTGAACGGCCGCGACTCGGACAAGCCCACCGCGAGCGCTCCACTGAACGTGTCTCCGGCCCCGGTCGTGTCCACCGCCGTCGTCTCGTAGGCGGGGATCGACTCGACGCGGTCGCCGTCGGCGACGACCACCCCGCTCTTGCCCAGCGTGACCGCGACCGGACTCGTCGTGCGACGGGAGAGGGCAACGGCGGCAGCCCGGGGTGATCGTTCGTCGGTCAGCGCTGTGGCCTCTCCGGCGTTCGGCGTCAGGATCGGCGCACACGCGATGAGGGCCTCGGTGAGGCGGCGGGCCGGCGCCGGGACGATGAGGACCCGATGGCCACCGGCGGATGCCCACTGCGCAGCGACCTCGATCGCGGCGTCGCTCACTTCGAAACCGACGAGGCAGACGCCTCCCGGGGCGAGTTCGATACGGTCGAGCGCGGCAGCCACCGTGGCAGCGTCCAGCTCCTGATTGGCTCCCGAAGCGACCGCGATCTGGTTCTCACCGCCATCGTCGACGACGATCAGGGCGACGCCCGTCGCCGTGTTCTCCAGCATCGCGATCCCGGAGACGTCGATCCCCTCTCGGCGAAGTTCGGCGACTGCTTCAGCCCCATCGGAGTCGTCGCCGACGGCTGCGATCAGGCCCACCCGTGCTCCGAGGCGGGCGGCGGCGACCGCCTGGTTCGCGCCCTTCCCGCCACCGTGACGTTCGAGCGTGCCCCCGGTCACCGTCGTGCCGGGAGCGGGCAGCACTGGCACGCGGGCGATCACGTCCACGTTCACCGATCCAACAACGAGAACATCGAGTTCCACCGGTGTTGCCTCCTCGCTCAGGGAGCCGGTCTCATGAGAACGCCACCCCCGCGACGAGGATGACGTTGGCGTATGGCGTGGTCTCGCCGGTGCGTACCGCGCCGCGGGAGCGGGCGGCTCGCTTCTTGAGCTCGGCGTGGGACACACGCTCGGTGCTATCGGTGCCGGTCGTCGCTTCGAGCGAGGCGACGAGGTCACTGCTCGTCTCGTTCGCGGCGACGACCGATTCGACGGTGATATCGGCGACGATGGCTTCGACCACGTCCGCGAATCGTGGGGAACCCAGGCGGTACGCCAGGTCGATCCGCTCCACCTCGGGAGGGATCGGGAACCCGGCGTCGCAAATCAGCAGCTCGTCGCCGTGTCCCAATTGCGCCAGCAGTCGCACGAGATCGGGATGGATGACTCCGTTGTTTTTCATGGGGGATTCTTCATGGTGCTCACCGGAACGGCAGGGGTGCCGGACGGACCATCCGGCTCGGCACCCCTGCCGCTTCCTTTCAGTTGAGGAAGTCGGCGACGTTGTCCGGGGTCACGAGCGCGACGGGCACCGCGATCACCGCGGGCACCGTCTCGCCGGCGATGACCTTCATCGCGGCTTCGACGGAGAGCTGCCCGATGAGTACCGGCTGCTGGGCGATGGTCCCGGCCATCGTGCCGTCGGCGATCGCCTGGACCGCGTCCGGTGCAGCATCGAACCCGACGATGATCAGGTCGACACCGGCCGCCGCTGCGGCTTCGACCGCACCAAGGGCCATGTCGTCGTTATGAGCGAACAACCCCGTGGCGTCCGGGTTGGCCTGGAGCAGGTTCTCGGTGACGGTGAGCCCTTCGTCACGGGCGAAGTTCGCCGTTTGCTGCGCGACTCGGGTGATCCCCGCCGCGTCGTCGAGAGCAAGTTGGAACCCATCGCCGCGATCCTGGGCCGCCGACGTGCCGACGATGCCCTGCAGTTCGAGAACGTCTCCGGCGCCGCCCATCTGCTCGAACAGGTACTCGCCGGCCATCGTGCCGCCGAGCACGTTGTCGGAAGCCACGGTCGCCACGACGTCGCCGCCGCTCGATCCACGGTCCACGGCCATCACGGGGATCCCGGCGGCGTTCGCGGCCTCGACGGAGGGCACGATCGCATCCGAGTCCACCGGGTTGACCATGATCAGGTCGACACCTTGGGTGATGAAGTCCTCGACCTGACTCGCCTGAGTAGCTGCATCGCCACCGGCGTCGGTGATCGTCACGGTGGCACCGGCTTCGGCGGCCGCCGCCTCGACGCCATCTTTCAACGACACGAAGAAGTCGTTGTCGAAGCTCGAGATCGCGAACCCAATCGTGCCGCCCTCCGAACCGCCGCCTCCGGCAGCGGTGGTGGTCGCACCGGCCTCGGCTGCGGTCGTCGTCGCACCCGCCTCGGCTGCGGTGGTTGTCGTGTCTGACGAATCGTCGCTGCTGCAAGCAGCCGCCACGAGGGCGAGGGCCATCACCAAGAGGACGGCCCGGAATCCGAATCTGTATCTACCCCTCATCATGTCATCTCCTTCGTTGGTCGATCGTTGGTGCTCTTGCTGTGTTCCGCGTATCTCCTTTTCTCGTGATCACTGCCGTCTCTGACGCAACGTGTCGGTCATCACTGCCAGGGCGATGACGATGCCGACCGCCACCTGCTGCCAGAAGCTCGAGACGTTGAGGAGGTTGAGCCCGTTGCGCAGGAAACCCATGATCAGCGCACCGATCAGCGTGCCGAAGGCGGTGCCGATGCCGCCCGACAGGCTGGCGCCGCCGATCACGACTGCCGCGATGACGTCGAGTTCGAGGCCCGCACCCGCCTGGGGCTGCGCCGAGTTGAGCCGAGCGGTGAGCACGAGCCCGCCGAGGGCGGCCATGGCGCCGGCGAGCGTGTAGATCGCGATCTTCTTGCGGTCGACCTTGATCCCGGCCCGACGGGCGGCTTCTTCGTTGCCCCCGATCGCGTAGGTGGCGCGGCCGAACACGGTACGACGCAGCACCAGTGAGGCGATCGCGTAGAGGATCACGGTGAGGACCACCGAGAAGGGCAGACCGAACGGCAACTCCCTTCCGGCGATCCATCGGAAGCTGTCGGGGAATCCCGAGATCGGGCGTCCTCCGGTGACCACGAGCGCCAGCCCGCGGGCGATCGACAGCATGGCCAGGGTGGCGATGAACGGGGGCAGTCGCCCGTAGACGATCGCCGCGCCGTTGACCGCGCCC
>PVMS01086627.1_pt1 | contig 10444 bp, 8 predicted proteins | sample 1853461 | NCBI WGS metagenome assembly PVMS01 (sample SAMN08582032, study PRJNA380276) | Marine sediment metagenome, whole genome shotgun sequencing project. | isolation source: ocean sediment barecode stripped | collected 2017
CTTTCGGTGCTTATGTCCGGAATTACATCGCCGGTGTCGGGATCTGTCTGCTCGGCCTTGAGATTTCTGAATAACAAGCCGGTTTTGATATGCCATCGATCGAACCAGGTTCTGCGCACGCTCGCTATAAGATCGGGAATCTGGCTGACGCCGTCGCCGCCTGTGACGTCCGGCTGGGGATCCTCCAGAGCCAGAAGAAGGTTCCAGTCTTTACCGATTTTCGGGAAATATCGAAGTTCGGTCTGGCGCACGTTGATGCGCCCGTTGATGCCCTCAAAGTCCAGTTCTTCAGGATCTGCCTCCACATCCATGAATGTGGAATGAGTCTTGCCGGCCAGCAGGTCGCGATACTGGCCGAACGCATGCCGTAAGCGGAACGTATCGCCATCGCCGGCAAAATCAGCTTCGATAAACGCGCGCATAACGCCTTTTCCCGTGCGATCACGGAAGTCAAAATTTAATCGCGACTGGGATACGGTCAGTGAAGTTTCATTCGTGCTGGACGTTGATTCCGTTGGAATGGTGCCGACGATGAAGCGATCGCTAGTGCCGATTGCATTAAAACTTTGCACAATATTCATTTTGACGAAACCGCCGATCTTCAGCGCGGATGTAGAACCCGGAATGGAGATCGAGCCCGGGAATGATTCGGCGTTGAAAGCTGTCGAGGCCTCGTCCCGGCTACTTTTAACCGAGTCTTCGAGGGTCTCCAGGCGAGCGCGAATCGCGACTTCGTCTTGGTCCAGATCGCTGGCTCCTTTCTGCTGAATCTCCTCCACCCGGGTCTGCAACTGCTGGATGGCCTGACGCTGATTATTGAGTTGCTCGGCCTGCCTGGAGATCGTCTCACTTTGTGACTTCATGGTTTCGTGCTGTTTTTTCAGATCAGTCATCTGGGCGTCGATCAGACCGCGCTGTTTTTGCATTTCCGTATTTTGCTGTTTGAGCATATCCAGCAGCTGGGACGTTGAGACCTTGTCATCGGCCGATGAATCCGGGCTTGCGGGCGTCTTGGCAGCCGCCGGAGCAGCCGCTTCGTTCCCGGTCTGAGCCAGCGAGACATCGGGCATCAGCAGAATCCAGAGCAGACTGGCGATTGATATCCTAAGGTACTGTTTTGAAAGGATTAAGAGATGCATGGAGCCGACCTCGGATCATATGGCGATATTGTGATGGAAAAAGCGATGCAAAAAACAGACCATGCACTCGCCCGCTCAGCGCCTAATTTAAGGCAGATCAAATGAAATGCAATGGTCCGGTCAAAAAATATTCAGGGCCGATACCAGATTAAGGCGCATTGACATACGCTGTGGATCGGGTGGAACCTGTATCAGCCGTGATTTCCTGACCTTGTTATGATCGGGCCTGGTTTGCAACCGGGCGTCTGATGCCCCTGAAATAATAATATATAAAGGTGCCAAGCTAATGATTCGAACGCCACAGACTAGTTTAGAAAAAATATTTTCGCTGCTGACAGCAACCACTTTTGTTTTGACGCTGACCGCTTGTTCAGAGCCGGACGTACCTGATGTTGCCACCGGGGAGGTTGAAGTCGTCACCGAAGAGGTAGAAGTCGATGTGGTGTCCGAAGCCCGCGAGGATTCCGGAGACGAAGACTGGGCCAGCCGGGAGCCGCCGGTTCGCAAAATCCCGAATATTCCTCAGGCCGCCGAAGCATATTATGCGCCCGACAGTTTTCACTTTATCGCTCAGACTCAGGATGACGATGCGCAGCACCCCGAGGATGGCTACGGGGGCGCGCTGACCTATATTTTTACCGACGATGGCGAATTCAGCCGTCGCATCAATGACCATGGTCAGGACGCCTGTTCCTATTTCTTTCCGGATCAGAAACTGGTTGTCTGGACATCGACGCGTGACAACATGGATATGGCGTTGGGCGACTGGGCTGAGGATACCGATTATCCCCAGGGCGCCGAGCTCTACATATCCGATATTGAAGGTAACGATGTTCGTCGGCTGACTGACAATGACGTTTATGAAGCCGAGGTGTCTGTGTCGCCGGATGGTGAATGGGTGGTTTTTGGCCGGCAGATAGACGGCCAAATGGATCTCTGGCGCATGCGGCCTGACGGCAGCGATGAACAGCAGATCACTTTTACCGAGGACTGGCAGGAAGGTGCGCCTTTTTATCTCCCGGATAACGAGACCATCATGTTTCGAGCCTGGCAGTCCAGTGTTAAAGCAGAAAATAAAAGGCGGGATGCCGAAACGGGGGAGCGCAGCCAGACGCCGATGACTGTTTTTACAATCAAGCATGATGGCAGTGACCTGGTGCAGCGTACTTTTGACGATAAGATGAACTGGGCGCCGTACCCGGCGCCGGATGGACGTCATTACGTGTTCGTGCGCATCGTTGACGGTAACTGGGACGTATTTTTGGGGGATCTCGCCGGTGGTGAGCCCGTCAGACTCACCTGGTCGCCGGGCTTTGACGGGTTACCGGCACTCTCGCCGGACGGCACAAAAATGCTGTTCGCACGCGGAGAGCGCGGATTCGCCGATATCTATACTTATGTGATGGATATGAGCGCTTTCAATCTGGGCCCGGAAAACTGGACGGGTGAAGTGCCTCCTGTGCAGGCTCCTGAGTCTGACGGTTCATGAAGCCGGCAATTGCCAGCGGCACGAAACGTATTCTTAAACTACTGATCGTCCTGACTGCGATTGCCGCGCCCACGGCCGGTGCAGAGACTATGGTGCTCCGCCGTGGTTCGGCCGCGGAGCCTCCGACCCTGGATCCGAATCTCGGTGCTGGCACACTGGCTGCGCCGATTATCGGCGACATGGTGACCGGTCTGCTGGCGCGCGGTGCGGATTCCCGGCCGCAGGCTGCCTGTGCTGAAAGCTGGTCAGTCAGCGAAGACGGTCGAATTTATACTTTCCATTTGCGCGAAGGCCTTAAATGGTCTGACGGCACACCACTGACGGCAGAGGATTTTGTCTATACTTTCCGGCGGCTGCTCGATCCGGCAACCCAGTCACGGCTTGTGGGTGTCTTCTTTGGTATCGAGAATGCCCGCGCCGCTTTTCTGGGCAAGATGCCGCTTGATTCGATCGGTGTCAGCGCACCGGATCCCCGTACAGTGCAGTTTCGCCTGGAGCAGCCCACGCCCTTTTTCATTGAACTCATCGGTAATCTGCAAATCGGGCCGGTGCCGCGGCATGTGATCGAAAAGCATGGCCGCTCATGGACGAAGCCGGGCATCATGGTCACTAACGGACCCTACATGCTGGACGAGCGGGTGCCGCAGTCTTATATCAAGCTGGTGAAAAACCCGTATTTCTTCGACGCCGACACGGTTCGCATTGATGAGGTTTATTGGCAACCGACACAGAATCTTGCCACATCCATGAAGCAGTTTCGTGCGGGTGAAATGGATATTGTTCTTAACTATCCGCCGAGTGAAGTTGACTGGATCCGGGAAAATATCCCGGAGTCCTTGCATCTCACCCCGTCACTTGGAACTTATTTCATGGTTATTAACACGCGCGAACCGCCGCTGGACGACGTGCGTGTGCGTAAGGCGCTCTATCTGGCCATCGACCGCGAAACGATCACGGACCGATTGTTGCGTACCGGTGTGCGGCCCGCTTATTCATTCGCACCGCCCGAGTTCCAGAATTATGACGGCATCACAATGCCGGAAGTCTCCCTGAGCTTTGCCGAGCGACAGGAGATGGCGCGGCAGCTGCTGGCGGATGCCGGTTACGGGCCTGATAAGCTGCTGACATTCGAACTCGTCTATGACACACAAGAAGAGAATCGCAAGATTATGGTCGCGGTGGCGGCAATGTGGCAGGCTGTGGGTGTTCGCGCCTCACTGACGAACGTCGAGTTTTCGATGCTGAACCGCAAGGTTCGAACGCGCGACTTTCAGGTTGCGCGCTGGTTCTATATCGCATCGTTCAACGATGCTTATGCTTTCCTGCAATTGTTCTTGCAGAGTAACCCGAACAACTGGCCGGGCGTGAAGAGTGATGAGTACGACGAATTGCTGCAGCTCTCGAATCTGGAGACCGATGTGGGTGCGCGCCAGTTATTGCTTGAGCAGGCCGAGCTGGTCCTCATGGAGCAATACCCGCTGTTGCCCATTTCCTTTTATGTCGGCAGGCGGCTGATTTCTCCGCGCGTCAAAGGCTGGGTGGACAGCCCGGGCGGACCCACACCGAGCCGTTATTTATGGCTTGAGTAAGTAAGTCGATTCAGGCTTGTGTCTGGCTCTGGCTCTGGCTCTGTTCAGAGGCCGGCATTTTCCGCAGACGCAATCCGAGCCAGAGCATCCACAGCGGCGCCAGCTGGATGTAGGCAAAACCTGCAGGCGGGAAGATCAGGCTCATGATTCCCGGCAACACATTCACATAACCGAAATAAGCAAATCCCTTTGGAAACAGGCCGGTTTTCAGTGAGCACCAGGCCACCTGTCCCGCGAACCACCCGAGTCCGACGATGGCGAGAATATTCACAATGCCGCGGATCATGGTGGTGATGAGCAGGATTGTTTCATTGTGCTCCGGATTCATTGCTCTTAAGAGCCCGCCGTAGACGGTTCCGGGAATATCAGAGATGCCGGTGAGCAGAAATCCAAGCCCTGCGAGCATTGCCGAGAGCAGCACAAAATTTGCGCCGATGGGCAGCGATTTGCGGAATATTTCGAACAGGCCCAGGCCGAGAATCATGAATGAGAACCCGGCGACCATGTGGCCGATACCGCTGGACAGAAAAGAAAAAGACCACAGCGCGTTTTCGATTTTTGCCATATCGGCATAATCTTTGGCCTTGTCCTCAAAACCCAGGTAGGTGGGTTCCAGCCATAGCGCATTGAGGTTGTGTATCAGGAAAACTGCAAAGATCAGAAATGCCGCAATACTGGCGGCTTTTTGGAGCTGTCTCATGGCATGTCCACCGATAATCTGTCTGCGTCATCGACACAATATCATGAAGTGGCCCATCGCCATGCCTGTCAGATTCAGCCCGGCATCAGCGGTCGGCGCAGGGGATTACCAAAAACGCACGCGGCCCGTGTCCAGGTGGACGAAATCAGATTTGGCGTAGTAGCCAACACCGCCACCGCCGATGTTCCGGGCAGCCTTGCGGAGTTGATTACTGTCGACATCTCTAAGGCGCACATCGACGGCACGGCCTTGCATGTGCATGCTGCGTTTGGCGACTCCGCGGCTCTTGTTGCGGAGCATTGCGTTGGTTGCCGGCGAGCGATAACCCGAGATTATCTCGAAACGGGCCCGACTTCCTGTGTGGGCCTGAACGTCATGAAGGAAGTCCAGCAGCGCAGTGTCAATTGAATGGGCTTCCCCGCTCCGGAAGTCGCGCAGAAAATAATTTATTTCATTCAGTGCGTCAGGCAGGTAAGAATGACCTTCACTGTAGACGACATCTATTTTTTCGCTAGTATGGGTGTGATAGAAACTCAGGCGCCGCGGTTGCGCGGCTGCACTCATCGTGACGACAGGGAAGAAAACGGTGGGCAGGCTAAAACCTGCGGTTTTTAACAGCCGGCGTCGGCTTTGGAAATGGGTCACACAGGTTCTCGTTTCAGGCGACAAAACTAAAGCGCATATTCGCAAACCCGAAGGGGGTAACGCAATGTCTTGTTACGCAATTTTCAGGTCTGTATGGATCAGAGTGGCCTGTACTTTATTCGTGATGATGTCTGCTGTCACCCCGGCGCTGGCGGATGTGTCCGAGGCCATTAACCTGCGAATCGAGGAGCTTTTGTTAACGGATGACCTTGAGGTCCGGGGCATTCCCGTCGCATCAACGGATATTCTGCAGGCATTCTATGCGGACCGGAATTTCCAGCCGGCCTGGAACGACGGCCCGAAAATCACGCAATTCCTGGCGGCTGCGGATTCAGCTGGCGAGGACGGACTGGATGCAGACGATTATTTCGTCGATACCCTGCGAGCCTTGCGCGAGCGTCAGCGATCCGATGATGCGCCGATGTTGGCCGCCGATCTGGATATTCTGCTGACTGAGAGCCTGATTCGTTATGGCTATCACCAGCGTTTCGGCAAGGTTAACCCGGCCCGTGTCGACACGAACATCAATTTTCGGCGCGAACTGCTGTCCGGCCAGAGTCCTGCCGCGACGGTTCAGACCCTGATTGATGCGCCTTCTGCTGTGCAGCAGCTCGAAGAGTGGATTCCGCGTGGACCCGTTTATCTGGGGCTGAAGAAAGAACTTGCCGAATATCGGGCGATCGCTGCTGCCGGTGGCTGGCCGATCGTGCCGGCCGGGCCGACATTGCATCCGGATGACAGTGACGAACGTGTCACGGATTTGCGCAAGCGTCTGATCGTGACCGGTGACTTGCCGTCAGACGCCGATATGGAGTCCCCGTTATTTGATGCCGGGCTTGAGCAGGCGGTCATCGCATTCCAGAACCGCCATGAGCTGGGGGCTGATGGCATCGTGGGAGCTCAGACGATCATGGCCATGAATGTGCCTGCAGAGACACGGGTCGACCAGCTTCGTTTGTCTCTGGAGCGGATTCGCTGGATTTCCGAGGAAGTGACTGAGAAGTTTGTTGTGGTAAATATCGCAGGTTTTCGCGTATTCCTTATCGAGGATGGCGAAATCAGCTGGGTGGCGCGGGCCCAGGTGGGTAAAACTTATCGCCAGACACCGGTATTTCGAGGCGACATTCGTTACCTGGAAATAAATCCGACCTGGACCGTTCCGCCGACGATTCTGCGCAATGACATTTTGCCTAAACTGAAGCAGGATCCGAATTACCTGGTAGAGAAAAACATCAGCGTCATTGATCGTGACGGCAAAAAAGTTGATCCGCACAGCATCGACTGGAATCAATATAGCCGCGGTGTGCCGTATACGCTGCGCCAGGAGCCCGGGCCTGGAAACGCGCTTGGCCGGATCAAGTTTATTTTCCCGAACGAGCATTTTGTTTTTTTGCACGATACACCCAGCCGGAGTCTTTTCGAGCGTACCGATCGTACTTTCAGTTCGGGGTGTATTCGGGTGGACCAGCCCCTGGTGCTTGCGGAGAAATTGCTGGATGACCCGGAGAAATGGAATCAGGCTTCGCTTGAGGCCGTGATCGATGGCCGCAAGACGCAGAGAATTTTCCTGGAAGATACCGTGCCGGTGGTGATTATCTACCTGACCGCCATGCTTGAACCCGTCAGTGATGACGTGAGATTCATGAAAGATGTTTATGATCGTGATCAGCCGTTGCTTGATGCGTTAAACGGCGAGGTTCTGATTGATTTGCCGGCGAGCGCCGATTAATTAATCAATATTGGTGCTATCCCCGGAGCATTCCATATTGGGCACTGTGCATACCTGATATCACTGACTCAGGGATGATCAGCGGTGGACGACGGCGGTCCGGTGAGGCAGCTGGCCTCCCGACTGACGGACAGTTCTTGCGGTATTTCTTTGCGCAGGTGTTACAGGGAATCCGGAGCGGTTACACTTTGGCCTTGAAAATCATATTCCGTTCGCCGGTCAGGAGCGGATGGCATTGATGAATGGTCGTAAAGGTTTCTTGATGATCAGACGATTCGGCAAAAGAACAGCATTGATTGCCGGCATTGTGGCGTTTCTTGCCGGGTGTGGCAGCCCGCCTGATGAGCCCGGCGTACTGGTGGACGGAGAGCGTCTGGCGGTCGTGGACGTGCATCTGCATACCGGGGACTGGGAGCACACACCGCCGGGATTTCGTGCCCGATTGGCCGAGCGGGTGCCGCGCGGCTTTACATGGGTTCTCGCAATACTCACAGACAAGTGGCTTTCGGGCGATCACCTGCTGGACCAGCTGGATAACGCGGGCATTCGTGCTGCAGGCGTTTTTGCCGTGTACAGTCCGCATACGACGGGCATCGCTACAAACGAATTCATGTCTGAAGTCGTGGCGACGGATCCCTCCCGACTGTTTGGTTTCGCGAGTATCCGCGTTGATCAGTGGAACCTGGACGGGCCTGAGCAGCTTGCAAAGTTCGAAAGTGATCTGGTCAGCCTCGAACACGTGATTGGCGTCAAGCTGGCACATGCCCACCAGCAGTTTCGATTCGATGACGAGCGTTACTGGGGTATTTATGAGATCGCCGGCCGGTTGGACAAGCCGATATACCTGCATACTGCCACAAGTCCCAATCCGGGCACGCGCATCGAACCCCCTTATACCGATCCCTATTACCTGGAAAAGGCAATCAAAGAATTTCCCGATACCATTTTTATACTCGGTCACGCGGGTTGGGACAGTTATCGAAAGAAGTTGACCTATGTCGATGCCTGTATCGATCTGGCTCAGCGTTACGATAATGTTTACATGGAGCCCGGCGCGCTCGGCGCTGAACGTGCGGCTGAAGTGTTGCCTGATTTTCTGCAGAGAATCAAGAACGGCGATGTGATCAACAAATTGATTTACGGATCCGACGGTCCGCAGTATCCTGGCTATATCGCCAGCCATCTTCAGGCATTCGTGGCGGGAATGAACGAAGCAGGGTATACGGCCGACGAAATGCGGTTAATTCTCGCGGATAATTTCAGTCATGTTTTTAAAATGCCCAAATTCGAGCCTTAGCCGATGATCAGGATTGTACGAACACCCTGGCTGATCGCTGTCAGCATTTCATTAGCGTTGCTGGCCGGTTGCAGCGAACCGCCTGTGGTGACTGAGAGCGTGCAGTTAAGCGGGCGCATAATCGCACCGGATGAGATCACCAATCCGGGTAAGGTGCGGGTTAATCTGTATCACGCATGGGCGCTCGAGGGTGAACTGCGTCACCCGCTGGAGTTTATCGAGAGTTTTGAAACCGGCGTCGGTGATTTCACACATTCGTTCGAATATCCCGTCGAACAGGGCGAGGGGCTGGTGGTCTATGCCTGGCTCGATACTGATGGCGACGACGTTTTATGCACACCGGACGTCAGGAACGATGTGGCCGGCTTTGCCGAGGCCCAGCCGGCGGAGCAGGTGAGTGTCAGTATCCGGCTTGATACGCCCTGTGCCGGCCCTGACTGGTTCTATCCCCGGGCTACCCCGTAACGCGCGATGCGTTTTCGCACAGAACAAACCGGCCACCTGTTTTGTAACAGGCGGCCGATGACTTGCGCTTATTGACCTGGTCTGGAAGTCGGCCGTTGGCGTTGCTCAGTAGTCCGGTACGCTGGAATCAATCTCGATCGACCAGGCCTTGATGCCGCCTTTGAGATTATGAAGATTGGTATAACCCATGCGCCGGCATTGTTCGGCGGCCGCCTGACTGCGCCCACCCATGTGGCAGTGAAAGATCAACTCGACATCTTTGGGCAGAGACTGAATGAACTCCAGCGCCTCGCGGTTCCAGGGTCGTGCGCCCTCGATCACTGCCTTGGCCTGTTCTTCCGTGGAGCGGACATCGAACAGGTGAACCGTCTCGTCGACGTCAAGTTTTTCCTTGAGCTGCTGGACTGTCACCTGGTTGACCGGCGGTGGTGCGTTCGGATTATCGAAATTGAATGCCGTGCCGGCGAGGTTTTCCTCAAGTTCTATGCGTAATCCATTCGCGCGTGCGGCACTCCATGGATCAAGGCAGATGGTGATGCCGTTGGATTCCACTGTGGTGCCCTGACCTTCAGGCGCGAGGCTGAATTCGTGTTCCCAGCCCGCGTTGATCTGCAGGTGCAGCGCCATCGTTGGTTGCGATTCGGTGGCCTTACGCATGGCTTCAGCCGCCGCATCGGCAATATGCAGTTGCGGTAGCGCAGATTCGGGCACTGTGATGTCGAGCACATCAGCCAGTTCGCCGGATTGCATCATATCGAGCACGATATCGCTGCCGCCGATGAGTTCACCTTTGACGTAAAGCTGAGGAATGGTTGGCCAGTTGCCGTAGGTTTTGATGCCCTCGCGGATGTCCGGGTATTGCAGGACGTCGATGGTGACGTAATCCGGCACCAGGAGATCCAGTGCGGATACGGTTTTGGCAGAAAACCCGCACTGCGGGGTTTGCCGGTTTCCTTTCATAAACAGCACGACCGTGTTCTCTGTGAGCAGAGCCTCAATTGAGCCGCGCAAATCGCTATCCAGTGTCATGGCAGGTCCTTGTCGCCGTTGGTGAATGATATCTGTTGTGTCAGCAGAAAATATCGGCTGGTCACCGCGTTGTCAACATAGTTTCGAATCGCTACTATCTGGCGAATGAGTGGGCAAGATTCGCATAACGACAGGCAGGTGGCCGAACTGGTGCTGCAGTTAGGCCGCACGGCCTATGCGGATTGTGCTTCGAGCGGACTGACTCAGGCCCAGTGGATGGCACTGCGGTTTTTTGCGCGCGCCAATCGTTTTTCGCGCACCATCTCCGGGTTCGCTGATTTTCATGCAACCACGCGCGGCACAGCATCCCAAACCGTGAAGAGCCTGGTGGAGCAGGACTATCTGACTCGCACCCCTTCGGA
>PVMS01057026.1_pt1 | contig 10443 bp, 13 predicted proteins | sample 1853461 | NCBI WGS metagenome assembly PVMS01 (sample SAMN08582032, study PRJNA380276) | Marine sediment metagenome, whole genome shotgun sequencing project. | isolation source: ocean sediment barecode stripped | collected 2017
AACGGGCTCGCTCTTCCGATCTAAGAGCGAGCCCGTTGTGGGCGCAGCCGGCTGGTGCCGGGGCCTTCCCTGGCGCGGCGGCCCGTTCAACCGCTGCTGGAGGCCCTGGGGCAGCTGGGAGTATCCTGAATCAGCCAGCTATCCTCAGACCGGCTCAAGCCGACGCGCACCTGCTCTAAGCCGTCCCAGGCGGCTTCGGTGTCGTCGGAGGTCAAGGGGTCTGTCAGACGGCTCTGGCCACGTGCCAGTGCGGCCGTCATCAGCCCCCGGATGGTATAGCTCTTGGAGGGTGGGGCGGCCAGGCTGCCTTCTAACTGGCTCTTATGGAGTGAAATCTTCATACTGTTTCAGCAACTCAATTATCCTGCCGGCGACGGCGTCCACCTTCATAGCGGATGTATCCAGTCGGATATCGGCTGCCCGGTCGTAATAGGGCTGGCGGAAGCGCAGCATCTTCTCTATAATCCTGGCCTTATCTTCGCCGGCCAGCAGAGGCCTTACCGCGGTAGAGGCCTGGGCCCGCTTGAGGATGGCCGTCGGCGAGGCCTCCAGGTAGACGATGACGCCCCCCTGACGCAGCCGGTCTACATTTATCGTATTCAGGACAATGCCGCCGCCGGTGGCGATAACCTGGTTCCTGGCGGCGGCCACTTCCTTGATGAGCGCAATTTCCCATTCCCGGAAGGCTGTCTCGCCGTCCTCGGCGAATATGCGGGCCACCGTCTTGCCAGCCCGCTGCTCAATGAGGGCGTCGAGTTCCACTAGCTTCTTGTCCAGCCGCTGCGCCAGCCGCCGGGCCACCGCCGTTTTGCCGGCGGCCATAAAGCCTATCAGGGCTATGTTAGTCTTCATCAGTTCCCAGCGCCTTTAAGGCTTCCTCTCTCATCAGGGCCGCCGGGGCTTTGCGGCCGGTCCACATCTCAAAGGCCAGTGCCCCCTGCCACACCAGCATCTCCAGCCCGCTGATGGTTACGGCACCAGCGGCTCCGGCCTCGGCCAGTAGTCTGGTCTTGCGGGGGTTGTAGACGACATCAAAAACAGCCATTTCCGCCTTGAGCAGCCGGCGGGGGACAGGCGTCTCGTCTGCGTTGGGGCTCATGCCGACACTGGTGGCGTTCACCAGTATATCGGCCCGGCGCAGGGCCGCCTCCAGGTTGGCCTCGCTAAGCTCCAGCGCCTCTACCTTTATATTGAAAGCCTGCTCCAGCTGGTTGGCTAGGCTGACCGCCCAGCCGAACTCTAGCTTCCTGTTCATGATTATAGGGCTGGCGCCGTTACCGGCCAGGGTGAAGGCTATGGCCCTGGCGACACCGCCGGCTCCCAGGACGACCACCTTCTTGCCCGCCGGCTCAATACCGCTCTCCATCAGCGCTCTCAGGAAGCCGCCGGCATCGGTGTTGTGGCCGGTCAGGCGGCCGTTGTCGTTGACGATGGTGTTGACGGCGCCAATCTTTTCGGCCAGTTCGTCCAGCCCGTCCAGGAAGGGGATGACAGCCACCTTGTGGGGAATGGTGACATTCAGGCCGCGGATGTTCAGGCCGCGCATGCCGCCGATAGCCTCCCCCAGCCGTTCTTTTTCCACACGGAACGGAATATAGATGAAATCAAGACCGCTGGCGGCGAAGGCGGCGTTGTGCATCGCCGGTGACATGGAGTGCTCCACCGGGTCGCCGATAAGGCCGCATATTCTCGTCTTTGCCGTTATCATTGTTTCACCATATTATACAGGCTGGCGAGCTGGCTCACCGTAAGCTGCCCGGAAGCCGACTGGCCGCCCTCGGTTATGGCGGCGTAGGTGAACTGGCCGCCGAGCAGGGGGCACAGGATACGGCTCAAGCGGCCCTCCGCCCCCATGCAGAAGGCGATAATTCTATCATTGGGGAACTCACCAATCAGCTTCAGCACCGTGAAATTGTCCTCGAAGCTGCCGGCGGCGGTAACCACCTTGACGATGTCGGCACCGGCGGCAAGCTGCCGGGCAACAATCTTCTTGAGGCCTTCCAGCGGCGGCGTGGAATTCATATTATGATACGAGATAAGACACTCGGCTCTCTTCTTAATAAGCGGCACGAATTTATCCAGATTTCGGGTGCCCAGTTCAATATCAATGATAGCCGCCCCCAGGCCCAGGGCCTTGAGCAGCTCTTCCTTGCGCCGGGCTTCGCTTTCCTTCCAGCGGCCACCCTCCTCGGCCAGGCGGTTGGTGGCTATCCAGGGCTTGGTGAGCCGGCCGGCTATATCCTCCCAGCCGTCGCCAACGAGGTCTATACGCAGCTCGAAGAGGTCGGCCAGCGGCTCAATCCCGGCCACGGCCGCTTCCTTATCTTTAATGACGGCGCAAATCCTGGGCTTATTCATTTCAACCGGTCAAAACCTCCTCTAACAGGGATAGCTCCACTTCATCGCTTATGATAACATCGCCGATGGTCCGCGGCAGAATGAACCTCATACGGCCGCCCTGTATCTTTTTATCATGCCGCATAGCCGCCAGAATATCCTTCACCTTGCCGCCGGAGATTTCAGTGGGCAGGCCGGCGGCGTGGATAAGCGCTTTAAGCCGGGCAAGTCCATCCTCGTCAAATAACCCCAGCCGCTGTGAAACGGCGGCGGCGGCCAGCATGCCTATGGCCACGGCAGCGCCATGGCCGATCATAAAGCCGGAGGCTGTCTCGATGCCGTGGCCTATGGTATGGCCGAAGTTGAGGGTATTCCTTAAACCCTGGTCTGTCTCGTCCTTCTCCACCACGGCGGCTTTGATGCGGGCGGAGCGGAAGACAACCTCCTCCAGGGCTTCTCCCTCCTGGCTTTTGATGCTATCCAGGTTGGCTTCCAGGAAGGAGAATAGGTCTCCGTCCCCGATGACGGCGCTTTTTATGACCTCCGCCAGCCCGTTGGCGAACTCCCTGACGGGCAGTGTTTTCAGGGTGGATGTATCGCTTAAAACAAGCCGGGGCTGGTAGAAGGCGCCGATGTTGTTTTTAAGCTGACCGTGGTTTACGGCTACCTTGCCGCCGATGCTGGAGTCCACCTGGGCCAGCAGGGTAGTCGGCAGTTGCACCAGGGGCACCCCGCGCATATAGGTGGCGGCCACGAAGCCGGCCAGGTCGCCGATAACGCCGCCGCCCAGGGCCAGGACAGGGGTTGACCGCTCGGCGCCGAGCCGGGACAGTTCGCTATAGAGCCAGCCGGCTGTCTCCAGCGACTTTTGCTCCTCGCCTGCGGCTACCTCCAGGGTGGTGGCGCTCAAGCCTTCAGCGGCCAGCGATGCCACCAGTTTTTGGCCGTAGAGACGCCGCACCTCCGGGTTGGTGATGATGACCACCCCCGGCCCCAGACTCAGGCCTTTCAGATACCGGCCTGCCTGGGCCAGCAGGCCGGAGCCGATGGCAACCTCGTAGCTGCGGCTGCCCAGATTTACCTTTAGTTTCTTCATACTTGCATCATTCTAACGGCTGGCGGCCGTTTCCCGGCTTATGCGGCGGCAGGCGTCTATTATTTTCTTCAGTTCGGCCGGCGTAACCATCTGCTGGGCGTCCACCAGTGCCTCCTCGGGGTTGTGGTGCGTCTCAATCATCAGGCCGCTGGCGCCGGCGGCGATGGCGGCCATGCTCATACTGGAGATGAGGTCGCGGCGGCCGGTGGCGTGGCTGGGGTCGACGATTATGGGCAGGTAGGTCTCCCGCTGCACCACCGGCACGGCGGCCAGGTCGAGGGTATACCTGGTGAAGCTCTTGCCTTTACCCACTGGCACTATGCCCCTCTCGCAAAGGATTATATCTTTATTGCCCTCGGCGGCGATATACTCGGCGAAGGAGAGAAACTCCTCAATGCTGGCGCCGAAGTGCCGTTTGAAAAGCACCGGCTTGTCCTTTCTGGCCACTGCTCCCAGCAAGTCCTGATCGTACATATTCCTGGATCCTATCTGCAGTATATCCACATATTCCGCCACCAGGTCAACCTGGTTCTCACCCCTGACCTCGGTCAGCACCGGCATACCAAACTGCCGTCCGGCCTCCCTGAGCCAGCCCAGTGCTTCTTCGGCCTCGTCACGGCCGGCGGAGCCCAGGCCCTGGAAGGAGTGGACGGAGGTTCTAGGCTTGAAGACGCCGCCCCTGAGGATATGGGCGCCGGCCTCTCTGGATAGCTCGGCCGTCTTCATAAGCTGCTGGCGGGTTTCTACGGCGCAGGGGCCGGCGATGAATACCGGCTCGTCGCCGCCTATCTCCACACCACCAACCTTAATAGTATAGCTCTCGCCCTCGGCGGAAAGGTCGTTGTACTCCCGGTTGATAAGCTTGTAGGGCGTCTCCACCATGCGCGCTTCCTTGACGCCGGGCAGGGCGGCCAGGTGAGCAAAGGGCACCTTGAGCTCATCACCCACCAGGCCGATGACGGTACGGAACTGCCCCCGGGAGACATCCGCCCTCAGGCCGTACTTTTTCACTTCATCTATAACGTGCTGTATCTCCTCCGGTTTGGCTGCTTTCTTCATTATTATCATTTTCTCCCCCTGTCTTATTTTACTGTTCGGCGGCCTTGAAAAGGCCAAAAAAAATCCTCCCGCCTGGGAGGTTTGACTTTAAGACTCTTTTTAGGTTTTGTGAGCTTCCGCTCTAGTTAGCAGTCATGCCAGTACCCCCCAGGCGCTTGTGGGCGCCAGGTAAATGTAAAGTAGCCGTAATAGTAGCTTCGGGGGATGCTCAATTCTATTATCTCCATACGACGCTTTTGAAGGTAAAATATCATACCGACGGTTTATTGTCAAGGAAGCTAAAAGGGCCTTATTTACAGCCGGATATTATTGACATTTAATTTTAGCTATGATAGACTTCCGTATTGTTATTGGTTCAGCTATGTCCTGAAGCGGGTTGAAATCTGTCTCAAGCTGCTGTCAGGCAAATAAAGGATGAGCCTTCGCTCATCCTTTCTAATTGTCCGGACTACTTGAGGGGTTTATAAACAGAAATGCCAACAGTAAATCAGCTGATCAGAAAAGGGCGCAAGAAGGCGGCCAAGAAGTCTAAGACGCCGGCCCTGCGTTATATCTACAACGCCCTGAAGAACAAGACGACTTATTCCGCCAAAGGCTCGCCGCAGAAGCGGGGGGTTTGTGTCCAGGTGAGGACGACCACGCCCAAGAAGCCCAACTCGGCCTTGAGGAAGATATGCCGCGTCAGGCTTAGCAACGGGCTGGAGGTGACGGCCTATATCCCCGGCGAGGGCCACGAGCTGCAGGAGCACTCGGTGGTGCTGATACGCGGCGGGCGGGTGCCTGATCTTCCCGGCGTCCGCTACCATGTTGTGCGCGGGACACTGGATACTACCGGCGTGGCAGAACGCCGCCAGGGACGCTCCAAGTATGGCAGCAAACGGGTTAAAAGGGCTGTGATTAAAGCCTCGGAAGCGGCTGAGGTCTAGGAGGCAAAATGCCAAGGCGGGCGGGAGTAGTACAGCGGGAAGTTAAGGGCGATGCCAAGTTCAACAGCCTGATGGTAACCCGGCTTATTAACAGGATAATGCTAAATGGCGATAAATCTGTCGCCGAAAGAATTATATATGGTGCCCTGGATATTATAGAGCAGAAAGAGAAAAAAGATCCGGTTGGTGTCCTGGAGCAAGCGGTGAAAACCGTGACCCCTCTCCTGGAAGTCAAGCCGCGCCGTGTCGGCGGGGCCACCTATCAGGTACCGGTTGAGGTACGGCCCAGTCGTAGTCTTTCCCTGGCCTTTCGCTGGCTGGTGAAGGCGGCCCGGGCCAGGGGGGGCAAGTCAATGGCTGAGAAGTTGGCGGCGGAGATACTCGACGCCTCACGAGGGCAGGGAGCCACGGCCAAAAAGAAGGAGGACACCCATAGGATGGCTGAGGCTAACAGGGCCTTTGCTCATTACAGATGGTAATAAATATGGCCGGGAAAACAGTATCAGAGAGATTAAAGTTAGAGGATATGATGCCTACCAGAAGCTACCCGTTACAGCGGGTGCGCAACATCGGAATCATCGCCCATATAGACGCTGGCAAGACGACAGTCACCGAGCGGATACTGTACTATACCGGACGCACTTATAAGATAGGCGGCGTGGACGAGGGCACTGCCGTGATGGACTGGATGGAGCAGGAGAGGCAGCGCGGCATCACCATAACCTCGGCGGCCACCACCACTCACTGGCGCGAACATCGCATCAACATTATTGATACCCCGGGGCATGTGGACTTCACCGCTGAGGTGGAGCGCAGCCTGCGGGTGCTTGACGGCGGCGTAGTCGTCTTTGACGGCGTGGCCGGCGTTGAGGCCCAGTCGGAGACAGTGTGGCGCCAGGCCAACAGATACCACGTCCCCCGCATCTGCTTCATCAATAAGATGGACAGGGTAGGGGCCGATTTCCCGCGCACCCTCGGTATGATAGAAGATCGTCTGCACGCAAAATACATCGCCGTGCAGCTCCCGATGGGTGAAGATGAAGCATTCCACGGCGTCATTGACCTGGTTACCTTGAAGGCCTGGAGTTATGAAGGCAAGCCGGACGCGGAGCCGGTAGAGGTGGCCATCCCGGAAGAGGACAAAGAGGCCGTAGACCAGTACCGCCAGATGCTGGTGGAGAGGGTGGCCGAAGAGGACGATGAGGCTATGGAGGCCTACCTTGAGGGCAAGATGCCCACGGTCAACGAGCTTAAGGCGGCCCTGAGAAGGGTCACCCTGTCCGGCAAGGGCATCCCTGTTCTGGCCGGCAGCGCCCTGCGTAACAAGGGCGTCAGGCTGCTGCTTGACGCCGTAATAGACTACCTGCCTTCCCCGCTGGATATGCCGCCGGTACAGGCGGTCAGCACCCATACTGGTGACCAGGTGCACCGTGATGTGGATGATAGCGCCCCCTTTGCCGCCCTGGCTTTCAAGGTCGTCTCAGACCCCTTTGTAGGGCGGCTGGTTTATTTCCGGGTCTATTCCGGCAAGATAAAGGCCGGTGCCCAGGTATTGAATTCCACCAGGGGCCATAAAGAGCGCCTGGGCCGGCTGTTGCTGATGCATGCCAACCGCCGCGAAGATGTTGATAACGCCGATACCGGCTCCATTATAGCTACCCTGGGCCTTAAGGGCACCTTCACCGGAGATACCCTCTGCGACCCGTCGCAGTCCATTTTACTGGAAGCGATACGCTTCCCCGAGCCGGTGATGTCCATCGCCATTGAGCCCAAGACCAAGGCCGACCAGGACCGCATGGTGGAAGCCCTGCACAAGCTGGCTGACGAAGACCCCACCTTTAAGATGGCCTTCAACGACGAGACCGGCCAGACGGTTATCTCCGGTATGGGCGAGCTTCACCTTGAGGTGATAGTCAGCCGCTTGCTTTCCGAACACAGGGTAACCGCCCAGGTGGGCAAGCCGCGGGTGGCCTATAAAGAGACCATCACCACCTCGGCCAGGGCCGAAGGGCGCTTCGTGCGTCAGAGTGGTGGCCGCGGCCAGTACGGGCATGTTTGTATTGAGATTGAGCCCCTGGAGGGCGGCGGCGACTTTCAGTTCGTGGATAAGGTAAAGGGCGGCGCCATCCCCAAATCGTTTATCCTGGCTGCCAAGGCCGGCATCAAGGAAGCCCTGGCCACCGGTGTTTTCGCCGGTTATCCTATGGTGGATGTCAAGGCGACTATCTACGACGGCAGCTTCCATGACGTTGACTCATCGGAGATGGCCTTTAAAATGGCCGGCTCCCTGGCCCTTAAGAATGCCGTGGCCAAGGCCAGGCCCACCGTACTGGAGCCGATTATGAAACTGGAAGCGGTTACCCCGGAGGAGTTCCTGGGTGATATCATCGGCGGTATCAGCGCAATGAGGGGTCATATATCGGCTGTTGAGCCGCGTGGCGAAACGAGCGTCATCCACGCTTTAGTTCCCCTGGCGGAGACCTTTGGCTATTCCACAGACCTGCGTTCCGTAAGCCACGGCCGGGCTACCTATTCCATGGAGTTTGACAAGTATCAGGAGCTGCCTTCGGGTAAGGCTAACCAGTTTGAGGAGGCGGCTAGGAAATAGCCGGATAAGCTTATGGCCAAACAGAAAGTACGTATACAGCTAAAGGGTTTTGACCACAAGGTGCTGGACCAGTCGGCGCGGCAGATAGTGGAGGCCCTGGAAAGAACCGGAGCCGTTGTCTCCGGGCCGGTGCCGCTGCCCACCCGCATCAAGAAGTTCAGCGTCATCCGCTCCCCCTTTATTGATAAGGACTCCCAGGAGCAGTTTGAGATAAGAACCCACAAGCGAATCATAGATATAGTAGAGATGACCTCCAAGACGGTGGACTCTCTGGCCAATTTAAACCTGCCCACCGGGGTGAGCATAGATATTAAAATCTAGGTATTAATTATGATTAAAGGTATTATAGGTAAAAAGCTGGGTATGTCGCGGGTCTTTCTGGAGAACGGCCGCGCCGAGGCGGCTACGGCTATTGAGGCCGGCCCCTGCGTGGTGGTGCAGATAAAGACCGAGGCCAAAGAAGGCTACAACGCCGCCCAGCTCGGCTTCGGCCAGGCTAAGCGGGTCAAGTCGCCGCAAAAAGGTCACTTCAAGGAGCTGGGGGATTTTAAGTACCTCAGGGAGTTCCGGGTGGCCGATACCAAGGATATATCCGTCGGTGACCGCCTGACCGTTGAGCTGTTTAAGGCCGGCGATCTGGTTGAAGTCAGCGGAATTAGCAAGGGCCGGGGCTTTGCCGGTACCGTCAAGCGCCACGGCTTTGCCGGTGGCCCTAAGACACACGGCCAGTCAGACCGCCACCGCGCCCCTGGCTCCATCGGCGCCGGTTCCTCACCGGGGCGGGTCTGGAAGGGCACCAGGATGTCCGGCCATATGGGAAATGAGACGGTAACGGTGCGCCACCTTGAGGTGTTAAGCGCAGATGTAGAGAAGAATCTCCTGGTGCTCAAAGGGGCAGTCCCCGGCGCCAGGAACGGATTACTTATTATCAGGAAGTCGGGTGGTTAGGGTGCAGATTCCAGTTTATAATATTAACGGAGAGCAGACCAAAGAGATTGAGCTGAGCGACGCCGTTTTCGCCGTGCCTTTCAACCAGGCGGTGGTGCATCAGGCGATGGTCAGGCAGCGGGCTAATGCCCGCCAGGGAACGGCCTGCACCAAGACGCGCAGTGAAGTGGCTGGCCGCAAGGGCAAGCTGTTCCGCCAGAAGGGCACCGGTCGTGCCCGCGCCGGCAGCGTCAGGTCACCATTGCGCCGCGGCGGCGGAGTCACCTTCGGCCCCAAGCCCAGGGACTTCAGCCAGGCGATGCCTAAGAAGATGCGCCGGCTGGCCATCACATGCATGCTTTCAGCTAAGGTAGAAAGCGGCGAGCTGAAGGTGCTGGAGAAGCTTGAGCTAAAAGAGGCTAAGACGAAGGAAATGGCCGGATTGCTGGCGGCCCTGGGTTTGAAATCATCGGCCCTGGTAGCCACCAGCCAGATGGATGAAAAAGTCATCAGAGCGGCGCGCAACATACCCAAAGTGAAAACGACGCCGGCCAACCTGCTCAACGTGCTTGACCTGCTGTCCTTTAACACCCTGCTGATGACAGAGGCAGCGGTGCGCCAGGTGGAAGCACTGTGGGGGCCCAAGGGAGAGACCGATGCATCAGTTTGAGGTTCTGCGCCGGCCGCTCATTACGGAGAAAAACACTATCCAGCAGGCTATCGGTAAGTATGCCTTTGAGGTGGCCAACGATGCCAACAAGCACCAGGTGAAACAGTCTGTGGAGAAGGCCTTTGATGTCAAGGTGACCAAGGTGAATATTATGATAGTGCACGGCAAGATGCGCCGTATGGGCAAGCGCTCCGTGCTTAGGCCTTCATGGAAGAAGGCCATCGTCACCCTTAAGCCGGGTGATAAGATACAGCTTTTTGAAGGGGTCTAGAATATATATTATGAGGAATGAAAAGTGGCGCTAAAATTCTATAAACCCACCTCGCCGGGACGGCGGCGTATGAGTGGCTCTTCGTTTGACGAGATAACCAAGAGCAAGCCGGAGAAATCCCTGCTCAAGCCGCTGAAGAAGAACGCCGGGCGCAACAACCAGGGGCGGATGACCGTCCGCCACCGTGGCGGCGGCGCCAAGCGCATGCTGCGTATTATTGATTTCAAACGTGACAAATTCGGCATTCCAGGGCGGGTGGCGGCCATTGAGTATGACCCCAACCGCTCGGCGCGCATCGCCCTTATCTTCTATGCCGACGGCGAGAAACGCTATATCCTGGCCCCCCTGGAACTCAGGGTGGACGATACTGTAAAATCTGGTGAGGGCGCCGAGCTTAAGCCCGGCAACGCCTTGCCCATGAAGCTTATCCCCGGCGGCACGCCCATCCACAACATTGAGCTTTCCATCGGCCGGGGCGGGCAGCTGGTCAGGGGCGCCGGTACGGCGGCCCAGCTTATGGTGAAAGAAGGCGATTACGTCCTGGTAAGG
>PVMS01162414.1_pt1 | contig 10443 bp, 10 predicted proteins | sample 1853461 | NCBI WGS metagenome assembly PVMS01 (sample SAMN08582032, study PRJNA380276) | Marine sediment metagenome, whole genome shotgun sequencing project. | isolation source: ocean sediment barecode stripped | collected 2017
GTGATATTAGTTTTTTTCTTGACAAATTCAAAAAACAGGCATACAGGTATGAACGTCAACAGGTATGATATATTTTTAGTATAATAAATATAAAGAGTTACACGTCAAGACGAAGGATTGAAAAAGGATACTAACAGTGAGAAATGATACCATTAAACGAAATACAACTGCCGAATTGGTAATTGAGAAGGTTCTGAACATGATAACGGATGGGGAACTAAAAGTAGGAGACAGACTGCCTTCTGCACAGAAACTGGCTGAAATTTTCGGTGTTGGTAGATCATCCATCAGAGAGGCTGTCAGGGCCCTCAGTGTTTTGGGATATTTGGAGATCCTGCCGGGAAAAGGAACATTTGTTAGGAAGGATGCATCGTTCGAGAAATTATCTGTTAACAACGGGTTGATGAATGTTCTGGGGTCTGGACCTATATTTGACATTATGGAAACAAGAGAGTGTCTTGAGTGCAAATGTGCAGAGCTGGCCTCCGTTAGAGCAGATCCGACACAGCAGAAAAAAATGGAACATTTCATCAAAATAATGCAAGACAATCGATCTGATTTAGAGACCATAAGCAAGGCTGATTTGGAATTTCACTTAACACTTGCCGAAGCCACCAATAATGATGTGATATATGAAATAATGAAGCTCTTAATTGAAAAAGTAGAGTTTTATGCTGATAAGTTTTGGGCCACCCTGCCTAAAGCGAGGGAAAAGGCAATCTCTACAGTTAATCAAGTCTTTTATCATGTGGTTGAAGGTGACAGTAAAAAGGCCGCCCAGAGCATGCGTGAGCATTTGGAATTGGTTAAAGATAAGCTAAAAGATGTGATGGCCGAAGGTGTTGTGCAAACAAACCAAAAGTCATGATAATAAAGGAGGTTCTTTATGAAGAATGGCTATTGGCAAAAACTCCTCAGGATAGATTTAACAAACAAAAAAATACTAGTCGAACCCATAGCGGAGGAAGACCTTAGACGGTTCATCGGAGGCGCCGGCCTGGCAGCTGAAATTCTTCGCAGAGAGGTCCCGGCCAAGATAGCCCCTTACGACCCTAAAAACCTTGTGATTTTCGGGACAGGCCCTTTTCAGGGGCCGGCTATACCGGGGGGGGCAAAATTCAGCATTGCCGGGATATCTCCTGTAACGGGCACTTTCGGCGACACGGCTGCCGGAGCGGACTGGGGTCCTGCATTAAAGGATGCTGGCTATGACATGCTGGTGATTGAAGGTGCTTCTGAAAAACCGGTCTACCTTCATATTGTAGATGATCGCATTGATATCAATAACGCTTCTCATCTGTCAGGAATGGATACGTATGAAACGATTGATGCTATTCACACAGAGACGGGGGATAGAAAATTAAGCATCGCCGCCATTGGACCGGCAGGAGAAAAGCAGGTCGCCATTGCATGTGTCGTTGTCGATAAACACAGTTTCGCGGGACGATGTGGCATGGGTGCCGTCATGGGTTCCAAGGGTCTGAAGGCCATAGCTGTCAGGGGGACTCAAAAAGCTGAAATGAATGATCCCGATAAGGCCAAGTCACTTATCAAGCAATTCCAGCAACAGATCTTGAAAGAGGTCAAGGAGAACGAATTCAGAGCCCATGGCACAACAGCCCTGTGCGAAAGCGCCGAAGCCCTTGGGGATATGCCCATCAAATACTGGGAACAGGATGTGTGGCCTGAAGGGGCCAGGAAGCTTGGCGCTCCGAACTATACGGAGGTGCTCAACGCCAAACCGTATCCATGTAAGTTCTGCCCTATCGGGTGTCACAGAAACATCAAGATTACAGAACCTGCGCAATATGCCCAGGAAGGGGTTGGCCCGGAATACGAGACCTTGGGGATGATGGGTACCAATCTGCTCATTGACGACCCGAAGGCTGTTGCCAAGGGCAATGATATGGCAAATAGATTGGGGCTTGATACGATTTCTGCAGGGGCGATGGTCGGCTTTGCAATGGAATGTTTTGAAAAAGGATGGATCACTGCTGAGGATACTGATGGATTAGAACTCAAATGGGGTAATCCGGAAGTTCTGTTTAAATTATTAGATCAGATAGGGAATAAGGAGGGTTTTGGGGCGATATTTGCGGAAGGGACATTGGGTGCTGCAAAAAAAATCAGTTCAGAGGCTGTCGAAATTGTAGCCCATTGCAAAGGGCTGGACTTACCCTCTCATGACGCCAGGTCATGCATCTCCCTGGCGCCGACCTATGCGACCGGTACCAGAGGAGCTTGCCATTTCAGGGGTGGGTGTGAGGATGTGGAGATGGGAGGATTTTTCATACCGGAGATCGGCATAAAGGAAGGAATGGTCAAATTTTTTAAAAAAGAAAATCAGAGTCTGCTCGCAGCCAAATGCCAGGATTATTTTGCCCTTCTTAATTCACTGGTTATCTGTGCATTTATGGTCGATGGCGGGGGTATGACCTTTTCCGAGGTCAGGGAGCTTTTCAATGCCGTCACGGGATGGGATTATTCGATCGAAGATCTAATGGATATCGGTGAGCGAATTTTTACAGTTCAGCGTCTCATCAATTTCCGAGATGGCTATAACGCTGCAACAGATGTACTTCCTAAAAAAATGTTACAACCTGCCAAAGAGGGCCTCAGGGCCGGTAAAGTGCCGCCTTTTAAAGAGTTAATGGAGGATTACTACAATCTGAGGGAGTGGGATGAAAACGGTGAACCGAGTCAAGGAACCCTGGATCGGTTAGGTTTGATAAAATAAGTAAATGTCCCTTTATTAGCCCATCAGTTCTCTCGATAAGTAGTCTACCAGTAATAACATCGAGAATCAGTCCGGCTGGAAACATAAAACCTTATCCACGGGAGAAAAGGTTTTGCCGATTGAAGTTAATGTCAGGCTTGTTGCAACGTTTTCAAAATATGCGGAAAATCTGACTAATGGCAAAACCACTGTAAAAGATGGGGCCATTGTACGAGATTTGGTCAAAAAGGTTGATTTGCCCCTCAAATTAATTAGATTGATCTTCATTAATGGAAAACAGGGAGATCTCGACGCCATATTATCCGAAGGTGACACCGTTTTTTTCCTCCCTCCAGCCATTGGGGGTGGATAAATAATTTGCAATATATTTAGATTCTGTATAAAAATAGGCTGATAGGCAAAAGAAAGGTAAGTTCTCAATAATCCCGGGTTGTATTAGAAAATCCCCCTCAATCCCCCTTTGCAAAAGGGGGAAGCAGTCGGAATGCCCGTACTTATTGAGATGTTAAAAAGAAAGGAGGTGAATAAAGAAAAATCAGTCAGAAGCAGATGGTTGAGATTGGAAAAAACTTGGTCATAAAAGTAAATTCAAGGAGGAAAAAATGAGAAGATGTATATTTACGACGGTGATTGTTAGTTTTTTGTTTCTGCTTATCGGTGTTGGTTCGGTAAGTGCAGGGGAAACCTTTAAAGTTGGTATCTTGTGTCCCATCACAGGAACGCAAGCTGTAATGTCCGAAGATCTGATGACCGGGTTCAAATTGGCACAAGAAGAAATCAATGCAGCCGGTGGTATTATGGGAAAGCCAGTAGAATTGATTATCGAAGATACTGAAACCCGGCCTGCGCCAGGAATGGATGCCGCACGAAAACTAATAGATATAGATGGGGTAAAGGTCTTATTGGGGGGATTTTCGAGCGGTGTTGCCATGCCGATCGCCAAGTACTGTCAGAAGAAAGGAATTCTGGCGATTTTCTCCCCATGTTCTTCTCCACACTTCAAGGACGTAGGCAGCTACATCTTTTTAACAAACGCAACGGATATGGCCAAAGGAAAGGTCATTGCAGAATTTGCTATTGGGGATTCGGGTAAAAAGAAATTTGGCCTGATGTTCCCGAACAATGCATTTGGGATAGCCCTGCTGGAGGAAACCATTAAAAACCTGGAAGCCATGGGTGGTGAAGTGACCACTAAGGTGGTGTATGAATTGAATAAAGTAGACTACAAAGCAGAACTTCAGAGATTGTTTGCAAAAAAACCAGAAGCGATCATAGGCACTTGGTATGCCAAAGAAGGTTTGGTGACCGCCAAGCAGGCATATGAGATGGGATTCCTCGACGTGGACAAGGTGCCATGGTATTGTCCTGAAACGCAATCGAGTTATTCAACGGCAATCGATAAAATTCCCCAGGTCGTTGAAGGCATAAAAGGGCTCAATCCGCTGCAAGCCGGTTCTCTCTATACGGAGAAGTTTAAAAAGAAATTGAACCGTGATCCGATAACAGCCTATGGCGCCATGAATTATGATGCCTTAATGATGGTCGCAATGGCTGCCAACTTCGCCCAATCTACGGATCCGAAAGTTATTCGGGACAATTTGCGTAAAGTTGACGACTGGTACAAGGGGCAGTCTACTGGAGGAGATAAGAGATTCGATGAGGAGGGATTGCAGGGATATGGGAATTACGAAAAAGTGATTGTAAAGAGTGGGAAAATTGTCCTTTATAAGTAATGAGCTCAGTCTCCACCGAGGCTGATTGTCTCATGTGTAATTTGACAACACACAAAACAGCCGGCCCCACCGATCCACCCCGATCGGTGGGGCCTCTTCAATATGAATCCATAGAGTGTTAAAATATGAACCTTTCCCAAATAATAGTAAACAGCCTGATCAGAGGTTCCGAGCTGAGCCTGCTGGCTATCGGGCTTACGATGGTTTTTGACATTTTGAAATTTGCCAACTTCGCACACACCGATTATGCCATCCTGGGTGCCTTTCTGGCCTATACGTTTAATCAGATAATTGGCCTAAATATAGTTTTTGCAATAATATTGGCTGCTTTTTTTACAGGATTATTTGGGATCGGCATGGACAGGGTTCTTTTCAAACCCTTGCGAATCAGGGGGGTTCAACCGGAATCCATGATGATAATCTCTATGGGCATTGCAATTGCATTAAGGAACATTGTACGACTGATATGGACCAGCGGGATAAAGACATATGCGGTACCTATTAAAAAACCTTTAGTATTACTGGGGGCCAGGATAACCCCCCTTCAGTTGGAAATAATATTTACGGCATTCCTTTCCATGATAGCATTTCACCTGTTACTGCATCGAACAAAATTTGGAAAATCCTTGAGGGCAATCTCTGACAACAGGGTACTGGCCAGTGCTTGTGCCATCGACTCTGAAAAAATGATCAGATGGATGTGGTTTTTAGCATGCGCCTATGGAGTTATGGGAGGAACCATGATCGCGATGGAGCACCTGCTTTATCCAAGATTGGGTTTTGATATTATCATCCCGGTCTTTTGTGCCACTATCTTGGGGGGTATTGGTAATCCATACGGGGCAATGGTAGGGGCATTAGCTCTGGCTTTTGCTGAAAATGCGATTCTCTCTTTTGATCTTAGCTGGTTAGTAAATTTAGGAGGGATATTCAGCGTTGATCCGATTCAAATAAGCACGGGTTACAAACCGGCAATCAGTTTTGTCATTCTAATAATTGTTTTGCTTTTTAAGCCAACCGGAATATTAAGGAAAAAATGATATGCCTATATTCAACTTCACTATTTATCTTCTTACAATGATCGGCATATATGGACTGCTTGCCATGAGCCTTAATTTTCAGGTGGGTTTTACGGGTTTAATCAATTTTGGCCAGATAGCCTTCTTTTGTATCGGAGCTTATACATCGTCACTTCTGGTAGTCAAGGCTGGAACACCTATAGCCGTGGGTTTTTTAGGAGGAATGGCCCTGAGCGGACTGTTCGGATACCTAATGAGCATTCCGACAAAGTCTTTGAAGGCTGACTACTGGGCAATCGCAACACTTGCCGGTGGAGAGGTGATCAGGCTGATTGCTTTAAATGAAAGATGGCTGACAGAAGGTGCTTTCGGGGTTACGACCATTCCTCAACCATTTGATTGGCTCTTTTCAACGGATAGTTACCCTCTTTTCTACCTCGTTTTAGTTATTGTTTGCATTACAATAGTTTATTTTGTCCTATCTTTGCTAACGAATTCTCCCTTCGGCAGGAACCTTAAGGCAATCAGGGATGAGGAAGATCTTTGTTTGAGTTTAGGGAAAAACACTCGAAAAATAAAATTACATGCCATGATCGTGGCCGGAATGGTGGCCGGCCTGGCCGGTGCGCTGTTTGCCCACTATATAACCTTTATTTCTCCTGAGAATTTTAGACCTATCGAAACGTTTCTTATGTGGGCTATGATCATAGTTGGAGGAAGGGGGAACCACCTCGGAGCTATTCTTGGTGCAGTGATTATCCAGTTATTTAACGTCTCTACCAGATTCATTGGTGGCTACGTGCCGATCGGCCCCGAATTTATAGGGTCGCTGAGAATGGTTATTATCGGCCTTTTGATAATCTTGTTTGTTTCGTATCGACCTGAAGGCCTGCTAAAGGAGAAAAAGAAAATCTACTAATGTGAATGGTGATCATAGGGAGTGACCAATTTTATGTTAAGCATCATAAATCTTGAGAAGAATTTTGGTAACCTAAAGGCATTGGATCGAGTATCACTCGACGTCGACGATGATTCTATTGTAGGACTGATAGGGCCGAACGGTTCAGGGAAAACCACATTATTCAACGTCGTTTCAGGCTTTTATGAAAAGGATGGAGGGGAAGTCTATTTTAAAGGAGAGCGGATAGATGGATTAACACCGGATAGTATTGCAAAAAAGGGACTCTGCCGGACTTTTCAAGTTGCTAAAGCTCCTGAAAAACTAACCGTACTGGAAAATATGATGTTAGCGGCAAAAAACCAGATAGGGGAAAATCCGTTTAGTGCGTTGTTCATGCGCATGCGGGCCTCAAAGATTGAAAAAGCCAATTTAGCCAGGGCCATGGAGCTGCTTGAAGTGTTACAACTTGTTGATTTGAAAAACGAATATGCTGGCGAGCTATCTGGTGGACAGAAAAAACTTCTCTCGTTGGGAAGGGTATTCATGTTGAATCCCGATCTAATATTACTCGACGAACCTACCGCCGGTGTGAATCCTACTTTGACCATGCAATTAATGAAGGTGATAAAAGAACTTCAAAAAAAAGAACACAAATCTGTCTTTATCATCGAGCACAGCATGAAAGTGATCAGCGGCATTTGTGATAAGGTTTTTGTATTGAACTTTGGGAAAAAAATGACTGAGGGAACACCGGCAGAGATTCAGCAGGATGAACAGGTACTAGAAGCCTATCTAGGTGGTGCCTAAAAAGCCTGTTTACGAGGTCCTACCAATATGGCTTTTTTAGAAGTAAATAATATCGCTTCAGGTTATGGGCATACAGAAATCCTTCATGGTGTCTCCATTCGTATCGAGCAGGATGAGATTGTGACAATTATTGGGCCAAATGGAGCTGGAAAATCAACATTGTTCAAAACAATAATGGGATATCTGAAGCCAAATGCTGGCAACATCTTATTTTCAGGAGAGGATGTAACTAAATTAGAGCCTAACATAAAAAGAGAGAGAGGTATAGCCTATGTTCCACAGCTTGAAAATATCTTTCCTTCACTAAGTATTCGTGAAAATTTGGAAATGGGAGGTTACTCAAAAAATACCAAAGAGGTAAACAAGGGAATAGAACTCGCTTACAGCTCTTTTCCAATACTGAGTGAGAGGAGAAATCAGAGGGCGCATACCCTCAGCGGTGGACAAAGGCAAATGTTGGCCATGAGCATGGCTCTCATGACTGAACCAGCTCTTTTATTGTTAGATGAACCTTCGGCCGGACTCGCTCCAAAAATAACCGAAGAAGTTTTTAGCCAAATTAAGAGATTGAATGAAGTGGGAATTGGCATCTTAATTATTGAACAAGACGCTCATAGATCATTGAGTATATCTGACAGAGGATATGTTTTGGCTATGGGGGAGAACCATTTTGACGGACCGGCTGATACGCTCCTGAAGGATGAACAAATAAAAGAAGCTTATTTGGGCGGCTAATTTCCTATTAGGTTATTGGCGGCAAAATCAGCCAGTACCAGTTCATTGATAGGTTCTCTCCACAATCTCTTCGTTAGACTCTTAATCTCGATATTGGATAATAGATACTGGATATTCAAAATATAGACCCATACCGCATAGCTGATTCCCAGTGGCTCTTAGCTTATCAGCCATTAGCTATGAACAAAATGGTATTTCTGTGTTTAATCCTGCTATGAGCGCACTACTTCCTTTACCTTGCAAACAACATCTCATTTTTCGCATATTTTTGTTTTAGCATGGGAGAAAGTATGATCTTCACAAAAATGATAACTGCAATTGATGCGCACACAGAAGGAAACCCAGAACGGGTGGTTACCGGCGGGATCCCACCTATCCCCGGCAAGACCATGCTTGAGAAATCGAAGTATGCACGAGACAACCTGGATTATATCCGTACATTTCTCGTCGATGAGCCCCGGGGACACAGCAATATGTATGCTTCCCTCCTTGTTCCACCTACCGTGGATGAAGCAGACTTTGGGGTTATGTACTTAGAGCCTGGTGGCTATGCTACCATGTGCGGCCATGGAACGATTGCGATCTGCACCGTTCTTGTAGAAACGGGCATTATCGAAGCCCTGGAGCCCGAAACCGAGATCGTCCTCGATACGCCCGCCGGACTCGTGCGGGCCAAGGTGGCCGTGAAAGATGGAAAAGCCGAATCCGTTACCATCCGCAACGTTCCTTCCTTTCTTTACATGGCGGACGTCAAAGTGGATGTACCAGATGTGGGTCGCGTGAAGGTAGATATTGCTTACGGAGGTAACTTTTATGCCATTTTGGAGGCTGAAAGTGTAGGGCTGGAGATAAGGCCCGAGCATGCTAATAAACTCATATCATTGGGGACAAAGATCTGGCGGTCGCTTAACGAGCAGGTTGAAATCCATCACCCTGAAGAACCAGTGATAGATTGTGTAAATTATGTAGAGTTTTCAGCTCCGGCTACTCATCCAAAAGCATCGGTGAAAAATGCCGTGGTGGTACCACCGGGGGGAATGGACCGGTCTCCTTGTGGAACAGGAACCTGTGCTAAAATGGCTACCCTCTATTCAAAGGGGAAACTTAATCTGAATGAGGAATTCGTTCACGAAAGCATTATTGGAAGCCTGTTTTACGGCGAGCTTGTAGGAGAGACGATGATCGGTGAATTTCCAGCTGTAGTTCCGACCATCAGAGGCAGCGCATATATCATGGGGATTCACCAATTTGTTGTTGACCCCAGGGACCCGTTTCCTGAGGGCTTTTACCTTGGAAAGATAGAGAAACTATATGGCTTTGGATTCAGGACTTAAATTGTGCAAAAAAGTGTCTAAGAATAAAATTGAAAGGAGAAAATTACCATGAAAGAACTTAAAGGGATTTGCGCCGCGTTGTGTACACCATTTACGGAGGACGGTGAAACAGTTGATGAACAAGCATTGAAAGACCACATCGATTCCATGTTGGAAGCCGGGGTTCACATTATTTTAGTTTGTGGCGGGACCGGTGAATTTGCTTATTTGCGGCCCGAGGAAAGAAAAAGAATTGCCGAGATTGCTTCAAAACATATCAATGGTAGAGCCGGCTTTATGGTGCAAACGTCGGCCATCAACACAGCCGACGCTGTCGAGTACGCCCAGCACGCGGAAGGGGCCGGTGCGGATTGTTTGCTTATTTTGCCGCCTTATTTTGAAGGGCCTGACAGTGAAGGGGTCTATTATCACTATGAAAAGATAGCTGAAGCGATTAAGATTCCGATCATGGTTTATAACATTCCGGTACATTCAGGATTCGACATTACGCCGGGGTTTTTTATGCGCCTGATGGAGATCGATAATATCCAATACATTAAAGACAGCACCGGTGATCTTATTCGAATCCAGGAACTGGTTGCTACCGGGGCAAAAATATTTAGTGGAGGAGATCCGATCGCTTTCTTTAGCCTGCTGGCTGGATGTCCCGGGTGTGTATGGGGAGCCCCCAACGCCATGCCAAAGGAGTCTGTTGATCTGTTCAATTTTGTCGATTCGGGAAAGATAATTGAGGCAACGGATCTATGGAAGCGCATGTTTCCTTCCAATCACTTCTTTTGGACCCATGTATACAATGCATCGGTAAAAGCGGCCACAAATCTGTCCGGAAGAAAAGTAGGCCCCTGTCGCAAGCCCGTTCAACCCTTAACTGCTTCTGAAATGATTGAATTGAAAGAGGCTTTGAAGCCTTTGGGCCTATGAATAGAGTTTAGACAAGTTACCTCATTTTATTTTTCCTTGAAATGGGAAGGTTTGAGGGGCAAAAAAAGAATTTCACAACTTCTTTGATCAACGGGGAGGTGTATGTTATGAAGATCAGTCCATGTTTTCCTTTAAGTGAGTCATTTTATCCACAATGGTTTTACCAGGTATGTAAGGCAACCCTCCAACAATGGTTCTGGTGGGCTCACCGCCAGTGTGCGTGTCAATGGTTGAAAATACTCGACTGATCTTCATA
>PVMS01016182.1_pt1 | contig 10442 bp, 12 predicted proteins | sample 1853461 | NCBI WGS metagenome assembly PVMS01 (sample SAMN08582032, study PRJNA380276) | Marine sediment metagenome, whole genome shotgun sequencing project. | isolation source: ocean sediment barecode stripped | collected 2017
ATTAAAAAGGGCGCTACATCGTCTGATAATTTCTCAAAATCATACTCTATTATCTTTTTATTAATCTCTCTTCTCAAGCCCTCAGGCGTGTCTACGCCTAGCTTTTGGTTCAAAAACCCAAAGTCAGGTTTTGTACTGCTTGATAAGTAGGTGATATCAAAAAAATCCCTCCCCTTAGGTTTTTTTTCGGTTTACTGCCGTATAGATCTTTTGAGATAACAGAATATCCAAAGGGGTAACTCTGATCTCAGTAAAAACATCAAACTTATTTAATATTTTTATCTCGGGTTCATACTTATAGCCCTGTGCAGTTGTGTCTACCTGAATGAGTATCTTTTCCTGCTGAAAAGGGGAAAGATTCTGCTCATACAGCAGCGCTGGAATCCTCAGATAACATCGATAAGCACCCTTTGCTATATTTCTAACTTCGATCTCAAAACCTTCTAACTCCAAAAACCGTTTTACTTTCTGAATTACATCTTCAAACTCTGACCAGCTTAAACCAAAATTATCTAAATCGATATCCTCTGAAAAACGATTGTTTCCATAGACAATCCGCAAGGCAGTCCCTCCGAGGAAAGCCAATTTACTGGAATGTTTACTATCAAAAATCGCTTGCAAGACCTTGTACTGGAGGTACTCACGGAGTATAGCCCGTTCGAATCTTTGCATATTTTCTGGATATTGGTCTTTGATCTGTTGGAAATCAAGCATGGATAAACTCCAATACTACCTCCACTCTGCGGGCAAGGGCCTTACTGTTAAATATCTTCAAATACTTCCAGAATAATGAATTATCTTCCAGGTCTAGCAATTGTTGCTTGTTCCACCGCAGCCCTTCAAGATCCTCTCCGGAATCAATCCCAGCGTTCCAATATAGATAGTCCAGAACTGCCTTTTCCATACTGGCAATCTTGTACTTTATCTTCTTCTCCCGCTCAACCACCCGGTAACCAAACATCAGGATAGGCTTTATACTTCGATAGCTCAATCTTCCCCACTCGCTTTCAAACTGCTTGGTCTTTCGAGAGCTGACACTGGTCACACCCAGCACCGACTCGGGAATCACCTGGTGATACGCCAATGCTGACTCCCTACTTATATAAGAGGGCTCATAAATCTTATTGGCCAACATAAACAGATAACTCTCATCAACCTGCTCGTCAGCCAATATATAATAACCGCCAGCCAGGAACTTAATATATCCTCTGGCAAGCCAATCACTTAACTGCTGCCTGTGGAAACCTGGATCAAGCTTCCTCACATCATTGAGATTAAATGCCGGCAAGTCCTTTGCATGGATCTGGAAATCTCTAAACTTCATGATTTATTTCTTTTTGTTAATAGAAATACTTTCATTAGGAAATATTCTAATCTTTAGTGAGATTCCTGTCAATCCATTTTGAGGTAGCAATCTGATCATTGGATGAGTCATCTTTCCAATTAAGATACTCGTGACAGGGCTCGGATACAAGCGTATTTCTAGGAGAGTTACGTTAATATTGGTTATTTGAGGGGATGATTTCTGTTGTTGATTTGATCGAGTCACCTTTCTTAGATTGAAATATTGTTTCTTGGTGCAGTTTTGGTACAAATAGAGCAGTGGGATGGATTAATCCCAGGATCACGCCGATGGTGGTGGTTTTGCCTGAACCGTTTGGACCCAAGAAACCGTATACTTGTCCTCGGGACACACTCAGGTTGACACCATCAACAGCGTGAAGCGGACCAAAATATTTCTTCAGATCCTGGACTTGCAGAATAATATCCTTGTACATCTGGTCACCTCCTGATAAATAACTGCATCAAGCATAGCAATATATGTTCAGGTTGTCATGCGTCTGGAGACCTGTTCGGAATGGGGCTGAAGAGGGGATTTTTTACTAGGTTTACCTCCTCCTTAGTGATTTTGCGCGGCTGGTAGATGCACATTCACCTTAATGCGTGTGAAATGAAATAAGCTAGGACACCGTTCAGGATCTTCGATGAATCCAGCCCTGCTCATATCCAAATTATCCACCCACCCGCCTACTCTGGATACTTCTATTGGCCTCAGGATGGGCTTCGTCCCCGGGTTGGTGCAAATCTGATAAAGGCAACTGGAAGGTATCAACAATCCCTCCCTGCTCTAATTTTTGCGGATTAATGTAGAAAACTGAAGGAGTTAGACAATGCCAGAAAGAAGATTAAACTTATCCATCATTGAAGAAGGCTTGGGGGCAGCTGTTATTGCTGGCAGCTTCGTATTAAGTCCCGTACTCAGGCCGTGGTATTGCAAATGGGGTGCGCCGACGCTGAGGTGAATAAGTCCTTACCCGGGGATGACCTGATACCCAAGCCTTGGCTGGAATCCACCCGCGCCATCACCATCCAGGATGTGATGATGCCAGTTGCTATTTCACCGTAATTCACTGATATCTTACGATATCCCCATGCGCTCAGCACAGGCACTTTAATCCCCCAACTCGTCCCGATTCTGTCTGTTGGGCTCAGGGCTGTTCATAAATACGCTAGCTCTCATCCACCAGCAGCGGGATCTCCTCACCCTCCGCCGCTCCAAACTGCATCTCATAGAGGCGAGCATACAAACCGTCCGGCTCCTCAAGCAAGGTCAGATGTGTACCTTGCTCCACCAAACGCCCCTCATTGAGCACCAGAACCCAATCGGCATTGATGATCGTGCTGAGGCGGTGAGCAATCACAAAGGAGGTACGGCTCTGCATCAGGTGTTCCAGGGCCTCCTGTACCAAGCTCTCACTCTCGCTATCCAAGGATGAGGTGGCCTCGTCCAGAATCAGTATGCGCGGGTCTTTAAGGATTGCCCGGGCAATTGCCACACGCTGCCGTTGGCCTCCGCTCAGCTTTACACCGCGCTCGCCGACCTGCGTCTCATACCCATGCGGCAGATCGTTGAGAATGAACTCATGCGCATTTGCCGCTGTGGCAGCCGCTTCAACTTCTTCTCGGGTCGCATCAAGATTACCGTACTGGATGTTGGCGAAGACCGAATCAGAGAAGAGGATGGTTTCCTGCCGTACGATACCGATCTGCTCGCGCAAACTGCGCAGATCTACCTCGCGAATATCGTAACCGTCAATGGTCACTAAGCCCGCATCCACATCCCAGAAGCGCGGGATCAGGCTGATTAAGGTCGATTTCCCAGCGCCGCTGGGTCCAACCAAGGCGATAATCTGTCCAGGCCGGGCACGGAAAGAAACCTCCTGCAAAACTGGGATATCCTCTGTGTAAGTGAAACTTACCTGCTCAAAGCACACTTCTCCAGCCAAAAGGGGCAAAACCGGCGCTCCCGGCTTGCTGACAATATCCGGCTTCTCATCCAGCAAATCAAATAGGCGCTCGGTGGCCCCAAGCGCCCCTTGGAAGCGAGCATACAAGCCGGCCAACGAGGCAATCGGGGCCGCGACCATCATGGTATAGATGAGATAGGCTACCAGATCGCCTGCTGTCAGCCGCCCCTGGATCACTTCATAAGCGCCAAACCAGAGAGTGATTGTGATCGAGGTAAATGCCATGAATCCAATGATGGGCCCCAGCACTGCGCCAATTTTGGCCCGCCGCATAGCTGCCGAATAAATTTCATCAACCGCGCGGGAAAAACGTTCGATTTCATACCGCTCTCGGGCGAAGGATTTGACGATGCGCACGCCCGCGGCAGTTTCTTCCACAACACTTGCGGATTTAGCCAATGCATCTTGTACTGCCTTTGACTCACGCCGGATCTTGCGCCCCAACCAGACCATGGTCAGGGTGATAAAGGGTATACCCAGCAGGATGATCAAAGTCAGCCGCCAGTCCAACCAAAACAGCAAGACGGCAGCCCCGATCAGCGTTAATCCCTGGCGAAGCAGCGCTACCAGATCATCAGTGATGGCAGATTGCAGCAGTGAGGTGTCATTGGTGATACGCGAAACGATTTCCCCAGTGCGGTAATCTCCGAAAAAGCGCAAGGATAAAGATTGCAGATGGCTGTAAATCTCCACCCGAATATCAACCACAGCATTCTCCCCCACATAAGCCAGGAAGAGCCGGTGTATGAAGCTGGCGATCGACTGCAGGATGAAGACAACAAACAGCCCAACAGCGATCCGATTGAGCTGCGGCAGATCATTGTCAACGAGGATAAGATCGACCAGGTTGCGAACGACCAACGGCAGAATCAGTCCCAGGCCCACGCTGAAGAGCAGGGCGATGATCGAGATGACCATCCATTTTGTATACGGCCGTACATATCCCAGTAATCGCCCGTAGGTACCCAATTCCTCTCTCGTGATTCGGACCTTCGGTTGTTCCTCCCCTTGTTCATTGCTGCGACTCAATCGTCGTCCTCTAAATACCATCATTTATCCTCTTCATAACCAATATTGGAGAATACCACCTTCCATCCCTGAAGATTTTCCCTCTGTTCGAAAGCCTTATTAATCATATCAGTCAAGCGTGGAGCGAAGATTAGGGATACAGCTGCGGAAGACATCTCCTGGAATATTTTCAACCGGTATACATACGGATTTTGTGGTATGTTCATTTCATTCATCTTGTTGAATTAAATTGTGGCTGCCCGACGTAAATCAGATATATTCTGGATGATTTTACCAAATAAGAGATAGTTGAAGAACCAATCCTTCCACATGGAGAGACGCACCATACCTGGACCCGGGCTGATGCTGAATTCGCAATTGGCAGAAATTGAAGTAAGATTAACCCCTGAACAATGTCATTATAATTTTATTCATCGACTCAGGAGAAACATTTGATGCCGAACTCGTACCCCATCGGATCACAACCACCACTTGGTGAAGTTCCCGAAAAAATGATCGCACAGGTCATTCGTGCGGAGCGCTTTGGCGATCCGCGCACCGCCTTCCAAATCGAAGAGATCGAAATCCCACCATTGAAATCAGATGAGGTTTTGATCAGCGTTATGGCAGCTGGGATCAACTTCAACAACGTCTGGGCAGCGAGAGGCATCCCGATCGACGTGATCCGCGTCCGCCAGAAGATGGGCGAACCATACGATTTCCATATCGGCGGCAGCGACGTATCCGGTGTCGTGTATGCGCTGGGGAGCGAGGTGGAAGACATCTCCGTCGGCGATGAGGTCGTCGTCCATCATGGCTGGTGGAAAGCGGATGATCCCTGGGTTAAAGCGGGCAAGGACCCCATCCTGGCGCCCTCAGCCGCCATCTGGGGCTATAACACCAACTTCGGCTCTTTTGCTCAATTCTGTGTCGCTCAATCCCACGCAGTCTTACCAAAAGCGCCCCACTTAAGCTGGGAAGAAGCCGCTGCACCAACCCTGGTGGGCACAACCGCCTACCGCATGCTTTTCGGCTGGGAAGGCAATATTTGTAAAGAAGAGGATCTGGTGCTCGTCTGGGGAGGCTCGGGAGGACTGGGCAGCCAGGCTATCCAGCTGGCCACCATCCATGGGGCGCGCGCCGTGGCAGTGGTCTCGGACGATGAACGGGGAGAATTCTGCAAAACTCTGGGCGCAGTCGGTTATATCAACCGCAAGAATTTCTCACATTGGGGTATCCCGCCGCACTGGACCGATGCGGCTGGTCAAAAAGAATGGCTGAATGGCTGCCGTGCCTTTGGCAAAGCGCTTTGGGAGGTGGCAGGCGAAAGACATAATCCGGAGATCGTATTCGAACACCCCGGTGAAGCGACGATCCCGACCAGCATCTTCGTCTGCGAAGCCGGCGGAATGGTGGTGATCTGTGCAGGGACAACTGGCTATACTGCTTCCGTCGACCTGCGCTACCACTGGGTGCGCCAGAAAAGGCTGCAGGGCTCGCACGGCACCAACGATGAGCAGGCCGCGGCTTACAACCAATTGGTTTATGATGGGAAAATCGATCCCTGCCTGGGAGCCGTTTATGCCTTTGAGGAGATCGGCCAGGCGCACTACGACATGGAACAGGGGATATCCGTGAATGGAAACCGGGTAGCTTTGGTCGGTGCTGAGAAACCAGGCTTGGGTCGCAGATAACCCACTCCTAGAATTGTCCATTTCCTTAAATCCGAGACGCAGCAGGCTGCGTCTCTTATTTTTTTCTACATCTCCACCCATTATTATTTCCTTATTCTGAAACTACTCCGCTGTTGTATAAAATCATCTAAAGACATCCCCGTCGCTAGTATTGGGTCACAATGAATGAGATGGGATTGTCATTGCGAAGCGGTGCTTTTCCTCTGAAGCCTGTCTCGGGAAGAGCCAGATCTCGATCCTGGACCATCGGGACGGGACCGAGGCCTGTCTCGGGAAGATACAGACCGAGGCCTGTCCCAGGGTGGAACAGATCTCGATCCTGGACCATCGGGACGGGGCCGGGGCAATCTCCCTGTCAGTGGTGGAGTTTGCTTCGTCGTGCCTCCTCGCAAAGACAAGCAGAATTATGTATCGTAAGGTCTACCATTCATCAAAAGACACCCCCGCCCAAGGATTGGTTTTCAACCCGCATACCCCCCCTCAAGTCCTGTGTAAAACCCCTTTCCGGGCTCGTGTGATTCTAGTTGAATTGTAATATGCTAGGCACAAATCAATCAGCGAGTGAAAAGGAGTTTAAACAATGATAAGCAACACTCAACATACCCCCGCAAATCAATTATCCCTGTATTCGGGATATGAATACCGCTCAGAACTGGAGATTCTTGGCTTGCCGCTGGTGCATATCACCAAAGGATATGATCCGCTGACAGGAAAGCAGCGAGTGTCAAAGGGTGTGATTGCGATTGGAGAAATTGCAATCGGCGGCTTAGCAATAGGCGGATTTGCTTTAGGCGGTATTGCTGTTGGCGGCATGGGGGTTGGGGTGATCGCATTAGGCGGTCTGGCGATAGGTGTCTTATCAGCCGGTGGAATCGCCCTGGGAGCGTTAGCCGCGGTCGGTGGGGTAGCTTATTCACTGATCTACGCCATCGGGGGGCTGGGATACGCACCACATATGATCAGCCCTTTCAGGGTAGACCAGGAAATCTTCGACCTCCTGAATCGATTCTGGTCAGGAGTTCGCCAGATTTTATAAACAAATAATAATCCCTGAGAAGGGCTCGCATACCTCGAGTCAAATTAGCAAATATCGGATCAAACACTTAACAGGAGTTATCGATGATTAATGAAATTGCAATATTATTAGAAGAACGTACAAGTGGATCGCTTAATCTGAAGAGGATAAGACCCCTGCTGGAAATCCTGGTCGCTTTCCTACCAATCTTGGTGCTCGGCATTATCGGCACCCGGTTGGGTACTGACACGCTGCTTGGAGGCATGCTCGTCACTCTGGGTTATATACTGAGCATCCTGGTTGCTTCGCTCGTGCTCAAATTGCGAGGGAGCAGCTGGCGCCAAATTGGGTTGGCGCGACCGCAAAGCTGGAAACGTACAGTACTGTTGGGAATTGGGACACTGGTCGCCTTCTTTTTCATCAGTATTGCACTTCAGGTGATCGCTATCAACCTGCCGGGGGCGGAGGTGCCGGCAATCGATCAAAGCCGCTTCAATCCGCTTGAAGGCAACCTGGTTATGTTCCTGCTGTTTGTAGTTCTCGCCTGGACGACGATCGCGTTTGGGGAGGAGATGTTTTACCGGGCTTTCTTGATCACGCAGTTTGGGGATATTTTCCCGGGATCGAAACTGGGTTCTGTGCTGGCCCTGCTCAGCAGTTCGCTTATCTTCGGTCTCGTGCATTGGGTCGAGGGTCCCCTAGGTATCGTGAACACCTTTGCCATGGGTCTTCTCTTAGGAGCAGTCTATCTGCGTTCCGGTCGCAACCTGTGGATTACGATTATCGCTCACGGCCTGGCAAATTCAATTCGCTTCTTATTCCTGTTCCTCGGGGCTGCATGAACCCCAACATCCCAAATAGCCATTCGAATGGAAATCCCGCCCCCTTCACTCACCTCAAGGATATGGAGAGAAGTGTGGGCGGGTTTTTCCCAAAGCACCTGTTCAAATTATAATAAACTTTATGAGCATCCGCCCTTCTCGACCTAAACGCTTCCAGCAGCTGCGCTGGAGATTGACTCTGACCTACACGGGTGTGACTGTGGGGGCGCTGATTACTGTGGAGCTCATTCTGCTCGTAATTTCGGGTATTGGCGTCGTCCTCCTGACCAACAGTGGATTTATTCCCGCGCAGCTGATTGAAGCTGCCTCTGCTGAATATGTTCCAGTGCTGCAGTTCTATCTTACTCAAACCCCTCCAGACCAGGAAGGCATCGCGGAATGGTTGGAACGGGTTGGGGCTGCAACGAGTGTGACTTTACCACTCACATTTGAAGCCACCGACGAGATGCTGGTTGTCGGGGGTGATGGAATCTTACTCGCCGCGAAACCACTTGATTTATTGGGAAACGACCAGATTGGAGAACCGTTTGATGGAGAGGCAATCCCAGGTTTGGCGGAACCCCTACAAGCGGCTTTAGCAGGAGCAGAGGACCCCGAAAGTCTATACTCTTTCGATGAAACTGGTCGAAAAGTCATCATTGCCCTTCCAATCTGGGATGAGGCTCATCAAGAGGTGCTGGGTGTATTAGTCGCGATTGGAGAAATGCCCACAGTATTGTCGCAAATGGGCGATATTCTACCAATTATTGGCATCAGCTTGCTGTTCTTCACCATCGTCGCGGGGTTGGCTGGGACTGTGTACGGATTCCTGGCCGCGCGGGGACCCGTTCAGAGACTGGATCAGCTGGCTGAGGCAAGTCTGGCCTGGAGCCAGGGTGATTTCACCGTGCGCGTTGACGATCCATCCAGAGACGAGTTGGGGCAGTTAGCCCAACGTCTCAATGATATGTCCCAGCAGCTGCAAGGACTGCTGGAGACGCGCCGCGAATTAGCAGTGGTGGAAGAGCGCAACCGGCTGGCGCGCGAGCTGCACGACAGCGCCAAACAGCAAGCCTTCGCTGCGGCGGCTCAAATCAGCGCCGCAGGCAAGCTGCTTAAAGATGACCCGGAGGCAGCAGCGACCCATATAAAAGAAGCCGAGCGTCTGACCCATGCTTTACGGCAAGAGCTGACCAGCCTCATCCAGCAGCTGCGCCCAGCCGCATTGGAGGGGAAAGGTCTGGCAGCTGCGCTCAACGAATACGCAGAAGATTGGTCCCGCCAGAACAGGATGGCAACTGAAGTGCACGTTCGAAGGCAGCGAACGCTACCTTTGGAGATCGAGCAGACCATTTTCCGCATCGTGCAGGGTGCCTTAGCCAATGTCGCTCGACATAGTGACGCCAGCCGGGTAGAGATTGAGCTGATCTATACCAAAGATGTTGTCACCTGTTCTATCCATGATAATGGTGTTGGCTTTGATCCAGAAACAAACGATCAAGGTTTTGGTTTGCTCTCGATGGGTGAGCGTGCAGAATCTTTGGGTGGTAACTTGACGATCGAGAGCAACCAAGGTCAAGGAACGTCCATTTTGATGACGATCCCAATTAACGGCTCAATTGGATCGGACCCGGAGGAAATAGATGAATAACCCCACCACGGTCTTACTCGTCGATGATCATAAGCTTGTCCGCCAAGGAGTGCGCGCTTTCCTGGAAGCACACGCCGAATTCCTGGTCGTTGGTGAGGCTGAATCTGGAGCGGAGGCGGTTAAATTAGCAGAGCAACATATCCCGGATGTCGTCTTGATGGATCTGATTATGCCAGAGATGGACGGGGTGGAAGCCACCCGCCAGGTGAAGAATATCAGCCCTCGTTCGCAAATTGTGGTCCTGACTTCCTACCACGAAGATGAGCATATTTTTCCAGCCCTGGAAGCTGGGGCGACCTCTTATCTCCTCAAAGATATTGATATGGAAGAACTGGCGGAGGCTATTAGACGATCTGCACAGGGTGAGGTAACGCTGCATCCCCGCGTGGCTGCCCGAATCCTCCAGGAGCTGCATGGCACCAAACGGGATGAAATTAACCCGTTCACCGAATTGACCAAGCGCGAGATGGAAGTGCTTAAATTAATCGCCAACGGGCTGAGTAATGCTGAAATTGCCGAACAATTGGTGATCAGCGACCATACGGTCAAAGGGCATGTCAGCAATATTTTCAGCAAGCTGCATTTCGCTGACCGCACCAAGGCAGCTGTATATGCCTGGCAAAAGGGAGTTGTGCGCCGTGAATAGGTCAAGCAGAGAAATATTTTTGCCAATTTCTATCAACATATTCGATTTTTTCGACAAGCTGATAGATTAAGCTGATCAGTTTACAAACATCACCTGCCTTAACGCAGCAAGGTCGCATAATAGATCGCCGCCCCGACGTGAATGAAGGCAGCAGCAAACAGCGCCAGCCCGATCGGCACATGCAGCGTGTGCCATAGCGCCATCAGCCGGCGAGATTGTGCCAATGATACCCGCTGGCGATCCAGGGAGCGGCGACGTTTTAACAGAACAATGAGGGAAGCGGCTTGTGCCCGAGTCTG
>PVMS01134617.1_pt1 | contig 10442 bp, 9 predicted proteins | sample 1853461 | NCBI WGS metagenome assembly PVMS01 (sample SAMN08582032, study PRJNA380276) | Marine sediment metagenome, whole genome shotgun sequencing project. | isolation source: ocean sediment barecode stripped | collected 2017
ATTGCACTAAGACATAGATCAGGTCCAGTCTGCCTGTCCTTGGGGATCCAACACAGGGTTCTGAGGACCAGGTGTAGTTACCCCAATCATTCCGTTGTAGGTGATCTTCATGTGGCCTGCATTCTTCTTACCTTGCCTGGTGGTGTATACGATCACCCCACCGGCCGCACGGGCGCCATAAATGGCTGCTGCAGTGGCATCTTTCAAAACTGTGGTAGTTTCAATATCATCAGGGGACAAGAAGTTTGTGGACTCCACAGGTACCCCATCAACTATATACAAAGGATCATTTCCACCTAAAGCGCCGTATCCACGGATACGCACCTGGCTGGATGTACCCGGCTGTCCATTGGTAATCACAGTTACCCCGGCCACCCGGCCCTGCAATTGCTGTTCCACGTTACCACTGGGTATCGCAGTCAAATCAGCGGGATCTACCACCGCAACGGATCCAGTAGTTTCTCTTCTACTATCTACTGAATAACCGGTTATTACCACTTCTGCCAGCGCCTGAATATCAGGAGACAGGTTTATATTGATGGTATTTTGGTTACCAGCAAGATTTTGATTTCCCACAATGATTTCCTGGGTCAAAAAACCAACGGAAGAATATGCCAATACATCGCCAGGATTGGCTAGTAATTGGTATTGTCCGTTAATGTCGGTCACAGTACCCTGTGTGGTACCTTTAATGAGAATATCACTCCGGGTATGGCATCTCCGGTTTCGTTATCCAGAATTGTTCCGGATACTTGCCGTTCCTGAGCCATCACTAAAGAAAAACTCATCATCATTAAACAGATCAAACCTATCTGCTTGCCGCGCTCTTTAAAGCGACTCATGTAAGTAGAGTTTTTAAACATGTGTTGTAAGGTTTAGTTTAATTTAAATTATTATTGAATTTTACATATGGAATATTCCTGTTTACTTTTAATCTATACATTTTTACTAAACTTAATTTAGTTAAAATCGAGGTAAATACAATAAAAATAAGCTTTAATGTCGTCACACCGATGTTCCAGCCATAGGGTCAAAAGAACGATGCGTTCTTTTGAAGGCAATGGGATTGGTACTGGTAATTTTCTTAAAGACTCTGTTGAAATAGGAAATACTCTCAAAACCACAGGTAAAGCAGGTTTCCGTTATCTGCGTATTTTGTAGCAGTAGTTTTTTAGCCACATCGATCCGATAGTGGTTAACAAATGCTGTAAATGTTAACCTGGTCATTTTTTTGAAATACCGGCAGAAAGCCTCTTTTGTAAGATTACTCAAACCAGCCACTTCATCCAGATCGATCTTTCTTTGGTAATTATTTTCAATGAATTGGTAAATAACTTCCAATCTTCGTCTATCACGACGCCCGTATCGATTTTGCACAGGCTGGCTATGCAATAGTATCTTATTCGGGGCTTGAGCCAGAATCTGAAGTATACGCAGCATTTCCATGAACTGCTCGAAAGGATCTTTTAACTGCAGTTGCTTCATTTTCACTGCTATCCTTTGCTTGGTTTCAGGGTCGAAGCTAATTGCGTACTTCGATTGATTGAATAATAATTCTATTGCAGACAATTCAGGAGTAGAAGCAAACGCATTTAACAAGAAGTCGGGCCTGAGGTGTACTACAATTTTTTCATATTTGCCTTTTACTCCATAGTCAAAATTCAGGTGTGGAATATTGGGTCCAATAAATACCAGATCGCTACTTTGATATCTCGATATGTGCTCGCCTACATGCCTGGTGCCATCAGTGCCTTCTATATATACCAATTCAAGTTCTGGATGAAAATGCCAATAAAAGAAATCACTTAAATTCGGATTGACCAGAATTCTGAATGAACTGTCAGCATCATTACTAATTTCCTCAAGTTGAATCTTCATTTATAGTAATTTAATACTATTATCAATTTAATGCAAAATATACTTGCCAATAAATCAATACAGTTCAAAAACAGATCACTATAGGCGTAGCACCTGATTATTGCAATTTCTATCTTTGCTTCAGAGAATTAAATTAATCCAAACCATGGAAAAGTACAACGTTCAAAATCCAAACAGAAACCATAATGATATACCCGGCAACCCCTCCACCGCTACCAGTAGCACAATTAAACTTAATGACCGTTCCAACGGTACACCCCTAAGAGTACTCACTGAAGAAGACTGGGATTTCTGGATACACAATGGATATATAGTAATAAAAAATGCAATCCCACGGGAACAGGCTGAGGAAACCGCCCAGTTCCTTTGGGAGTTTGAAGAAAAGGACCCCAATAATAAAAATACCTGGTATACCAAAGAGCGAGCCGAGATTCAAATGAAGGAGCTTGCAGGTACTGGAATGGTTGAGGTATACAACAATCAGCATCTTTGGAATAATCGTCAGGCCCAACGTATATATGATGCCTTTGTTGACATTTGGGGCACGGAAAAACTCTGGGTCACTATAGACCGGGCTAACCTCAACTTCCCCATCAAGCCAGGCTATGGGTACCAAGGCTTCATTCACTGGGATTACGATCCGGAGACCAGGCCTCAAAATGTTCAGGGAGTGTTGGCACTGGCTGACCAAACAGATCCCGAAATGGGTGGATTTCAATGTATTCCCGAATTGTATAGAACTTATGATACCTGGAAACTTACCCAACCTGAAGACAGGGACTACTTCAAACCTGACATATCTCAATTCCAGGACCAGTTAGTAAAAGTACCTTTGAAAGCAGGTGATCTGTTGATTTTCAATAGTACCGAACCACATGGGATCAGGCCTAACAAAAGTAATGATAAGGTCAGAATTGCTCAATATATCTCTATGATGCCCGCTGAAGAGGGCGATGACGAAATGAAAAATTGGCGGATCGATTCCTGGAAAAACAGGATAGCCCCGGAAGGTTATGCCTTTCCAGGAGACCCCAGAAACTTGGAACAGTCGAAATATGATACCGCGGAATTAAGTGAGCTTGGGAAGAAACTACTTGGTTTGCAGCAATGGGGTTAATAGCAGCCCTCGGAAGATGGTTAACACAAGATATCAATAAATGAGTAGTGACCAGGCATGCCTTTTTCGATCTGGAAAATGATCTCAATTGAGCATGCCGGTACTCTTCTGTATCTTATTCTCTTGTTCTCTTGTTCTCTTGTTCCCAATGTTCTCCTATTCTCCTGCTCCCAAGGCTTCTACAAATACTGATTAATTATATTCTCATACATCTCCTGCTGACCACTTCGCATTCAGGTTCACCATTTCCAGTAGCAATTTTTTTAAGATCTTCCAACACCATAATCCCAGCTTCAAATTCCTGTCCTTCAGAAGTGTCAAAACTACTATACCTATTTTTTCTAAGTTCTTGATATTGGCTAAGCTCCAATATATCATGAGCTATCAACAAGGCCCTGGCAAATGCATCCATACCACCGATGTGGGCATGGAAGATATCTGCAAGATCAGTGCTGTTTCTGCGGGTCTTTGCGTCGAAATTAACGCCGCCGCCCTTGACACCACCTGCCCCCAAGATTACTAATAACGCCTCCACCAATTCATAGACATTCACCGGAAATTGATCCGTATCCCATCCGTTTTGGTAGTCCCCTCTATTGGCGTCAATGCTGCCTAATAAATTGGTTCCGGTAGCTACTTGTAGTTCGTGCTGAAAGGAGTGTTGGGCCAAAGTTGCATGATTAACCTCCAGATTCAGTTTGAAATCTTCCAACAAATCATATTCCCGAAGAAATCCGATTACGGTGGCCGCATCGAAGTCGTATTGATGCTTGGTAGGCTCCATGGGTTTTGGTTCGATCAGAAAAGTCCCCTTGAATCCTTGTTTTCGGGCATAATCTTTGGCCATATGTAGAAACCTGGCCAGGTGATCAAGCTCTCTTTTCATATCGGTATTCAGCAGCGACATGTATCCCTCACGGCCACCCCAGAATACATAGTTTTCTCCTCCCAGTTTCAGGGTGACGTCTAAAGCGTTCTTCACCTGTGCACCGGCAAAAGCTACTACCTGAAAGTCCGGGTTGGTGGCTGCGCCATTCATGTACCTGGGATGCGAAAACAAATTGGCAGTTCCCCAAAGTAGTTTTACACCCGAAGCCTGCTGTTTCTGCAGGGCATAATCAGAAATTACCTCTAATCTTTTCTCTGATTCCGCTATGGTATTTCCCTCTTGTATTAAATCAAAATCGTGAAAACAGTAATACGGCATGCCCATTTTGGTGATGAACTCAAAAGCAGCATCCATCTTGTCTTTTGCCTGTTGAATAGGGTCCGAAGCAATCATCCAGGGAAACTCTTTGGTTGGCACTCCAAAAGGATCTATCCCGGTTCCACAGAAGGTATGCCAGTAGGCAGTGGCAAACCTTAAATGCTCCTTCAGGGTTTTGCCATCAAGTTTGCGGTTTTCATCATAATATTTGAAAGACAGAGGGTTATCGGAATCTTTTCCTTCGAAAGGAATACGCTCTATGCCTTCAAAATAGGTCTTTTCTCCAAGGGTAACCTTCAAACCCGCTCCTGGTAATACTGTATTATCACTCATTTTAATGTCTGATTAAATTTAGAATTTTTTGCGCTGCTAGGCCTTCAAAAGGCGCTCCAAGTCGGATTTCCATAAGACATATCCTTGTTGATAGGGACCCATCTCCCCGGCAGCTGTAAATGTTTCAATAACTCTGGTTTCTCCCAGCGCTTCCTCAATAGACTTATAGGCCCCGGCAGCAATACCTGCCGCCTTGGCGGCACCCACTGCGCCAGTGGTTTCCATGACCTGTATTTCACAGTTGACCAGGCTGGCCACAGAAGTGGAAAATATTGGTGATTGAAACAGATTGTCATTTCCAACTTTCATCACGGCAACTGAAAGACCCATTTCTTTAAGCACTTCTATTCCATAGGCAAATCCAAAGGCGATTCCCTCCAAAGTGGCGCGATATACATGTGAGGCCCCATGTCTATTTAATTGTAGGTTAATCAAGTGGGAGCCAACATTCCTATTACCCAACATTCGCTCCGCCCCGTTTCCAAACGGTATTACCCTCAGTCCTTCGGAGTTCACAGGCACCTCTGATGCCATGCGCTCCATGTCTCGATAGGTGGTCTTTTCCGCTGCCAAATGCTTTTTCATCCAGCTATATTGAATACCCGCTCCATTAATACATAATAATATTCCCACCGAAGGATGGTCTATTTGATGATTTACATGCGCAAAACCATTTACACGCATCTCCGGATCATAGACAGGGCGGTCTACTACTCCAAAAACTACCCCTGAAGTTCCGCCGGTAGCAGCCACCTCTCCAGGTTTCAATACATTAAGCGACATGGCATTATTGGGTTGATCTCCTGCCCTATACCCAACTGGAATTCCAGGTTTTAATCCCAGCAAGTCTGCCATCTCGTTTTTCAAAACACCCTGATTGGAAAAGGCAGGTACAATTTCAGGAATGGTTCCGGAATCAATTCCATAATATTTCAATAAGAATTCTGCTACCTGGTTGTTCTCGAAATCCCAAAACATACCTTCCGAAAGTCCCGACACCGTAGTACAGATCTCACCTGTCAACCGCATGGCAATGTAGTCACCTGGTAGCATTATCTTATGTATCTTCTCAAAAAGCCCCGGCTCATGATCTTTCACCCATTTCAATTTGGAAGCGGTGAAATTTCCCGGACTGTTCAACAGATGCGGCAGGCATTGATCCGCGCCCAGATCATTAAAAGCCTGATCTCCAATCTCTACCGCCCGGCTATCGCACCAGATAATGGAAGGCCTGAGTACCTGTTGGTCCTTATCAACCAGCACTAAACCATGCATTTGATAGGCTATTCCTATACCGCCAATTTCATGGAGATCAATATTTGTGGATTGTAGTAGCTTACGTGTAGCCTGACAAAGGTGCTCCCACCAGGTTTCTGGGTGCTGTTCAGCCCAGCCCTCCTGGTGTGAAATGATTTCCATTTCATTTTCCGGGTGCTGGACCAAGGCCACCACAGACTTACTCTCACTTTCTACTAGTGCAGCTTTAATAGATGAGCTTCCAATGTCGTAACCAAGTAAATACATAGCAGTTGTTTGCATTAGCAAACTGCTGCTAAATAACAAATAACAAAAAACAAATCCCAGTTAATTTTCAAGCATCAATAATCAAATTCACAAACAGTGCAAAATTGAAAATGACGCTGCCAACTTGAGGTCACAATTTTGGGGCTTAATTGAAGTTTGGAGTTTTGTTATTTGTTATTTACCGTAGGTATATTTACCGAGGTCTGGTACTAAATTTAAATATAGTAGTAGACCGGTAAGTTTCTCCCGGATCCAATCTAACCGACGGATACTCCGGTCTATTCGGACTATCCGGAAAGTGCTGCGTTTCCAGACACAGAGCGGCTCGTTTTTGATAGGATTTCCCTTTTCCTTTAATGCTTCCATTAAGGAAATTTGCAGAATAAAACTGTACACCTGGCTCGGTAGTCTCAACCGTCATCTCCCTTCCGGTTGCGGGATCGAAGAGCACCGCAGCAGTCTTCAGCTGGTTTTCAGGGCCGTTCAAAACCCAACAATGATCATAGCCTCCTCCTATTTTCAACTGTGAATGGTCATGGTTAATCCGTTTCCCAACGGTGTGCTCTTCCAGAAAATCGAATGGTGTACCTTGTACAGGTTCCAATGGCCCAAGTGGTATAAGGCCCACATCTACAGGCAAGTAGTAATCAGCATTTAAAGTAAGTTCATGGTCCAATATGGTCTCGGAATTCGGATTAAGGTTGAAATAAGTATGTTGAGTCAAATTGACAATAGTGGGTCGATCTGTGGTGGCAGTATAATCCACTTGCAGTGCATTGTCATTGCGCAACAGATAGGTTACTGTAATCGATAGTTCACCTGGATACCCTTCTTCCATATGCGCACTGGTATAGGACAGTTCCAGCATGGGACCATCGGGTGTATCAGAGGCCTGCGAGGCCTGCGATTCCCATATTACTTTGTCAAACCCCTTGGTTCCACCATGCAGGTGATTTTCTCCATTATTTAGGACCAGGGTATACTCCTCCTCATCCAGGCTGAATTTTCCACCTGCAATGCGATTGCCATATCTTCCCACCAGCGCTCCAAAAAACGGATTTCCCTGGAGATATGGTTGAAGACTATCGAATCCCAATACCACATCTTGTAATTTGCCAGCACGATCAGGTGCAGTCAATGAAACTATAATTCCTCCATAATTGATCACTTCCATAGTCATACCCTGGTTGTTAGTCAGGGTATAGCTGGTAACCGTGTCTCCCTCCAAAGTTTGTCCGTAGTAACATTCTTTAATTTCAAAATCCATTGGCTGGGGTGAGTTATCTGGATTGTTCCCTGTTTGACTACAGGCTACTAAACCAATAAAAAGAAAAATATAAACCGATTTTCTCATAATTCAAATTTTATTCCCACCGGGCAATGATCGGACCCACGATAGTCAGCATAAATACTGGTCTCTTTCACCTGATCTTGTAATCGATTACTACAAAGGAAATAATCAATGCGCCATCCGGTATTATTTTCCCTGGCATTGAACATGTAACTCCAGTAGCTATAGGCTCCCGTGGTTTCAGGATTAAATAAACGAAAACTATCAAAAAACCCCGTTTTCAACAGTTTTGTGAATCCATCGATCTCCACCTGAGTATATCCAGCAGTTTTATCGTAATTGGGTTTTGGATTTGCCAGGTCAATACTTTGATGGGCTACATTAAAATCTCCGCAGGCGATTACCGGCTTTTTGTGGTCCAGATTGCGAAGATACCTTCGAAAGGCCTGGTCCCAGGTTTTGCGGTAGTCCAGACGAACCAGTCCCCTGCCACTATTTGGAACATATACGGTTACCAGGTAAAAATCAGGGTATTCAATGGTGACCACCCGCCCTTCCTGGTCGTGTTTAACTATCTGAATATCATAGTTCACTTTAATAGGTTCCTTTTTAGCCAAGATGGCAGTGCCGGAATACCCCTTTCTTGCTTTGGAAGCATTCACATAAGTCCTATACTCAGGCAATAATGACAGCGCCGCCCTCACTTCTTCTTTTTGGGCCTTGGTCTCCTGTAAACAAAGAAAGTCGGGATCCAGAGTTTTAACCTGTGAAACAAAATCCTTTTTTAGGATGGCCCTGATACCATTTACATTCCAGGATATTAAATTTAAGATTGAAGCCATGGGCCATAAATATAAGTGAAAAGCAGATATCTTAATTCATATTCTGCAAATTGTGGATAAACCATGTACATTTGCTACTTCACTGGTGCTTGAATACACCTGAGGATTAAAAAGACCACCAAAACTACAAATCATGGATCGAAGAAAATTTTTACCATTTATCGTCCTGGGCGGTATTGCATTATTTGTCATGTTAATATTTGCTAACAGCATTTTCCTAACCATTCAACCCGGTGAAAGGGGTGTCCTTTTTAAGCGGTTTGGAGGAGGCTTGGATAAAGAATATGTTTACGACCAGGGTTTCCACGTTATTGCTCCCTGGAACAATATGTTTATTTATGATGTCCGCATCCAGGAATCACTGGCCACTATGGAGGTGCTGTCAAAAAACGGTTTAACAATCAAGTGTGAACTCTCGTATCGTTTCCGACCAATTTCAGAGGAAATAGGCTTCTTACATGAAAACATCGGTTTTGACTATCATCAAAGGATCATAGTGCCAGAAATCCGTTCAGCAACCAGAGAGGTAATAGGTAAGTACCTGCCAGAGGAACTGTATTCCAGTAAACGGGAAGCTATCCAGGATGAGATCTTCCAAAGGACCAGCTCTACCGTTGGAACAAAACACCTGGACATGGATGCAATATTGATCCGTGAAGTAGTACTACCCCCATCCCTGCAAGGCGCCATAGAAAAGAAACTGCAGCAGGAACAGGAAAGTCTGGAATATGAATTTAAAATCACCAGAGCTGAACAGGAGGCTGAACGTCAACGAATCGAGGCCGAAGGAAAAGCAAAAGCCAATAGTATTATATCTGCCAGCTTAACGGATAAGATCCTGCAAGAGAAAGGTATTGAGGCCACTAAGGAACTGGCACAATCTCCAAATGCAAAAGTGGTGGTCATTGGCGGCGGGGATAGTGGATTGCCGTTGATATTGGGTAGTAATTAGAAATGATGAATGATGAGTTAGGAATTATACCGTTGGTAGTACAGCTAATTTATCATTTCTCATTCATAATTTAATTACACTTTACTGTAAGGCATTTTTTACGTAAATTCACCACCCCTCGATGCGCCAAATAGGATGGCATCGATTCTACGGTAGAATATAATATTGAACTTAACATAAATTGCCTATGTCCAATACCGCCCAGTTAATCTTAGATGGAAAGACTTACGAACTACCAATCATAGAAGGCTCCGAGCAGGAGCGAGCCATTGATATTAGTAAGTTACGTGCCATGACGGGTGGGGTCACTACCATCGATCCTGGTTATAAAAATACCGGCGCTACCAAAAGCGCCATTACCTTCCTGGATGGAGAAAAGGGAATACTTAGATACCGGGGATACTCCATTGAAGAACTTGCTGAGCGCTCTACGTTTTTAGAAGTTGCCTACCTGCTGATTTATGGTGAATTACCAACCGAAGACCAGTTCACCTCCTGGAAGTCGGATATTACCATGCACACCATGGTACACGAAGAGATCAAGAATATTCTGGATGGTTTTCCCAGCAATGCGCACCCCATGGGTGTTTTATCATCATTGGTATCAGCGCTTACCGCCTTTTATCCCAAATCACTGGATCCAAACCGGTCCGTGAACGAAGTTGATCTAAGTATCATCCGGATATTAGCCAAAATGCCTACTATTGCCGCCTGGGCCTTCAAGAACGAGATGGGGCATCCGGTGAATTATCCGGACAACACCCAAAATTATTGTGAAAATTTCATCAAAATGATGTTTGCCCTCCCAGCAGAATCATATGAGGTGGACCCCGTGCTATCAGACGCACTAGACAAATTACTGATCCTTCATGCGGACCACGAACAAAACTGCTCAACTTCTACTGTGCGTATAGTGGGCAGTTCCCAGGCAAGTCTATATTCTTCAGTTTCTGCAGGTATTAGCGCACTTTGGGGACCACTGCATGGTGGTGCCAATCAGGCGGTTATCGAAATGCTTGAAGGAATAAAAGCCAGTGGTGGTGATACCAAAAAATACCTTGACAAGGCTAAAGACAAGGACGATCCTTTCAGATTGATGGGTTTTGGGCACCGGGTTTACAAAAACTTTGACCCCAGAGCCACCATCATCAAAAAGGCCGCAGATGACGTGCTGGCAAAATTAGGGGTGAACGATCCTGTTTTGGAAATTGCCAGGGGTCTGGAAGAGGCGGCGCTCAAAGATGAGTACTTCGTTTCACGCAAGCTATATCCCAATGTGGATTTTTATAGTGGAATCA
>PVMS01025570.1_pt1 | contig 10441 bp, 7 predicted proteins | sample 1853461 | NCBI WGS metagenome assembly PVMS01 (sample SAMN08582032, study PRJNA380276) | Marine sediment metagenome, whole genome shotgun sequencing project. | isolation source: ocean sediment barecode stripped | collected 2017
AGTTTTTGTTCTATCAAAACAGGGAAGCCATCGTTAATAGATAAAAATGAACCGGCTAGGATAAGTCGAGCAGTTAAGGAAATGGGTTTGCGGCATGTTGTATTAACATCTGTAGATCGTGATGATTTAAAGAATGATTTTGGCGCAACAATTTGGGCGGAAACTATTTCGGAAATACGAAAAACTTCCCCAAATTGTACCATTGAAGTATTGACACCGGATTTTCAGGGATATTTGCCGGCTCTTAAAACAGTTTTTGATGCTAACCCGGATATATTTAGTCATAATGTAGAATGTGTGGAAAGAATTAGTAAGAGAGTTCGCGGTCAAGCAATTTGGCAACGTAGTTTGGACGTATTGCACAAATCGGTTGAATATTGTTTGCTAACAAAAAGTGGAATGATGGTGGGACTAGGAGAAACTACTAAGGAAGTACTTAACACAATGCGCCAAGTTTCTAAATCAGGTGTTAACATATTCACTGTAGGTCAGTACCTACAACCTACAAAAAACAACCTTCCCGTAGATAGATACGTTGAAAAGTCAGAATTTGATTTGTATAAAAAGGAGGGTATAAAAATGGGATTTGATATTGTTGAATCTGGACCATTGGTTCGCAGTTCGTATCATGCAGATGAACAGGCATTATTGGCATTGAGAACTTAAATGTAAAATATAAATTGATAATGGAATTTTCCCTGCCATTTTATCAGTCATATTAGTAATTTACTGACAGTAAAACCACATTTTATCTTTGGCACAATTTTTGATAATTAAAAGTATATATAATTAAAGGAATTTTATGAGCGAAAAATATAGTAAAGCTATAATAATAGAACCCAATGATTCAGACAAATCAAAAATTTATCCTGTAATGCCCTTAAGGAATACCGTACTATTTCCGCAACAGGTTATACCAATTTATATAGGACGAGAAAGATCGCTAAAACTTATTGAAGAATTGGACCCTAAAGATAAACATATTATTGTCGTCGCTCAAGAAGATGGTTCTATCGAAGATCCTAAGCCTACAGATCTTTATGCGTATGGAACTTTAGCTGTTGTCTTAAAAGTTTTTGATATGCCCGACAACAGTAAATCTGCTATTGTGCAAGGTGTCCAAAGAGTCAAGATTCTGTCATATGTAGAGGAGGAACCTTTCTTTACAGCATCCGTCGAAAGAATTAAATCCGAAGAGACAAAAGGTGATGTTGAGCTTGATGCACTAAAAAATAATTTACATAATTCATTTAATGAATTAGTAAAAGTAGCTCCTAATCTTACGGAAGAACATTCAGGAATGTTAACAAATATACAGAAAGCATCGCGCCTAGCCGATAGAACGATATCTCTTGTGTCAGTTTCAAATTCAGAGAAACAAGAAGTATTAGAAGAAATGAACATCAAAAAAAGAGTTGAAAAGGCGATAAAAATATTAAATAATGAAATACAAAGAATAAAGTTAGGGGAAGAAATCCAAAGTGAAGTACAGGATGAAATTTCTAAATCCCAACGCGAATATTATTTGCGCGAGCAAATGAAAGCTATCAGGAAAGAGTTAGGTGAGGACGAATCCTCTGTTGAACTTAAGGAATTGGAAGATCGTATAAAAGCAGCTAAAATGACAGAAGAAGCTGAAAAAGTTGCTCTAAAAGAATTAGATAGGTTGACAAAAATACCGACTCAATCACCGGAATATTCAGTCGCTCGTACTTATGTTGATTGGTTGGCCGATCTGCCTTGGAGTAAATCAACAAAAGATCAAATAAATATTAAAGAAGCAAAAAAAATATTAGATGAAGACCATTATGGGCTTAATCAGGTAAAAGAAAGAATTCTTGAATATTTGGCAGTGCGTAATTTAAAGCAAAAAAAGAATCCTGATGGTGCTGTACGCGGTCCAATTTTATGTTTTGCGGGCCCTCCTGGTGTCGGGAAAACATCGCTTGGGAAGTCAATCGCTAGGGCTATGGGTAGAGAGTTTGTCAGATTATCGCTCGGTGGTGTGAGGGATGAAGCAGAGATTCGAGGTCATCGTAGAACATATATCGGTGCACTCCCCGGTAGAATAATCCAATCAATTAAAAAAGCAGGTTCTAATAATCCGATATTTATGCTCGATGAAATCGATAAAATTGGAAATGATTTTCGTGGCGATCCGTCATCAGCATTATTAGAGGTGTTAGATCCTGAACAGAATTACTCATTCAGCGATCATTATCTTGAAGTTGATTTTGATTTAAGTAAGGTAATGTTTATTGCTACAGGAAATTATAGAGATGCAATTCCACCTGCCTTGCAAGACCGAATGGAAATTTTAGATTTTACGGGTTATATAGAGGATGAAAAAATTAAGATTGCACAACAACACCTCATCCCTAAACAAATTGAAGAAAATGGATTAACAAATAAGGACGTTAGTTTTGAAGTTACCGGAATTAAAGAATTACTAAGATCGTATACACGTGAAGCTGGAGTTAGAAATCTTGAGAGAGAAATCGCAAATGTATTGCGCAAAGTAGCGCGTGATAAAGTTGAGAAAAAAACCCGAAAAGTAAAAATAACAAAAAAACAGGTTACCGATTATCTTGGTGCTGAAAGGTTCTATTCCGATATTGCAGAAAGAGCTACAAAACCTGGGATTGTCATCGGTTTAGCGTGGACAATAGCCGGTGGTGACATTCTATTTATTGAAGCATCAAAAATGAAGGGTAATGGCAAATTAACTCTTACTGGTAAGTTGGGTGATGTAATGAAAGAATCGGCTACAGCTTCATTAACTTATGTCAGATCACATGCTAAATTATTTGGGATCGACGAGGAATTTTACAAGGATAATGATATTCACATACATGTTCCTGCTGGAGCGATACCTAAAGATGGACCATCAGCTGGCGTAGGAATATTTACAGCACTTATTTCTTTACTGTCAGACAAATCGGTTAAAGATCATTTAGCTATGACAGGTGAAATAACATTGCGAGGTAATGTATTACCTATTGGCGGAGTAAAGGAGAAAGTTACCTCAGCGCATCGTTTAGGAATTAAAACTATAATTCTTCCTCACCATAACCAAAAAGATTTAGAAGAAATTCCTGACCATATTAAAAAAGATTTGGTATTCAAGTTTGCTAAGGATATGAAAGATGTAATTGGTTATGCAATACCTGGAATAAAAATGGATAATGTGAAAAAGATGGAGACAACATAATTTAATAAGCGTAATCTTCGACCCATTATTTTGGGCGTTTAGCTCAGCTGGTCAGAGCGCTGCCCTTACAAGGCAGATGTCGGGAGTTCGAATCTCTCAACGCCCACCCTCAATAAACCTCGTTTCAAGACGGGGTTTTGTGTTTTTAGTTATCCTATCAATTAGGTCAAATAAAGTCAAACAAAGTCAAATAACACCATAAATCGTATAGGAAATATCGTATAGAAACTGTTTTTTCAACCATTTTCCAAATCTCAACTTACTTAGAGGGGGGTAGGGAGTTGAGGTGAGGGAAGGGCATACACAATCTTAAAATATTTTTAGAAAAACATTTATAATTTCAATAATCATGGTAATACAATTTCTCATTAAATTCGATTACCAATTTCAAAAAGTACTTTGTGAAAAAGTTAAAATTATTTAGTTCATTATTTATACCGCTGGTAATCATTTTATATACTTGCGAATATGAGTCTAATGAAGATAGAGATGTGGCTCGTTTAGAACAAATGGAAAAAGAAATTCTTGAAATTGTTAATGATTTAAATTGTCAAGATTCTACTGATTGTCAATTTGTTGGTTTTGGTGTAAAGCCTTGCGGTGGTCCTTGGAGATACCTTATATACTCTGTAACTAATGTTGATAATGTACTTCTTAATGAAAAAGTAAAAGAGTATAATGAGTATAATGATATGCTAAATAATCGTTATGGATGGGTCTCAGATTGTAGTATGGCAGAACCACCAGTTCTTGGGTGCATAGGTGGGGAATGTATTAACAATTTTCCAAATTTCAACTAACTTCGAAAGTGGTAGGGTGATTGGGATGAGGGAAAGACACACACAATCTCAAATAATTTTTCAGAAATATTTCAGTAAAATCGCCATTGTGGATACACTTTCTGTGGATACAAAGCTACTTTTAGAAGTGTCTCACGACGAAAGATTAACTGCGTAGCGCTGCACTATCAGGACAGAGCTCAACTTTCAGATGCTATAAAGTTCAATTATCTTGTTTTATATATTTTTTTATATATACACTAAAGTAGTATACTTCGTGTCACTTAATCAGAATTAATTTCTGATTGAAGTATTTATCGGGCAACCAACAGATATTAACGATTAATATCAAAATTTTATATAGGAGAGCGAACACATTAAAAACTCACTTGGATTAAATTATTGGTTAATTCTGCTATTACTTACAAGTAGCACATTCCTATTTGGACAGAATTTAGAACCTAAACAACGAATTACAGAACCAGACCATACTATAAAATCTGAAATAATGGGGAAAGATTATCAACTGTACATATCTTTTCCTAAAAATTATTCTAACAAAGACACTGTTTCTTATCCGGTATTATATATTTTGGATGGAGAGTATAGTTTTCCAATAATAAAAGGAGCAATGCAATTTTTCAGTCTTGGTAACGAAATTGAGGATGTAATCATTGTAGGAATTGGTTCTGGACTCACTCTTGAAAGTGCCAGAAGGAACAGAACTTATGACTATACAACTTCGATTGATACTACTTTTAAGCGGAAGACCGGAGGAGCATCAAAATTTTTAGAATGTATTAAAAATGAAATAATTCCATTTGTTGATAAAAATTACAAGACTAACTCAGATAGAGGAATTGCAGGTCATTCGTTTGGCGGTTTGTTTACAGCTTATTGCTTTATTAATTCACCAGGTTATTTTACACGATTTGGTATAAACAGTCCAACGCTATATTGGAACAACGAGAATATACTTAATCAAGCAGTTTTACAATTCACCGAAGATGAATATATAGATATACCACCAACAAAAGTTTATGCTTCTGTTGGAGGGTCAGAGCGTGCAGATATGGTATCAAATTTGGTTAAGTTTGGCTTATATCTTGAAAATCGCGATTATGATAATATAAATATATATTGGGAAATACTTGAAGATGAAACACACCTTTCTGTGTGGCCTGTCAACATTAGTAAAACCATATCTAATTTATACGGTAAAAACTGAGTCAAACATAACCACATTGTGGATACACATTCTGTGGATACAGAAGACTAAATATTTATATTCTTCCTCGACAAAACTTAAATAAGCGCTGTCTTCACACGGCAGAGGTCGGCAGTTCGAGCCTGCCATCGCCCACCCTCTATAAATCCCGTTTCACGACGGGGTTTTGTGTTTTAAGCCAATAGACTGATTTAGTCAAACGTAGTCATACTTAGGCAAATATGACCATAAATCGTACACAAATCATCGTACACAACTACCCACCCACGCCTTTGGTAGGCGGAGTGTGTTTATTCTATATATATCACCCTTGCACACCGCAGTGCTAAAATATACTCTAAATAGAAGAATAACATCCGATTATTTGAAAAGAAATCATAGGAAAATTAATATAGCATATGTTCAGTTTATTGTAATGTTCACATTATATGAACAAATCACTTTAGTGTACACAGTATAATTTTTAATATTAATTAATTCATAGATTTGAATTGAAAGAAGTAATATATAGAGCATATATAAAGAATATATCAAAAAATGTATTGTACATTGTTCAGAATATTACTATGTTCACGATATGTGAACATAAAATATATTTGAACAATTAATATAATTTTGTAAAATGATTGCAAAAGAGAATGAAATATTAAATAAAGCGATAAATAATTTTATTGAGATAACTGGTCTTAAGGTATATATTGTAGCGCAATTTTTCTTATAAATTATGTTGAGGAATTTCAAATATAATTAGAAATATTTGTAATGTATGTAGATGCAACATGAAAAAGAAAATTTTAATTATAGACGATGATCATCATACGGCTAGATTCTTAGCGAAGAGATTAAGAGCAAGAAATTATGAAGTAATGGTAGCAAATGATGGTGTTCAGGGTGTACAAAAAGCAAATGAAAGAATCCCTGACTTAATATTATTGGATATGATAATGCCACAATTAAGTGGTATTGAAGTATTTGAAAAATTAAAGCAACTAGCCATAACAAAACACATACCCGTAATTTTTATGGCTGCTCATCCAAAATTGGAGTTGAGAAACCTAGTACTGAAGATGGGGGCTAAAGGACTTATTACTAAACCATTTTTTAGTGAAGATTTAGAATTAACCATAGAGATGGTCATTAACGATTATAATTTAATTGAAACTCAGCATCAGCACTTACAGAATAGTAGGTAAAGTGTAGGAACCCCGCTAACAAAATAGTAAAAAACAGCTTCTCTATGGAGCGGTTTTTCTTCGAAATTAGGATTCATAAATTTTCAATTTCTAATTGTAACCCGTCAGAATATTACTATGTTCACGATATGTGAACACATATAAAAATTGAACAATTAATAAAGTTTAGTGAGATGATTGCAAAAGAGAATGAAATATTAAATAAAGCGATAAATAATTTTATTGAGATAACTGGTCTTAAGGTAAGTATTGTAGCACAAGAGACTGGAACTTTTGACCATAGAATTAATGCTATAATAAATATAGAAGGTCAGACTTGTAATATTGAAGTAAAACTCAATATAAATACAGCTCTAATTGCATTACTGGTTAATCAATATAAAATGATTAATTACCCGTTAATAATTATTACCAGATATGTTACACCGAATATGGCGGAGCAATTAAAGCGATATGATATACAGTTTATTGATACAGTAGGAAATGCATATATTAATATATTTCCACAATATGTTTTCATTATGGGACAAAAAGACAAACAATTATTTCTAGGTCACCAAAAAAACAGAGCATTTAAGCCTACTGGACTAAAAGTAATATTTGCTTTATTAAATAATCCGGAGTTAGAAAACAATACATATAGGGTAATTGTAGAAATAGCCCAAGTGGCTTTAGGAACAGTAAATTGGGTTATGAGAGATTTGAAACTAAATAATTTCTTAATTGATAGAAAAAAGAAAAGAAGATTCCTTGTAAATAAAAAAGAATTGTTAGATCGGTGGGTAACAACATATCCAGAGAATCTTAGAAAAGGTTTATTATTAGGGAAATATCGAGCAGTTGATGATGATTGGTGGAAGATTGCAGAGATGTATCAGCTAAAGGCTCTTTGGAGTGGGGAGATCGCAGCAGCTCAAATAACAAAGTATTTACGACCACAAGATAAAACAATATATATAGAAAAACACAAACTTAATGATTTTATAAAATTGAATAAATTAATCGTTGATCCAAGGGGGAATATTGAAATTTTAACAAAATTTTGGGCTTATGAAACAGATTGGAGAGATAATAATCGCGTTCCAACAATATTAGTTTATGCAGATTTATTAAATACAGGTGATCCGAGGAATATTGAAGCTGCAAAAATCCTTTATGAAAAAGAATTATATCAATATAACCAGTAAAATAGACATTCTTACTCTAGATTTATTCAAATATGGTCAAATAATATCACATTGTGGATACACTTTCTGTGGATACAGAAGATTATAAATCGGCATCTTTCCTCGACAAATACCATATTAGCGCAGCCCTTACAAGGCAGATGTCGGGAGTTCGAATCTCTCAACGCCCACCCTCGAAAGACCTCGTTTCACGACGGGGTTTTGTGTTTTTAAGAATCAATGCAGGTAGGTCAAACGATGTCAAATAAAGTCAAATAACACTAAAAATCGTATACAAATCATCGTACACAACTACCCACCCACACAAAGGGAGGCGGGGGCTGTTTATTATATATATATCGCGCTTGCACACCACTGGGATCAAAATATCTTAAATTGAATCATCCGATTATTTAATATAAAGTAGAAAGTGACTGTATATTCAATTAATTTGTAGTAAACATTTTACTGTACAATTATATATTAGACATCTTTCAACATTTTTAAGAGCCAAAAAAATATAAAAGGAATACTAAATGTCACAAAATAATATTGACATAACTCCATCGGTCACAGTACATACCTTGTTAAAGGCATTTCCAGCGTTGGAAGAAGTCCTTATCAACATAGCACCACCATTCAAGAAACTAAAGAATCCAATTCTAAGGAGGACCATTGCAAAGGTTGCAACAATACGGCATATAGCATCTGTTGGTGGAGTATCACTAGATGAATTGATTTCCAAGCTAAGGAAAACGGTTGGCCAACCTGAGACTAGTGAATTATACGAATCTCAGGATTACTTCGGTGAACAACCAAACTGGTTTTCAACGAAAAAAGTTGTACGCTCTATCAACGAAGCGAAGTCGAAAGATAAAGATAAGATGACTTTAACCATTATCCTAGAGGAAGCAAAGACTGTTAAAAAAGGTGAGATTATCGAACTAATCACATCATTTTTACCTGCGCCGGGGATCGACACCTTGAAGAATAAGGGCTACTCAGTATGGACAAGAAAAGAAAGTGACAATGTGATCAAATCATATTTTCTTAAAAATGTAAACTGATAATTATTTGTATTCAATATTTGGATACCTGCGGGATACCAATTTTATTGGATTACTGTAAGTCTCGCAATAAATTAATATACTTAGAGTACGCACTTAACTGGGGGTCAAGAGGTCGGGAGTTCAAATCTCCCTGCCCCGACAATAACTAAAGGTAGTATACACAAAGAGTTAGAAGAATGTAGTGGAGTCTTCTAACTCTCTTTGTTTATGCTCCAATCGTTCATTTAGCCCCACTAAGCCCAATTTAGAATCGCAAAAATGTGGATACCTGCGGGATACCGATTGAAATCCAAACTCAAATAATTTTTAAAATCCTGCTTTATTGCAGGGCCTTTTTATATATAAATGTTAGATTATATGGACACAAGTGGACAGTAATGGACAAAAGCGTAGCACGATTGTAGCACACTTTAAAAATCGCTTCTTGTAAAACACTGTCTTCACACGGCAGAGGTCGGCAGTTCGAGCCTGCCATCGCTCACAGAAAAATCCTCGTCGGTAAATGGTGTTTATCGTCGAGGATCTGTGTTTTTACTTTCCAAATTTTATGCTTTTTATGGTAAAGCTTTTCATATATATCATACTATTCTTTTTTCTTCAACGCCTGACTAATAATAACTATTCCAGCAACTATGATAATAATTGGAATGAGAGGGAACACCATATTAAGCATGCCCCATACTGCTGCAAATACGAATAGAAAACCAGCAACTACCCAAAATCCTTCTGTGGGTAGATTATTATTTCGTCGAAGTACCTGAAATGCTAACGTGATTAATCCTACACCCAATAGAGTGATACTAAAATTGATACTGAATAAAATACTTACTCCTACCCATATAATAAAAGATCCCCATCCTAAAGATTCAAGTTTTTTGGCTAAATGTGGGTTTGTTGAAGATTGGTTTTTATCGTTCATTTTGTCTCCCATGTGAATTGAAAAGTAGAAATATTTCTATTAAATAATAAGACTAATCGGCCTAAATACCAATTTTTAAAATCCTGCTTTATTTCAGGGCTATTTTGTCCCAAAAACATCGGATTTTTTCATTACAATAGGTCGATTATATAATATTTTAACCTATTTTAATTTTACTAATTGAATTGTATTATTCATCACAAATAATAAAGATTATTTATTTTACAAGAACAAAAAGGCAACCAATTGGAGAATTAAAATATGTCAGAGCAATTTAAATCAAAAGTTGTACTTATTACTGGTGGAAACTCAGGTATTGGACAGGCGACTGCGGTTGCATTTGCTAATGAAGGAGCGAATGTTATTATTTCAGGCCGTCGTAGTACTGAAGGAAACAAAACTGTTGCAATGATCAAAGAGGCAGGCGGGGAAGCTCATTTTGTTCAATCAGATATTGCGAAATCGCCAGAAGTAAAAGCACTTATCGGTGAATGTGTCACCAAGTATGGTGGGTTAGATTTTGCTGTTAACAATGCAGGAATTGAAGGAACGCCTTTAGTAAAAACTGCAGAATATGATGAAGATACATGGGATAATGTTATAGATATAAATCTTAAAGGTGTTTACTTATGTATGAAATATGAAATACCTGAAATGCTCAAACGTGGTAAAGGCGCCATTGTAAATATGTCATCGGTGGCAGGATTATCGGGTGGTGGTATGGGCGTAGGATATCATGCTAGCAAATTTGGAGTTATTGGTTTAACAAAAACATCTGCACTCGAATATGCCGAAAAGGGTATTCGAATAAATGCAGTTTGTCCAGCAGTAATAGATACAGAAATGGCTGAACGCTCTTTCTTTTACGATGAAGA
>PVMS01093164.1_pt1 | contig 10439 bp, 8 predicted proteins | sample 1853461 | NCBI WGS metagenome assembly PVMS01 (sample SAMN08582032, study PRJNA380276) | Marine sediment metagenome, whole genome shotgun sequencing project. | isolation source: ocean sediment barecode stripped | collected 2017
CGTGTTATTCGATCATCAGGTAAATTAGGGCAATATCATTGGGGCGAAACCAGAAAAGCAGCTATTACAGGTTGGGAAGCTGCAAGAATAAGCGCCTGATTATTATTGAGCAAGTTTCGGGTTTTGAGGTTTAAACATATGATTTAAATTTGTTAAAACAATACTACAATTATTTAAATCAAATTAAAATGAATACAAATTTTCAAATCACAGCAATTGATGCAACTAAAGTAAGTCACTTATTTGCAATGAATGACGAACAGTTAGCACAAATGGATGCAGTACGACAAACAGTAGATTCAAAACCGGGATTTCCTTGCAGAGTAAGTTTGGAAGATGCAGAAATTGGGGAGGAAGTGATATTATTTCCATATAAGAATCACGACGTCACAACACCATATAAATCAGAAAGTCCAATATATGTTAGAAAGGATGCCACTGCTACCAAACTTCTGGTTAATGAAGTTCCGTTTATGCTATTACAACGAATGTTATCCTTGAGAGCATTTGATGAAAATGGAATGATGTTAGATACTCGAACAATTGACGGTAAAAAAGTTTCGGAAACGTTGCACAACATCTTTTTAAATAAAAGGATTTCTTATATCCATATTCATAATTCAGGACCCGGATGTTTTAATTGTTCTGCTGCCAGGGCAGCCTAATTAGAATTTCTAAAATCTCTTTGCAACAATGCAGGGAGGTTATCAATCCCCTACCTCCTGCATGCCGGACAATTTTAAGAATTTTTAATCTTTGAAATGATGTCGTACCCTAATCGAAAAATACTTAATGCTATAAGATATAAACTAAAAACTACTATTATGAAAACTTCAATTTCAAACTTAGCACAAGAAAATATGAAAATAGTTCTATTCGTTAGTTATTCAAATACTAAAAGATTACAATGGGACAGATTCAGAAGATACGGACTTTATACTTCCTGTTAATTTATAGGAAATACCGTATGAATTTCATTATTAAACCTGTAGCGGCGTATAACTCTACAGGTTTTATTTGTTAAACCAATAAGTCAATTTAAATGTGAGTGACCATTCTCTTCCCGAATAAGGGGCAAAATTATGATTATTGGTATAAACAATATACAAGTCTGATGCAGGCTTATATCGCCATTGAAAATGCGAGTTTAGATTGAATTTTTTAGATTGTTCGTTAAATTGAAATAATGTAGCAAAAAACAGTTTATTGGTAAAAGTGATATCTGCCTTGGAACCAATTATCCAGAATTCAGTAGTATTCCAGGGCTCAGGCAAACGAATATGATTATAGCTTAAACTGGAGCTAAGGCTCACATAAGGCTGAAAACGATAACCCAGTTCACCGCTTAAATTAATTCTATTGCCCCCCTCATAATAGCCACCGATATGACTGCTTATAGTATAGGTAAACATGCTTTGTGGCTTAGATTCATAATTCATTCTCCATGCGTTCCAGTGATGCTTAGTTCCAACTGTAAGCGAGTCTTTATCAGACCCCGTTGGGTCAAATGGTTCAAGGAGTTCTACATACTCATCAACGAATTCTACGCTCAATTCACTACGATTAAGGAAATTTAAATTGTATTGAAGCACGCTAAAATTATCAGTCCTTTTCATGCGCTCATTAAAAAAGTAACTTCCACTTAATTTTGGACCGTGACTTACTATTTTGCTTTTTTTAGGAAAAAATAAATACCCCAAAAAAGAACTCATTTTCACATAACCTTTTCGAGGCACGAAACCAACTTCTGCGGTATATTTCTTCCCAACCGATTCTTCTTGTACCATCCAGTTCCATTTTTTGCTTTTGTACTCAATATTTGCAGCTTGAGTAAGTCCATTACCCAATTTATCGGGTGAAAAGGATTTAAGAAAAAATGCTTTTCCTGTCCATAAATTATTGGAAGATGCTAAATTGTATTCCAGTCCCAAATTACGATTGAATTTTGGATAAGTAATGTGTGATTCTTCAGTATCCTGTGGGTAATGCAACGATTCTTTATCTACAAACATGAATCCAATACTAGATCTGCTAAATACTTTTCGTTGTAAGGAAATAACTCCAAAATTCTGGTTAGGGAGTCCTTCATCATCATTACTGGACGTTTGCATATCCATAACTCCCAAACGCCATTTTTCATTTAAATTTCCACTTAACCTGGCTCCGGCTTGAATTGGGATACCCAGCCCTATACGCCTTGAAAAAAACGGGCGAATGGTAGCATATCCAAAATTGGCAAACAAATCGGCATTTTCTAGAAAAAACTGTCGCTTTTCAGGGAAGAACAATTCGTACCTGTCTAAATTCGTGACCTCACGGTCCACTTCTACTTGAGAAAAATCAGGATTTACCGTCAGGTCCAAATTCAGCGATGAAGTAAGACCGATTTTAACATCTCCTCCAATTTTTGTGTCGTACTCTGTTTTACTGGCATCATCAACAGCACTGCTTGATCCTCCCAGCACATATGGAATAATAGAAATATTTGTGCCTTGAGATGGTGGTGGTGAATCCCATACCAGAACCCCTGTATATGCTAAAGATGCAGTAGGAAATTGACGTGGTATTGGGGTCCAACTCGATTTTTCGCTTGATTTCAGGTCCATCCGGCTAAAATTAATTCCCCATTCTTTTACCCCATCTTTATATCGGATTGACTTAAAAGGAATTGCCATTTCAAAAACCCATTTTTCTTCATCGCGCTTAACTTCAGATATCCATTTAGTATCCCAGTTCAAATCTACGCTACCTCCTCCATACATGGTACCATCCCATTGTGCCCCGGCAGCATTAGAACCAAAAGAAAATCCGGTTGTTTGGTTGTTAAAGGGATCTATAAACAACAAAAAATTATCATTTTTTCCGAATATAAAATCACGTCTAAGGGATTCGACATAATAAGAACCGGGAGTACTATTGTAAAAAGTAGCTGCGAGATACAGGTTTTTATCGTCATAAGTCATGCGAATTTCCGAACGTTCATTGGCTTTACTGGTATCCTGAGGTAATACCATAAAAAAATCATCGGCGATATCGGTCTCTTGCCATGCCTTTTCATCAATGATTCCATCTACAATTACAGGGGAAGTACTTTTTCTGATATTTAACCGAAAATCTGCGTTCTTTTTCTGAGCATTGATTTGTAGAACGACTGTTCCAATTAACAGGGTTAAAAAATATTTATTCATTGATAAATTTTAATTTAAAAATAATCAAATTAAAACTATCTTCATATAAATTAATGATGTTTATATCAATTCTAAATAGTAGATATAAGATTGTTGCTTATTCCATTTTACAAAGATATAGTCATGATACTTTATTAAGGAACTTTGGTATTCGTGAACTTCTTATGCAATCAATCTTGCCCTTCAGCAATTCTCTTAAGCATCTTACTGGCATTTCTTCCTGTAATACCATCTGGATCCATAGCAATTACCTTATTGTAAAATTCGATGGCTTTATCCTTTTGTACGGCTTTAAAGTGACCTTCTGCAAGGTTAAACCAGGCATTCACCGAATCAGGATAAAACGCTGTGATCAATTGAAATACAAATATAGCATTCTGGTGATCACCACTTTCTAATAGTTGATATCCGGCTTTATTTAACTCACTTTCAAACTTAAAAAAACGATAATTTGGATCTTTGATCATTCGGGCGACATCAATTTTGAGTTGCTCAATCTTGCCAGTTAAAAATAAATTGGTCATATGATTCATCGGGTTCAAAATAAAACTATCATCATTAAATGACAAGGTCGCTTCAAGAACCGGATCTCTGTTTAATTTATAATCTTCAGAACTCAATTCAACGGTTATATGCGGAGTTGACCAAGGTGCGTTTTCCCATTGTGGTTTATCTTGCCACCATGCAAACGAGAGAAATGCAGGTATCTTGCTATTTGGTAACTCCACTCTCCTGTTATCTCCATAAAAATTAATATTCTCTGAAGAAGGTTCTCCAACAAAAATAGCATTGGTATAAGAATCTAATTCGTTTATCAAATTTTGACATGCTGAAAATGTACGTCTCCCTATAATGACAAACAAGCTGCCAATTTGGTTAATTTTTTCAGATTTAATAATTCTGGTAATTACAGCTTTATTTTTGTAATTATTGCCACCACCATTAAGCCTCACATCTAGTATCAAACGTTCTACATCGTTGTCTTCAATAAACTTAAAAACACGATCGTAAAAGGCCGGAATATCTTCTTCAGGATCATCTTGTATTTGGCTTTGCCTAACGTAAACGGTTTTTTGTTCCTGTAAATATTCATAATAATAGATCTTGTTCAGGTGTTTCAAATAATAAGGTGTTTTTGATTGATCACGCATATCCAGCCATTCACCTTCTTGTTTTACCAAGCTGTACTGAGCTGGTACTTCTTCACCCACCGGAAGCGCATCGAAATTCTGTTTAAACACACCATACCATTCTTTTCTAAAGTAAGTTCTACAGTATTTGAAAGTTCCTTTATTACGCCTTGTGCATGTAATACTTCGGGGATACTTAAATTTATAATTCCAAAGGCCTTGAAAAATTGATCATTCTCTGCAGGAACAACAGGATAAATGGTCTTTAAAGCATCAGCTATTGGCATATTTGCTACTGCAATAACTTTGGCACCCAGTGTGTTTTGGTAATCTTTATGCACAGCTTGAATGTAAACACCGTCACTAAAATGATACAAATTAAATGGTAATTGATGAAAACCATAAGATTGATTTCTAAACCTCAGAGCCGTATGACCATACTTGAAGGAGGAAACAATACGTGCCAAACCAATGATAATTTCATGTTGTTCCAGGTTTGGAATATCATTATAAAGTTTATTTACGGTATTGTCAAAGTCTTCTGCTGTGGTTTTCTTAAATAAAAATGAATATTTATTGTGAACTGTCTCCTGAAGAAATTTTAGATCTTCTTGCCATTGAGAAGTAGTTAAAGTTGATTGAGCTGCCGCTTGCAATATAAAACAGCTTACTAAAATGAGGATTAAATTTTTCATTTTGATTAAATGATTTATTAATGATTCTTTATATTTTTAGTTAGTCTGCAATTATTAAAGATTGTTACATAGGTACCACTTTTAAATATTAATATAATTGTAATTCTTTCGAAGTATTCTCCTGTAAGTTACGGAAATTTCAATAATTTATAATTACACGGTGTTGATTAATGGTAATAAACCAATAGAAGAATGATCCCAATATGGTGATACATGGAAAGTCTGTTTACTTTTTATAATGAGGCGCGTTGAAGCGTTTGATTTAGAATTTCTGTATACCTGTTCCGCTTTGTTTACTCTCAAATATTGCTTCTCCTCAAAACATTAAAAAGGTACCCTTGGTTGTTCTTCTGAAAATCTGTAGCCAGAAATTTCAGCAGCTACCCTATATGCTGTTCATATATTGTATTTTTTCTGCAAATTTCCGATAAATGTTGCCTGGCATTCTTATTACACGTCCTTTGTAACCAGGATGCATGTATAGTTTATGCATCAGATTCATAGTGGTTCCACAATTGCTGCATGTAATTGGGCTGGTATTGTCTGCCAATTCAACATAGTCAATTAGATTTGGATCATCATCTTGTTCGCGTTGTCCTGGATCCTTGAGATTGTTAACAACAAGGTCCTTAATTTCTTTTATAGAATGATGTTGTATACTTGATAGGAAGAAATCAAAAATAGTCAGTTCTCTTGAACATCTGTAACAATGAATACCTTTTTGAAATCTCCATTCATCCGCACGTTTTTTAATCCCTAAAATGGTGTTTATTACTCCGATCTCGTAAGATGTTGCAGGATTTGTTTCTTGTTTAACTAATTTCCAAACTTTATTTTTATCTAAATTCATTTCCATTTTATAAAATATTCAGTTTTTTTATAAAAGTGTTTTTAACACTTCAAGGGACAAAATAGAATTAGTTAAAGTTAACAATAGTTTTGCACATAAAAGTGAGGTTTTCCCTTCATATTTGACGGGAAAACCTCACTTTTTATTAAATACCAACAGAAGAATATCCACCATTCGTTGTGATGTCAATGCTCATTTATTATGATTTGGATACTATTATAACACAGCAATCTCTTAAATAATGATGAATGCCAACAGTTTTGATGGAAGAACTTCTAGTTATTTTTACTCCGGAAATCGGTTAAAATATTATACCAAAATCCTACATATTATTAAATTAAAAAGAATATATTTATATTTAGAAAAAAATAGGAATATGAAATATATTGTTTACCAACTAATTATCATTTTAATTTCGACATATGCCTGTGCACTACAAAAAGAATCATCTGTAAAAGCAAAAGCGCCGCAATTTGTTAATTACACCACTGAAGTTGTTGTTCCTGACTTAACGATTCCATGGGGAATGGCTTTTTTGCCTGATGGCAGTATGTTGATTAATGAAAAATCAGGAGAACTTATACATTTTAATGACGGAGTAAAAACTTTGATTGAAGGATTACCTGAAATCTATGTACGTGGTCAGGGTGGATTATTAGATATTAAATTACATCCTGATTATAAAGAGAACGGATGGATTTATTTTTCTCATGCGTCGGAAGAAGGAGATGGAGATGGTGGTAACACTGCCATTATAAGAGCAAAGTTAGATGGAAAAAAATTGGTAGATTACCAATTGTTATATAAAGCAGGTCCAAATACGAAAAAAGGTCAGCATTTTGGATCAAGATTAGCGTTTGACACTCAGGGTTATTTATATTTTTCTATTGGTGAAAGGGGAAATCGTGATGAGAATCCCCAGGATTTAACAAGAGATTGCGGAAAAATATACAGAATCCATGACGATGGACGTATTCCTGACGATAATCCCTTCATAAACACGGCAAATGCCAAAAAAGCAATTTATAGTTATGGACATAGAAATCCTCAAGGAATGATCAGACATCCTGAGACAGGAGAAATATGGACACACGAACATGGTCCAAAAGGAGGTGATGAGATCAATATTATTAAAAAAGGAGCCAATTATGGTTGGCCGGTGATCAGCTATGGCATCAATTATAAAGGAACAACTTTTACAGAATTTACAGCTAAACCAGGAATGGAACAGCCTTTGTTTTATTGGGTACCTTCAATAGCCCCTAGTGGAATGGCATTTGTAAATTCTGAAATCTATCCTGCCTGGAAGGGAAATATATTAGTAGGTTCCTTAAATTTCAATATTTAGAACGTTTGGTACTTGAAAATGGAAAGGTAGTAAAGCGAGAAAAATTGATAGAGGGTTTAGGTCGCGTGAGAGATGTACGGCAAGGACCCGATGGCTATATTTATGTTGGGATAGAAAATTTAGGCATCATTAAGATTATTCCTAAAAAGTAACACATGAGAAAACTTGTATTATTATTTATTCTAAGTTCTTTTGGTCTTTTTGCTCAAAAAATACCCGAAAAAAATCAATCATTTAAGGAAAGTATTGAGCGTGGAGTTGTTATTTATGAAGATTTTTGTAGTACTTGTCACCAGTATGATGGTAAAGGTCTTCCCGGAGAAAATCCTCCCCTGGCCAATTCAGATTATTTGGTCAACAATAGAGAAGATAGTATCAAAACTATAAAATTTGGGAAAAAAGGTGAAATTATAGTCAATGGTATCACTTATAACGGAATGATGGAAACTTTAGGTTTAACCCATGAAGAAATTGCAGATGTAATGAATTACATTACAAATACCTGGGGTAATTTAAATGATAAGTTAATAACTGTTGAAGAAGTTTCAAAAATAAAGAAATAGATTTCTCAAGCATTTTGATTCCCAATTCACAGATATTTGCGCATAGGCTTCTGTTGTTTTAAGAATTTGTACCCAATGTGTATAATTTCCCCACTTCCATATCAATATTACATGTGTTTTACTCATGACATTTAATAAAATATTTTGGTATTCGGGAACTTTAGAATAAAAATTAGCTGTCGTCAATAGTTAATTTTTTAATATTCACCTTTAATTGTACATCATCAATTTTGATAATTACGCGTTACTTACAAAGTTAAATTTGAATTCATCTAGATCCATACTCGATACATATCTGTTCTTGTTTGATTCGAGTATATCAAATGCACTTAAACTAAGCTGCACGTGATAACTTCCTTATTGTTAGAATTGTTTTTTTCCCAGGTGTTGTTTTCAACCCAAATATCAACCTTGTAACATTAAATCTTCTAATTATAAACCAATATATTCCTACTGATAACAAAAGAGAAATAAGTGTGATTAAAACAACATTTACAAGTGTTGGTAGTTGCCATTGTAAGACTATATAACCAACTACCACAATTAGTGGCTGATGTAATAAATAAAATGGATAAATGGCTATATTCAATTGCTTTCTGTATTTATTGTCCTTGTTCAGATATGCTTTAGAATAACCTATTACAGCCATACCACATGACCAGGCGATTACTATTTCTGTAATACCATAGAGATGATCTTGTCCAACTATATTAATTTCAAAAACCCAAAACGAAAACATTATAACAGTAAATATTAAAGTTTGCGCTAGGTACAAACGTCTTTGATCTGCTAAAGAATTAATAACTTTTTCACTTGTGAATAAAATAAAACCGCATAAAAAGAATAATAAATAGTAGGTAAAGTAAGCCCAATCATTGATTAGAGCATGGGTGCTATCCGGAAAATATTGCCTCAAAACCCATTGTGAAGAAATTAGGATAGGCAACACCCAATTTAAACCTAATTTTGTTGATGTCTTGTTAATTATCCAATCTTTTGCATTTTTAAATTTATCGCTTCTTAAATAATTTAAAAATGGAGAAATTATGAAGGAAATTAGAAATAGATATATTAAAAACCACAAATGATGCCAGCTAAAGTTACCTGTAGGATAGACACCATCAAACATGTGCAAATAAAAATTACTTAATGAGCTATACGAATCAATTTTTTCGATATAAACCTGAACTGGAACTAATGTGAATATACTAACCACAAAAGGGTTGAATAGTGTTGTAAAACGCTCTTTTAAATATTTTTTAACTGTTCTAAAACCTAGTGCATAATACGTTCCAGCACCAGACACTAAGAACAATAGAGGCATTCTCCAAAGATGGAGCCAAGCCATTATAGGTTCTAAATATAATTGAGGTTCTGTACTTTTTACATGCCAATCCCAAGAATTAAAAATCATTCCAATATGGAAGAAGAATACACTTATAATTAAACCTATTCTTAACCAATCGATAAAATATTGTCTTGTTTTTTTTACTTGCACTTGCGGCTTCATAATGTTTATTTCATTTATTTAGATCAAAAGTATATACATCATGTCCGTTTAGACGAATTAGCCTATAAGTAAGTTGTTCGAGTTTATAAGGGAGTACTAATATGGATTGATTATCAATTAGTTAAGAGTCTCTATATACAGAAGGCGTTTGTGAAGTAATTTTCTTAAAAACGGTATTAAATGCCGATTTTGAGTTGTAACCAACGCGTTCTGCAATTTCTTCAATAGTTAATTTTTTACCTAAATCAGTTTTTAAAATGGTTTTCGCTTCTTCAATTCTGTATGACGCCAATAACTCAAAAAAAGACTGATTTAATTTCTCATTGATGACCTGTGATACGTGATGTGAACTTTGATTGATCAATTTTGCCAATCCTGATAACGAAGCGGTACTTTTTAAAAAATACTTTTCATGTCTCATTTGATGATGAATCGATTCCAAAATAATTTCTTTATCGTCATCAATAAGAGAAGATCTTTTATATTTTAAAACAGGGCCTTCTAAAAAAGTTGACACTTCATTAAAATAAGAAGACCTGTTCATTATCTGTACTGCAGTCATAAATATCATAAAAGATAAGTACATATATATAAAATAGTCTCCTACATCATAATTCCCAATTAGTAGTTTAACCATTATAAAAATAACTAAAATTATTAGCGTATGCGTAAAAATATTGCGAGAGGAAATCAATGTCTTATTTTTAGTATTCCATAGTGTTTGTCCCAATGATTTCGACTTATTTAAAAGCAATCTTAAAGTTAAAATAATGTAAACCAAAAAGGATATACCAGTCATTGCATTTACATATCTCCTTATATTTAGTGGATCCTCCGGAATATTATGGGCGACATTTAACATTGGAATATCCAACTGCATGGTATAAATAACTGAATTGTATTTTGAAGCTTCAGGCTGCATAAAAAACAATACGCAATACCCTAACCAAAGCACAAAAGGAAGAAAATGAAATCCATATTTTCCTCTTTTGATATTCTCAAATTGAGAAGCCACAAACAAATAAAGAAATGGCGTTATTATAAAATTTAATGGTTCTGCAAAATTCGTTAACCATAATACTTTAAAAATATAACCTGAATAATTCAACCATCCTTCAAACATAACCAATGACACTGAAAGAATAAAAAATCCCA
>PVMS01120065.1_pt1 | contig 10439 bp, 13 predicted proteins | sample 1853461 | NCBI WGS metagenome assembly PVMS01 (sample SAMN08582032, study PRJNA380276) | Marine sediment metagenome, whole genome shotgun sequencing project. | isolation source: ocean sediment barecode stripped | collected 2017
CGCATGGTGGTGGGTATTGTCCTGACGGTGTTTATCATCGTTCAATTGGTTTTGCTGGGTATCGCAGTGGCCTTCAACCAGGAGATCTTAACCTTTATGTCGGTTTTGGATATTTTCGCAGAAATGATCGGCAGCGCTTTTACCGCGTTCGGCATAATCGTGATCGTCTTCGCCATTCTCCAGCGCTTTGACGTGAGACCTGAAACCGACCAGGAGAAATGGGACCCTCGCCAGCTGCCTCATGTTGGAGAGGCAGACACGGTCAGTCGCGCTGGAACCGTGGCCGAGATCACCTTCAGCCTGGTGGCCATCGCCATTTTGCTCTTTTTACCGGATAAGATTGGGGTGGTCATCAGACCTGGCATGCAGGTCCTGATCAATCCAGTGATCCTCAGCTACATCCCCTTGATCATTCTACCTATCCTGCTTGGCATCGCCCTGGATGTGATCCTGCTTTGGCGTGGTCGTTGGGAGACAGGAACCCGATTGGCGAAGATCGGCACCAACTTGTTCGGTCTCTACGTTCTGTTTGTCTTGGTCTCCGGGCACAATGCCTGGCTTGCCCAGGAAGGAGTGGGTGGTTTTTTGGCCTTCCTGGAAGTGCTGCCTGAGGGTGCAATTTCCAACCAGGAATCAGTGCTGGTAATTGGAATGCACGCTTTCCGCTTGGCATTTATCATCGCATTAATCGTGATCTCTGTGGACACGATCAAGATGGTTTACCAGCTGCTCAAGCGCTTGATTAGCAGACCGGTAACACTCGATTTACCCGCTGGAAAAGTTTGATCTCGCCGGTAGACACTTAGGCAATTCATTTCAGTTAATCAAAATAAGCCTGGAGCAATCCAGGCTTATGAATTATATCTTTTTATTTGGTTTTCCCCATAACCTAGAAATTAATTCGGTTCTTGTTAGGCTAATATACATGAGTGATGCCTCTGATTGGGTAAATTCAAAAGGTTGGTTATTCTCCTTGGGATTGCAGTCCAGAACAGGCTGCCCCAAACACCCCGGCCTGTGGGTGTGTAATCACGTAGACAGGCACTTCCCAAAGCATCTTGGCAAAACGACCTTTGTCGGTAAAAGCGAACCGGAAGTTATCTCCTCGCAGAAGCGGGAGAATGCGTCGCGGGATGCCACCTCCTAAATATATGCCCCCTGTTGCCAGTACTTTCAAGGCCAGGTTGCCAGCCTCGCTGCCCAAGATGGAAACAAAAAGCTCCATTGTTTGCGTGCATATCTCGGCTTGGTTTTCCAACGCAGCTTTGGCGATGATCGGCGTTGGATCTTCAACCTCAGCCAACTGCTTTTCCAACCAGGCAGGCTCGTCAAACCCCTTACCATCACGCAGGAAGGTATATAGGTTGGCGATCCCCAGCCCAGAGCAAACCCGTTCGTAGCTGACATGACCGAAGATGGGATCCATATAGTTGAGTAGCTCTAGCTGTAAAGGGGTCTCTGGTCCAAAACTGGTGTGCCCACCTTCGGAAGGGTAAGGTTGGTAGCGGCCATCTGTCCATAGCAGGAACCCTTCCCCTAATCCGGTTCCTGGCGCGATGACACCTTTTGCCCCCTCTGGAGCCGGGTCGCCGGGGATCAGTGTTTCCAGGTCTTCTGACTTTAGGTGGGGGATGGCAGAAGAAATGGCATGCAGATCATTCAGCAGTGTTACTGGTATACCGCCAAGAGCTGCGCTGAGATTGCTCTCTTCCACAATCCAGCTTAGATTAGTGACCCGGGCGCGGCCTTCGAAAATCGGTCCAGCAATACCAATACTGGCACCATTCAATTTATATGGCTTGTCAACCAGATAGGTCAGGATGATATCTTCCAGGGAAGAAAATTCTTGGCTTGGATAAGTTTTACTTTCGATAAGCTCGCAGTCTCCCGCTTCTATCGAGAACAAAGCTAATCTTGTTTTTGTGCCCCCAATATCTCCTGCGAGAAATCTCTCATCCATATCGATCATCCCTCCTGATAATCATGACTTCTCATCCGATTGATGAATTTTTAATATTCTATCATCGACCCGGATTTGGGATATTGAATAGCATTTATTTCCCCATCGTTCTTTTCATCTTGGTACTTATTCTAGAAAACTGTTGATATCTTCTAGTTTTTCAAGGATATCACTCACCGATGGGCGGTCGGCAGGATCATGACTGCGGTAGGCCATGTGGATAATGCCAGATCGATCCACGATGAAATCCCCACCCAGTTGCCCGCTGTCACCCTGGATCCCTCGCCATTTCCTCCCTTGCGCCATCAACCGGGCGTATTCAATCCAAACCTTTGGGCTCCATGAGCGACTTAATGAGTAATCAAGCCCAAATGCCTGATATGCTTTCCGCTCAGGGTCGAGCAGAAATTGAAATGAGGCTTTGGTCTCTTCCATCCATTTTTGGGCGAGAGTGATGGATCCGAAGGAAATTATAGCCACATGTGTGTTGCGCGCTTCGAGCTCAGCTTGGAATTGGCGCAACTGCGCCACATGTTCCCGGCAGGGCAGTCAACCCAGGTGCCGTAAAAAGATCAATAGGGCATGCTTGCCCTGGCTCCATGTCTCAGAAAGATTTATTTGACTGCCGCTTAATTCGCTTAGCTGCAGATCAGGAGCGGGATCGCCTGGTTTATACATGCTTTATATTCACCAGAGAATCTTCGCTCCCTAAAGAGTTAGGGACATAACTTTCAGCTGCCCAATCGTTCTCCCAACGTTCGCCATCCAGTAAAAACCTGTAGCGATATTGCCGCCCTGGTTTCAGAGAAATGGTTAAGGTGAAACTGCCATCCTTACGACGTTTCATCGGGTGAGAGGTTTGGTTCCAGTCGTTGAAATCAGCGCATAAGCAGGCGTTTTGTGCGTTGACCTCTGCCGGTAGACTGAAAGTCACCCGGCATGAGCGTCCAGTTTTTGTGTAATTCTTTTCGGGCATGTTATGCCTCCTTTGAAAATCAAACTTTAGTTATCCGATCTCTTGCCCTTAGATAAGCGAGTACAGAGGTGATGTAAGCTGCATGGCTCCAGGTAAGCGGGCTGACTGACAATGGTTCGCCGCTGTAGGGGTGTAATTGTTCCGCCATGATGCCGCTGGGTAACGAATGCTCGACGGCCCAATCCAGTAGATCTCGGGAGGCTGCCAACCCTTCCTCAGATTCGGCGATCTCTGCCAACCATTCAGCAACCCATAAGGTTGGGATAAACCAGGGATTGCCCGGCACATTGTCGATATCTTGGCTTACTTGGTGATACCCGTCGTTTTTATAGCGCGCAATCCCTCCAATTGGGGTATTTACCCACAAACGTTTACGAACGGTTCGCATTGAGGATTTAATCTTTGGCTCCTCGGGGGAGTACATGCCAAATTGCCACAGTCCGCTGATAGAGGCGTCGATCGTTTGATCAACCTCCCATGAATCGTCAGGGTTTTGATAGATCATCTTGGCAAAATATCCCAAATCCGGCTGCCATAGATTTTTCTCCACGCCCAGTTTAATCCCCTCAGCCACCTGTCGATAGTGTTCGGCTCGCTGGCTTTCACCGAAACCTTCGGCGAAATTCGCTCCCGCCATCAAGCCTCCCCAGACAGCAGCAGCTGTCCAGGTAAGTACACCCCGTCGTTCCTCCCACAGCCCATAACTCGGTGAAGGCAATCCACTTTCCGGATCACGATAATCCACCAGGAAGTCCGCGATGGGACAGATCAAACTCCGGTATAAAGGTTTGATGAAGTAAACATCTCCATGTTGGTGGAAATGACGCCATAATGCCCAGAGCACGAGCGCTGATTCATCCTCCTGAATGGGCAGTTCCTTGTGACCTCCCCGGTACCAGGGATGCCAGCTGGAGGCCAAAGTGCCATCTGCGTTGTACTTGTGTAGTAGGTATCCCTGGTTGGTAAGCACATTGGCGCAAAATTTAAAGAACTCGCGAGGGAGGTCCAGATATCCAGCCTGGTTTAATGTATTTGCTACCAGGGCACCATCTCTAGGCCAAGAGTAGCTGTATGAATCGTTGATGTATGTAGTGATATCCGAATCATTGGCTGCCATGATCGCGCCACCATTATCGATCTGGGTGCGGATCACCAGCAGGCTGGTTTTATAGTGATCGCGTATCTTTTTGGGTAAGTCATTTAAATCTGGCAGCTGTCTGCTCAGCCAAAGATGCCAAAAAGCAGAAGCACGGTCAAGATAAGATTGAGGACCGCGCTGGCGGACCGAGCGGTTGATAGTTGCTAATTGATCGAAATTGCTGGCTGCAGCCAGCCAAACATAAAGCGTGCCAGTATCTTTGCTGTTAATTTGCAGTGTAAATGAGACGGTTGAATCAACAGGCCCATTCGCGATCGCATTGCCAGATAGCTGTCCATCTTCTGCATCACGCCAGGTGCCTTGTAAGTTGTGCACTTCCTTCAACCCACAAGACCACCCATGCACTCCCACCTGGATACCAGGTGCCGTATCCTCCACTGGAGATCGACTTGGCTCGGATTCCTTGTCGTTGATCAGCACCGCACCATTCACCAGGAACCAATGGGCGCCTTTGTAATGGATGACAGCCCTGCGCTGAGGTTCGTAGTAGGCGGTATCTCCCAGTTCACTGCCTGCGATATGGAAATCCTGGTGAAAGAACAGGCGCACTTCTTTACGCTCCTCCCCTAGATTTGTGATTTCAAAGCGCCGTACTAATAAGTCTTGGTGAAAATCCACCACATCTGCAGCTTTGATTGTCAGACCCAAATCCGGGTGTTTAAGCGTTATATCTGAGACCATAGTATCAGGCTTGTATTTCATTTTGCGCTCCCACCCGGGATGGTCCAACCACCGCAACTCTCCTTTGGTCCAGACACCCATGCGAAAAACATGTCCAAGAACATGATTCTCCTGGCCGACGTGTGGCCAATATAGATCCCGGATTTGATAATTACTATCAAAGGCAACCAGCAGGTTGCCATTCCCAAGCGGTAGATCGCGGGGCATGCGTCTATCTCCTTAAATTATTGTTCTTCTTAATCCGAATTGGCGGGCATTATTGCCCTGGTGGCTCATTCAGGCCAAACAATGGCAAAAAATTAGCCCCGGAAGGAGGAGGCTCCGGGGCTAAAAGCTTCACCCACAACTCCAAATCCAATAGTTAGGGAGTGAATTCAGGCTGGTAAGTGAGAGGCAGCAGGTTATCTGTGATAATCCTTATTCAACCGATTAGCATTGTGGTTGTCACTGTGCACAGGAACCCGTATTACCTCTCTGCTTGACATATTAAATTGTCGCTCAATAAAGATAGTTCCGACAACACCAATTAACATCACGATGAACAGCGCCATAAGCATCCCTTTGAATTGATCTTCTGTACCTCTCCAAACAACTTACTTCTTTCATTGATACAGATGTCGTCTGTGCATGAATTCTTACCCAAGGTTTGGATTTCTTTGTACTGATTCGTAATTTAACAATTAACATAGTATGGGTAAGAATTGGGTTGTGAACCGCATCTATATCTATGAAAGAATGCTTTATAAGGAGGCATAAATGGAAAACTTAATTAATGTCACGGATGCTGAATTTCAAGAAAAAGTTTTGGAATCTAATTTACCGGTTGTAGTGGATTTTTGGGCGCCCTGGTGTGGCCCCTGCCGAATGATCGCACCGGTATTAGAAGAAGTCGCTAAAGAAAATGAAGGCAAAGTGATGATTGCTAAAGTCAACACCGATGAAAATCCTGAGTGGGCGATGAATTTTGGAGTCCAGGGGATTCCGACCTTGCTCTTCATTTCGGGTGGCGAGGTACGAGACCAGCAAGTTGGCGCCGGTCCGGCACCAGCTTTAAAATCCAGGGTCGTTGCGTTCCTCGACGAATCGAGAGTTCCAGAGGGCGTTTTGGAAAACGGCAATGGAAAGGTTCAATGAGCGGATTGCAATTCGCGACCTCCAATGCGAAGGATTCTCCTTCCGGGGAAGGGTCATTGGATATCAGGCGATCGCCCTGGGGCGATCGCCTGATTGATTTTCGAGAATCTGTATTAGATTTGATCACTGGCACAGCCCCGCATGTTTTGAATGAGCTGGGCGATTCAAATTCACTTAATAAAGAAACGGGTTTAGAGATCACTGCCGATTTAAAGCGTTTCATGGATATGGCCAAGATCAGCGCCATGGATGGGCAAGGCTATTTTGTTGACTATGCTCTTTTGAAGGAAAGCCAACCTTATCTCGAATACCGGCAAAATTGTTCACCGCGCTTGAGGAATTTCGATCCTGGAACCCTGTCAACACCTGAAGAGCAGCTGGCCTTTTGGCTAAACCTGTATAACGCCCTCATCATAGATGGGGTTATTGACAAAGAGATCATGCAGAGTGTTGGCTCAAACCCATTGCGCTTGTTGGCGTTTTTCCGGCAAACTGCTTACAATGTCGGTGGACAGCGGATGACCGCTGATGATATTGAGCATGGTGTCTTGCGCGGCAACCGCGGTCATCCAATGTTGCCCGGTCCACAATTCGCCTCAAAAGATCCCCGGCTTTCCCGGGTTGTGAATCCAGTTGATGTCCGTATTCATTTTGCTCTCAATTGTGCTAGTCGATCCTGCCCGCCAATACAAATATATGCCGCTGAAGGACTCGATGAGCAGCTCGATCTTGCCGCCCGCAATTTTGTAAACGCAGATGTATCTATCGATCAGCAAGCATTCCGGGTGCACCTTTCCGCTATATTCAAGTGGTTTAATGCGGATTTCGGAGGTCAGGAAGGTGTGATCAATTTCCTGATCGAGTATCTTCCATCTGGGGAGCGCAAATCCTGGTTAGCAGAAAATGAGGGTAATATCTCTTTCCACTATAGACCCTATGATTGGGGTTTGAATTCAACCAATTTGGGTTTAACAAAATAATTGATCGTAAGGTTCAATATTTAAATATCCAGAGATCTTCGTCTGATAGTAAAGCGCCTCCATTAGATTGTGTTGACTTCGGAAAAACAAAGCGAGATGGGTGCTTGTCACCCATCTCGCTTGTGATATTAATAAAACGGATTGAGGTTAAACTCGTGCTGGGGAAGCTTGCAAAATCCGCAGTAATGCTTCAAACTCCTCGCGGCAATCGGGGCAGATTTCGATATGGTGCTCAACCAGCGGCATGAGTTTCTCTGCGCTCTCGCCTCGATAAATCATTTCAGTATATTGGTCGAGAATCTGGTAAACATCATCACATGAAAATTCAATTTCCTGCGTTTTCTCGACCATTTGAATCAGCATTTGAAACTCTGCTGGCAGCTGCATATCTTTCTCTTCTCTATCTAAACCCATTCGCTTGAGTAGGCGGTTAATCGCTTCACTCAGCTTCATTAATTACCTCTTCTCATCACTAGACGCATTTGATGAAAAAATCCTTACCCACGATCGAATACTGCCCAGACATCTTCTGGGGTCAGGCCTTCATCAGCCATCCTATTCTTAAGCCGCAGGCGGGCGTCGTGCAGCAATTTGTAAAGGGCATTGCGTTTCATATTCATCCGCCGGGCGACTTCTTCCAATGGAACGCCTTCTATTGCGGTTGCGACGATCGCCTGACGCTGTTTCTCGGTTAATTCCTCATTGATCAATCTACCCACTTGCAGGAGCATATCACTTTGTTGAGTCAGTGTATCTGGGTTTGGTGCCGGATCGATCATCAGGCTCGGAAATGAGACTCCCTCCTCGTTTTCTTCCACCAGTGAATCGAGAGAATAGTCGCGCCACCTGCGGCGCCTTAATTCTGTTAAAGCGATTCGAACAGCAATTTTCTGAACCCAGGTGGTAAAGCGGCTGCGACCTTCGAAAGTATCCAGATGATCTAGTACTCGTAGCAGGGTATCCTGGGTCACCTCATCCGCAAGAGATTTAAATTGTGGGTTGTCTGGGGATAGATAATTGGAGAGCGCGTAAGGCAAGCCATTAAGGATGACTGCCCGTAAATCTGCCAGGGCAGCACCCTTTTCGGGTCCCTCTGACTTTAAATCTGCTAACCATTCCTCATTGGATCTGTCAACCATATTAATGGATATTATAACGCGGCGCGTGGCAATATGGATATCCTGTTTGCCTGAAACACGCTCTCTTCCCTGATTAAGGTAAGATATTCGCGCTTATCGACGTCAAAATCTAGATATGAGCATTTCTAATTTTGTAAGCCAAAATATTTGGTAATATTTCGGAGGAAATATATGGTAAGAGCAAACTGGAATGGAGAGGTATTAGCCAAAAGTGATCAGACGATCGTCGTTGAGGGCAATCATTACTTTCCCCCAGAATCTATCTCTGAGGAGTTTTTCTCAGATAGTGATAATCACACGATCTGCAGTTGGAAAGGTGTAGCCAGCTATTACGATATCCAGGTAAATGGTAAGACGAATAATAACGCCGCCTGGTATTACCCTTCTCCACAGCCGGCTGCAGAAAAGATCGCCGGTTATGTTGCTTTCTGGCATGGTGTGAAAGTTCGCGAGGAGTAGCGGATGGATATTTCAGGGGATATTCCGGTCCTGACGACCCCGCAGATGGTGGAAGTGGACCGCTTGATGATTGAAGAATACCAGATTGAACTGATTCAAATGATGGAGAATGCCGGCCGCAACCTGGCGGAGCTGGCAAGACGTGATTTGGGTGGGCTGGTTGTGGGTAAATCCATCGCACTCCTTTGTGGGGCAGGCAACAACGGGGGAGGTGGCTTAGTGGCTGCTCGCCATCTGCACAATTGGGGTGCCAATGTCAGCCTGATACTAGCCTTCGATCCAGCTCGTTTGAAGGAGATCCCAGCTCACCAGTGGCGAATTCTCATGCAGATGGGATTGGATTCCAATAAAGAACCTGAACTTACAAAGGTGGATTTGATCCTTGATGCCTTGATTGGCTATGGCCTGAGCGGTGATCCTCGCCAACCTGTTGCTGGTTGGATCGAAAAAGCGAATAAAGCCGGAAGACCGATTCTGGCCTTGGATGCCCCTTCAGGATTGGACACAACCAGTGGAATCCCAGGGAATCCATGCATCAAAGCTGCTGCCACACTCACTCTGCCTTACCCAAGATGGGGCTGTTGACCCGAGAGGCAAAAGATTATGTCGGTAACCTGTATCTGGCCGATATCAGTGTTCCCCCCGGACTTTACCGTCACCTTGGCATTGAGGTCTCAAACTTGTTTGAAAAGGATACAATTCTAAAAGTCTGCTAAGAGGGGCGTGAAATGGATCATCTTCCGAATAAATCGAATTCAATTGTTGTTTACAGCACTGTGTGGTGTCCTGATTGTAAACGGGTGAAGAAATTCCTGGGTGAACAACGAGTCCCCTACACTAATATCGATATTGAGAGTGATCCGGATGCGATGGTCTTTGTCGAGAAGGTCAACAATGGCAAGCGCATCATACCAACGATGGTCTTTCCGGATGGTTCAATTCTGGTAGAACCATCCAATGCTGAGCTGGCCGAGAAATTGGGGTTGAAGACCAAGGCTCAACGGCAGTTTTATGACACCATCATTATTGGCAGCGGTCCTACAGGTCTGACGGCTGGTTTCTACATGGGACGTGAAGGCCTGGACACCCTGGTGATCGAGAAAGCTGCCCTCGGGGGTCAGGTCGGAATCACCCAAACGCTGGATAATTTCCCTGGTTTTGATGAAGGTATTTCTGGTGCGGAGTTTGCAGAGCGCCTCGGGCGTCAGGCGTATCGTTTTGGGGTTGAAATTTTACAAGCCAACGAAGTAGTGGCTGTTTTTCCTCAAGGAAATTATTGGTGTGCAGTTACCCGAGATGGCGTGGAATATGGAGCCAAGGCCATGCTGCTGGCTTCTGGGGCGCGATACCGCAAAATGGGGATACCCGGTGAAGATAATTTGATCGGAAGTTGCATTCATTTTTGTGCAACATGTGATGGGGTTTTTTACAAAGGAAAAAAAGTGTTGGTTGTCGGTGGCGGCAACAGCGGCTTCGAAGAGGGGCTCTTCCTGACCAAATTCGCCTCACAAGTTGATATTGTGGAGTACCAATCCCAGGTCAATGCCAGTCAGATCCTGCAAGATAAAGTTGCTGAGATGCAAAATATGCGGGTGGTTGTTAATCATGCCGTGCGTGAGATAAAAGGGGAGCACCACATTGAAGCGGTTATCGTCGAAGATCTTTCCACTGGAAAATTAAAAGAATGGCATTACGATGGAGTTTTTGTCTTCATCGGATTGATGCCCAACAACGATCTAATACAAGATCAGGTGGCAATGAACCCGCATGGCTTCATCGTTACCGATAAAACCCTGATGACATCTCAGCCTGGTTTATTTGCTGCTGGGGATGTGCGCTCCGGTTCTACGAAACAAGCTGCCTCAGCCGCAGGTGAAGGTGCAACGGCAGCTTTGATGATCAGAGAATATCTGAAAGAGGTTGGATGAGGTGATTAATCTCATCAGAGATC
>PVMS01092811.1_pt1 | contig 10438 bp, 9 predicted proteins | sample 1853461 | NCBI WGS metagenome assembly PVMS01 (sample SAMN08582032, study PRJNA380276) | Marine sediment metagenome, whole genome shotgun sequencing project. | isolation source: ocean sediment barecode stripped | collected 2017
AGTGCCAGAGTTGTTACTCTGGCACTTGACTCTGACCCCTTAATTTAGCTGGTTTGGAACGGGATTGCTGTATCCACACACCCAGCAGAACAATCCCACCACCAACGACCAGACCTGTGCTGAGACTTTCCTTATACAAGATGATGGAAAAGAGCCCGGCAAAGACAGGAATTAGCAACATATAGGGCGCCACATTGGCTACCGGGTACTTACCGTACAGGGAAAACAGTACGGCCTGCCCCAGCAAGGCCGAAAGTAATATGGCATAGGCCAGCGCCAACCAATGTCGCATATTGATCATATCGGTATCGGGAAACAGCGGTCCGGATGCCGCTGCGATCAGACCCATGGGGATAATGCCAATGGCAGAAATCCAGGCCAGCATACGCCACACGCTGACTGAGGTGGTTTTGCTGACAATCACGGACCCTGCGGCATAGAAAAAAACCGAAATAATCGTCAGACCCAGGGCTGCAGCCGAGATTCCGAATCCGGAAGCACCGGCAAGAAACATCGCCCCCACTGTAGCAACCACGATACCCAGCCATTTTCGATTGGATACCTGCTCCTGATACAAAACCAGCGCAATGATCGCAGCAATAGGTGCCATTAACTGGGTGCCAATGGCCACAGTGGTCAGGCTTTCCGTCATATTGATCGCCGCGTATAGGCAATAAAAAGACACCGTGCCTATCATCAGCGCGGCACCGAGAAAACGGGCTGAAACCTTTATCCAGGGCTTCCACCAGGGCAACATGAGAATCAGGGTCATCCAGGCTCGAGAAAAAGACAGTTGCTCTATTGAGAATACCTCCAGTGCAATACGTGTCACAACGAAATTCAAGCCCCAGATCGCCGCTGCAAAAAGCATCAACAAAATATGTGCTGGTTTCACTGCTGTCAGCCCTCAGCCGGACAGTTGGAAAAAGGTTTCACGCAGACTGATATAAAGAACAACCAGCATGAATAAAGGCACAAGGTAACGAACCAGAAACAGGACCAGGGGAATCACCTTACGCATCAGAAGCGGTGCGCCTTCCCTCAACTCCTCACCGGGGTTTTTCATCACCCAGCCACCTAATATCGAGATTCCCAACACACCGGCAATGACCAGTAATTCACCGGAGATCTTGTCCATATTCCCAAGCGTCACCTGTGACATGGCCGGAAAGAGTCCGACGATCATGGCGACAACACCGGTAAGTACCGTGGCTGTTCGTCGTGACAATGAAAACTCGTCCATGATGGATGCCGCTCCCACTTCCAGCAAAGACACCGAAGAAGTTAAACCGGCTACTGACAAAACCAGGAAAAAAGCCATACCAACCCACTGACCAGCGGAACCCATTTCATGAAAAGCCTGGGGAATGGATATAAACAACGTCCCCACCGTGCTGTTGCTGATTTCCTCAGAAATACCCAGTGCAAAAATGATCGGAAATACCACCAGCCCGGCAATAAATGCCACGGAAAAATCAGACAGGGAAACCAGCATGGCCTGACGTCCGAGATTTTCCTGGCGGGAAAGATAAGAAGCGTAAGTAATCATGACGCCCATACCGACACTCAGCGAAAGAAATGCCTGGCTCGCAGCCTGACGAAATACCGTTGCATTCATCATTTCATCAAACGAGGGTCGCAGATAAAAAGCATAACCCTGCCCAGCTCCTTTCAAAGTACCGGCCCAGATGGCCAGACCAATGAGCATCAGGAATAACACAGGCATCATGACAAGTGCTGCACGCTCAATTCCTTTTTGTACACCTAAAATAACGATCAAAATTGATGTGGCCATCAAAACAAGAAACCAGGTCACTGCCGGCAAGCCCGTAGATATCTCGGTAAATCGACTGGCGGAATCTGCAGAAAAACCGGAAAAAGCATCAAAGGCATAATGCAGAGCCCAACCGGCAATCACGGAAAAATAGGCCAGAATAATGATAGGTGTAATAACCAGCAGATAACCCAGCGGTACCCAGGCACGACCACCAATGAGTCGAACTGCGCCTATAGGAGAACTGCGGGCTCTGCGCCCAATGGCAAACTCGAGAATCATGACGGGTACGCCAATCAGGAAAGTCATCAGCAGGTAAAGCAAAACAAATGCCGCCCCACCTCCTTCGGCCGCCATATAGGAAAAGCGCCACATATTACCGAGACCAACAGCACTTCCGGCGGCCGCCAGAACAAAGCCCAGCCCGCTGGCAAATAACTCTCGTTTAGCCGGTTGAGTGGACTCGTTCACGTGCGCAGTCTCATCTGGTGGCTTGCTCCCCTGCTTTGTGTTCAATCATTTAAAAATACCATCCAATAGCGGGGCAAGCATAACCCTGTATGCAACACTTGAACAATCGTTTGTCATATATAAAGTACATGAAATATCTGATATATCACTAAATAATATTAATAATCTATATATTCATATAGTTACAGTTTTTCATTTTTTTGTATTGATAATTTATAATTTTAATATTATGATATAGCCAAACACTTGTTTGGTAATATTTAGACCGAGCGTCTGGTAAAGCTTCAGAGCTAATTTATGATCAATACTTCAGAAAAACTCGATCAAAACACACAACCGCCCCCCAGAAGCGGCCGAGGAAACCGACAACAGGACGTTTTGGATTCGGCAGCCTCCCTGTTCAGAAGCAATGGTTTTGATGGCACTTCTCTTCGGGATATTGCCGGGGCGAGTGGCATGCTGCCCGGCTCTATTTACTTTCACTTCCGGTCCAAAGAGGACATTTTCCTGGCCGTTCAGAAACAGGGAATTCAACATCTGACCGAGGCCATCCTGATTGCTGTCAAGGGGATAACGGAACCCTGGGCGAGATTGGAGGCAGCCTGCGCCGCGCACATGAATGTCATTCTGAACGAGAGTGATTTTGCCGCGGTACTGGTGAATGTCACTCCCACCAGAAGCATGGAGGTATGGGAACAATTAGCCGGACTTCGTGACGAATACGAAAAAAACTTTCGCCAGCTGGTGGACGACTTGCCATTACCGCCAGGCACCAATCGTAAGTATCTGCGACTGGCATTACTTGGCTCCATGAACTGGGCCCATAGCTGGTACAGGGCGGGACGTGATAAACCAGAACAACTGGCCATAGAGATTGTCTGGCTTTATCGGTGTGGCCTGCAGCCGGAGTGAATCAATTGGAAACTTTGAGACCTGAAGCTTACCCACCAAGAGTTATGGTGACCAAGATTGGACTTGATGGTCACGACAGGGGTGCGCGCGTGGTGGCAGCTGCATTACGTGATGCAGGTATGGAAGTCGTTTATACCGGGCCCTGGAAGACCATCCCCGATGTCGTCAGCATGGCGATGGAAGAAGACGTGGATTTGATCGGTGTCAGCAGCCTGGCCACTGATCACTTGCTGGTACCCGAACTGGTTACAGCCCTGCTTGAGTCCGGTCTTTCACACATACGTGTTGTGGTCGGTGGCATCGTGCCGGACAGCGATGAAACCGATCTTCTCGATGCCGGTGTCTCACGTGTATTTCACCCTGGAAACAGTCTTGAAGGTATGGTGGGTGAAATTCACAAATTGGTCGCTGATTCCCGTGCAGATCCGTCACGTGGGTGTCTGCAATGAGCAGTCTGCCAGGTAGTGATCATGATGCGTATGAATTCACCAGGCGAAAATGGGAAGACGAGTATTCAACTTTCATGGCGGACGAAAAAGAAATTCGAAATCGATCCGGTCTGAAAATTAAACCCCTTTATACGCCCGACAGCATCTCGAACCCAGCGCAAGCCCGAAAATTTTCTGAATCACTGGGGTTTCCGGGTCAATACCCCTATACCCGGGGTGTTTATTCCACCATGCATCGGGGCAGACGCTGGAGTCAGAGACAACTGATTGGCTTGTCATCACCTGAAGCATTCAACAAGAGACAACACCAGCTATTGGCATCCGGTTCTGCAGCAGTCAGTCTGATTCCCTGTAATTCCTGTTTTCGTGGGCTGGATATGGACGACGTACCCAGGGCCATACTGGGTACTTGCGGTACCCTGGTAAATACCGTTGAAGATATTGAAATCTGCCTTGATGAAATACCTCTGGAAAAATCATCCATCGGATTGAATGACCCCACGCCTTTCACCTTTGCTGCGTTTGTTCTCTCCTCGGCGCGTAAGCGAGGAATTTCCTGGGAGCAAATTTCAGGAACATCAAACCAAAGTGACTATCTTTCACATTATGTTGCCAACCATATGTTCTTCCGACTGGCCTTACCTGGCTCACGCCGGGTACTCGGGGATCACATGGAATTCATGTTGGAGAAAGTACCACGCTGGAATCCTCTGTCAGTTGTGGGCCAACACATGCAACAGGCTGGTGCCACACCGGCAGAAGCAATGGCCTTTACCTTGTGCTCGGCCATTCAATATGCTGAGGACTGTCGCAAGCGTGGAATGGCAGTTGATGACTATCTTCCGCGATTCAGCTTCTTTTTTGACATTTCCATCAGCTTTTTTGAAGAAATCGCCAAATTTCGCGCGGGTCGCCGAATCTGGGCAAAAATTGCACGCGAGCGCTTTGGCGCCACTACTGAAGCGGCCATGCGATTACGATTTCATGCCCAAACCTCCGGAGCAGATCTGACACGTCAGCAACCCATGAACAACATTTCCCGAGTAGCCATACAGGGTATGGCGGGCATTCTTGGTGGGTTGCAATCCTTGCATACCGATGCATGGGACGAAGCATTGAGCAGTCCTACAGAACAGTCTGCAAGGCTGGCATCCGCAACACAGAATATTCTCAGCAACGAGGCCGGCCTCGCAGATGTCATCGATCCTTTGGGTGGTTCGTACTATATAGAACATCTTACTGATGAAATGGAAAACAAAATAGAATCAATCATCACAGAAGTCGATAACGCTGGCGGCATGTACCAGGCGGTTCAGACGGGATTAATTCAGTCCTGGATAGGACGTTCTTCATTGCAAAGGCAACAGGAATTGACCAGGGTGATCAGAAAATTGTTGGTGTTAACCTGCACCAGGTCGAAGAATCGGCAGAAGATCGTCATGTCCTGGAACGGCCATCAGAAGCAGAGATTGACCGTTGCCTGGAAAGACTGAAAACCTGGAAAGCGTCTCGTAGCCAGGACGAAGCCAGCCGTGAACTCAGCAAGCTTGCACGCGTGGCCGAACAGCCTTCGAAAAACGTGTTCGCGCAAGTGATCGAGTCAGCAGCTGCAGGCGCTACGCATGGTGAAATCGTGCATTGTTTACGTGATGTACTGGGTTTCGGGCAACCACGGGTGCAGGTTTGAGCAATTGGGCTGAGCGACTCGCACGGGGTGACCGCAGGGCCATAGCACGTGCATTGACGATAGCCGATAACAATCTACCGGGTTTACCCGGATTGTTACGGGCCATTTATCCCCACACGGGTCGCGCCCTGGTAGTTGGGATCACCGGATCTCCTGGAGTTGGCAAATCATCCCTGGTCGGCGCCTTACTGGGCGTATTCAGCTCTCTCGGGATGAAAATCGGGGTAGTTGCCGTAGACCCCTCAAGCGTGCAAACCGGTGGCGCGATACTGGGTGATCGAATTCGTATGCAGGAACACACTCATGACGAAAATGTTTTCATACGCAGCCTGGCCAGTCGTGGGCAGGTGGGTGGACTCAGTCGCAGTGCCAGCCGGGTCATCGATGTATTGGATGCTGCTGGTATGGATGTCATCCTGGTCGAAACCGTGGGTGCCGGACAGTCAGAAATTGAAGTTGCCGAAATCGCAACCATCAGGGTGGTCGTGGTTCAGCCTTCTGCAGGTGACGGCATCCAGGCGCTGAAAGCCGGAATACTCGAGATTGCTGATTTTATTGTTGTAAACAAATCTGACCTGCCGGGTGCTGATGCCTGTGAGCATGAGCTACGACAGTCAATTAAGCTACGCACGGGTGCTGGCCGCAATGTGGAATTTTTCCAAACTGTTGCTATCACCGGTGCGGGTGTCATTACACTGGGCGAAAAGCTGGTTTCTCTCGCAGCAGCAGCACCAGATTCGCATTCAGCCCTCAATCGCACACGACGTCTATTGGTACGAGAAGCCTGTCGTCAATTAGAAGACGAATTGATGACCAAAGACGGGCCCGAAATGGATAGACTGCTAGGCAAGATAATGAAAGCCGATATTGCACTTGAACAGGCCGCCACGGAAGTGCTTTGTGACGGAATGTTCAGGCAATAACAAGAACAGGGACTAATGATGAGCGTATTTGAAGCACCTGATTACGATCAACACGAACGCGTTCTTTTTTTCAACCAGGCTGATATTGGGCTCAGGGCCATTATTGCGATACACAATACCCACCTGGGACCAGCCCTGGGTGGCTGTCGTATGTGGCTCTATGAAAGCGAAGCCGAGGCAGTACGTGACGTACTTCGTCTTTCACGCGGAATGACATACAAATCAGCCGTTCTGGATTGTGGCCTGGGTGGCGGAAAATCGGTCATTATCGGCAACCCTCACAAAGACAAAACCCCTCAATTAATGCAGGCCATGGGACAAGCCATAGCCACCTTGCAGGACCAGTACATAGTGGGTGAGGACATCGGCACAAATCCCGATGATATGCGCGAAATTCGCACACAGACCAGGGCCGTCAGTTGTCTGCGCAAAGAAGATGGCGGCTATGGTGATCCCGCTCCTTTGACCGCCCTGGGAGTATTCAGTGCGATGCGGGCTGGTGTGGAACAAACGCTGGGTACCAGCGATTTCAACGGTGTGCACGTCGCAATACAGGGTGTCGGAAATGTGGGGCACAATCTGTGCCGGTTGTTACACGAAGCCGGGGCCCGTCTGAGTATTTGCGATGTGCATACCGCCCATATTGAGCGTGCAGTGGCAGATTTCGGTGCCAGAGTAGTGGACCCGGAAGACATCTATACTGTGGACGCGGAAGTTTTTGCACCCTGTGCCATGGGCGCGGTGATAAATGACCAAACCATTCCATTACTCAGGGCCCGTGTCGTGGCGGGGGCGGCAAACAACCAACTGGATCGAAACGAACACGGTGAAATCCTGGCCGAGCGCGACATCGCTTACCTTCCGGATTATGTCGCCAACGGTGGTGGCCTGATCAGTTGCGCGGCTGAATGGTACCGAAGTGATATCGGCGAGGTGGAAGATAAAGTGCGGGGCATTTACGATACCTGCAAACATATTCTGCAAATGGCCGAACAAGCCGGTTCCACCACCAGTGTGGCCGCCGATCGTCTGGCCGAGCAACGATTCAAACCGGAAAAATGATTTTATGACCCTACAGGCAGGTAACCCACGCAAACCAAAAGGTGTACTGCTAGAACAGGCTGCCGAGCTCGGAATTCACCAGGTACTGGATCGTGAAGGTCTGCCAAATGGCGATCTGCCTGACCCGAATCTGTCACGCGAAGAGGTGCGAATGTTCTATAGCACCATGGTCATGTTGCGCGCCATCGATGAACGAGGCTGGAAGCTGCAACGCTCTGGCCGGATCGCATTCTGGATTCCGCTTCGTGGCCAGGAGGCCGCACAGGTTGGAGCCACACACGCCATGGACTCGCAGGACTGGATATTCCGGGCGCACCGCGAAATGGCGCCATGGTTAATGCGTGGGGCTTCGCTAAGCTTAATGTTTGCCCAATTTTTTGGTGCCGTCAGTGAGCCACAGAAAGGCCGTCGCCTGCCCTGTCTGATAGGTAACCGGTCAATTAACCTGGTACAGGGCCCAACCCAGGTCGGTTCATTTATACCTCATGCCTGTGGTGTTGCCTGGGCTTTCAAATTACGCGGATTACAAACAAAGGTACTGGGGCTTTTCGGAGACGGTGCGACCTCACGTAGTGAATTTCATTCCGCGATGAATTTTGCCGGGATACACAAGCCACCGGTTATTTTTCTTTGTATCAACAATAGCTGGGCGGTTTCCACACCCCTGGATCGCCAGACTGCACAGGACAACTTCGCCGCAAAGGGAGATGCCTACGCCGTCCCCAACCTGCGTGTTGATGGCAACGATCCTCTGGCAGTTTATGCAGTATGCAAGATGGCCCGTGAGCGACTCGATACGGAAGGTCCGACACTGATAGAAGCAATCACATATCGACAGGGTTTTCATACATCTTCAGACAACCCTGACCTGTATCGCACCAGTGAAGAATCGGAGAAATGGGCCCTGTGGGATCCGGTCAAACGTTTACAATCCTATCTTCATCACAGGCAATGGTGGACAGACGAAGAAGAAAATAAATTGCTTCAAAGTGTGGAAAACGACATTCAGCAAGCCGTTGAAGAAGCACAGTCTCTGCCGTTACCGGGGCCTGAGTCTCAGTTTGAAGACATGTTTGAGCAGCCGAACTGGATGCTGGAAGAACAACGTGCTCGTCTGTTGGCCGAAACGGGTGGCAGTGATACGGCGGAGCAACTCTGATGGCACAGATGAATGTCCTCGAGGCTTTGCGGGCTGCCATGGGATGGGCCCTGGAACATGATCCGGATGTAGTGATCCTGGGGGAAGATGTCGGCACAGCCGGTGGCATTTTCCGCGCCACTGAAGGTTTGCAGAATCTCTATGGCCCGGATCGGGTCATCGACACACCTATGGATGAAAGCGGAATCGTTGCCCACGCAGTCGGCCTGGCGCTTGCCGGTATGAAGCCTATAGCAGAAATTCAGTTTTCCGGCTTTATTCACAATGCCCATGAACAGATCATGTTCTGCGCCGCCAAGTATCGTTGGATGAGTGGTGGTGAATTCACCAACCCCCTGGTCATCCGCGCACCTTCCTTTGGTGGTATCAAGGGGGGAGTATGGCACTCACAAAGCCCGGAAAGTTATTACGTGCATGGTGGTGGCATCAAGATAATCGCACCCGCCACACGCGGGGACGCCTATGGCATGATGCTGGCCGCAATCCGCGACCCCGACCCCGTTTTGATTCTCGAGCCGGTTCCCCTTTATCGTTCCCTGAGTGGTGAAGTCGAGGATAACGGTGAGGAAGTCGCCATCGGCCCGGCTGAAATCGTACGGGAAGGGTCTGATATTACCGTCGTAACCTGGGGACCATTGCGTCACGTTGTACAAAAGACAGCGGATGAACTGGCTACCAGCAACGGGTTCGAAACCGAAGTCATCGATCTCAAGACCATTATTCCGTGGGATGTTGAATGTGTCGCACAATCGGTCATGCGCACCGGTCGACTGGTGGTAATTCATGAAGCACCCCAGACACTGGGTTTTGGTGCTGAAATCGTGACTGAAATACAAAGTCGCTGTTTTGGTTACCTGCAGGCACCGATTGACCGGGTTTGTTCACCCGACCTGCCTTACTCCTACCGGGTGGGTGATGAGTTTTACAAACCAGGCGAAGCGCGCATACGAGCCTCACTTCTGGGCATCATGGAGTTTACATTCTGATGCATGAATTCAAATTACCTGATATCGGAGAGGGTCTCAGCGAGGCTGAGCTGCTGGAATGGACCGTCAAGACCGGTGATCGGATCAAGGAAAGTGACGAAGTCGCACAAATCAGCACTGATAAAGTCAATGTCGACCTGTTGGCACCGGTAAGTGGAACGGTTGTCGAATTGCTGGGACAACCGGGGGACGTGATTGCCGTGGGTACAGTGATTATGCGAATCGACACCGGCATGGCCATAAAAGCCGCCCCCATTGTTCGAAAGTATGCAGCTGACCTGGCAGTTGATTTGACCCTGCTCACCGGTAGTGGTCCGGGGGGGCAAATTGTCCGGGCAGATATCGACAGCCACCAGGCAGGCAGGGAGAAACCCGCAGACAAAAAGGGAGAATCGTCCACAAGACTCAGTGGCGCCCGACGGGTGGCGGCTCGAAACCTGGCAGAGTCCCACGCAAAACAGGTCACCACCAGTATTGCATTTGAACTCAGGGCAGATGGTGTTCAAAACCAGTTAGACGCACTGGCTGATGAAGCTGACAATAACAAATTGAGTCTGAGTCCCGCCGCCATCGTTGCAAAACACCTTGCGGATATCCTGCTTCAGTATCCGAATTTTAACGCCGTCATTGGCGAGGATGAGGACGAATTCCACATACGGGACACCGTCGATCTTGGCGTGGCTGTGAGCACAGACCAGGGCTTACTGGTACCGGTAATACGAAATGTTGAGAAAAAAACCGTACTGGAAATCGGCGCGGAGATATCACGACTTTCTAAACTGGCACGAAGTGGCAAAATCAGTCGTAGCGAACTTATCGGTAGCAGTTTTACCTTGTCCAGCACGGGGGGCCTGGAAAAAACCACACTGACTGCAACCACGCCCATTATCAACTACCCGAATGTTGCGACTCTGTGGATTTCACGGATTACCATCCGGCCCCGCGTAACAGAAGGCAAGCTTGAAGCCGGCCCGGTCATGTATGGCAGTCTGAGTTTTGATCATCGCTTTTTGCA
>PVMS01022818.1_pt1 | contig 10437 bp, 7 predicted proteins | sample 1853461 | NCBI WGS metagenome assembly PVMS01 (sample SAMN08582032, study PRJNA380276) | Marine sediment metagenome, whole genome shotgun sequencing project. | isolation source: ocean sediment barecode stripped | collected 2017
AATGGTTACGTTGGTTTGGGAAGGAAGTGGAACCGTGGAAGTGAAGGACAAGTTCGAAAACTCTTCAAACGCTTGTATGACTTGTTCGGTTAATTGCCCGAGTTTTCCAATAGGAGCCGGTGGATGTGAGGATAAAGGTAGTGGTTGTACTGAGGACTTTTGTGTCAGCCACTATGGATCAACCAACTGCGGTTCGGACAATATCGATCCGACTATTACCAATTGTCCTGTTGATATGGTTGTTTCAACATTGCCAAATAGTTGTGATGCCGTAGTTAATTGGACGCCGCCCACTGCCTCTGACAATTGCAATCTAGCCTCATTCAGCAGTAGTCATAATTCGGGTGATACTTTTCCATTGGGCTTGACCAAGGTTACCTATACCGCAATTGACAACAATGGGAATTCAGTCGATTGTATTTTTCAGGTGGATGTAGTGGACAACGCCAGCCCGGTGGTTACTGGTTGTCCAGCCGATACAGTTATTTTCGTTAATGACTGTGCTACCAGCGTGGTAAACTGGACACCACCAATTGCTACGGACAATTGTAATGTACTCTTAATTACCGGCTCTCATACACCGGGGGAGGTCTTTGGTTTGGGAATCACCATAGTCACCTATACGTCAGTTGATGACTATGGCAACACAGCAACTTGCAGCTTTGAAGTAAAACTGATTGACAATACCGATCCGGTGATTTCAGGTTGCCCCACAGATATAGTGAGGCCAGCTGCAAATTCAAAGTGCGAAGCCGTGGTTACCTGGACGCCACCTACCGCATCCGACAATTGTAATCTAGCCTCTTTTTCTAGCAGTTATAAACCAGGAGACATTTTTTCTTTAGGTATTACTACCGTAACATACACCGCTACCGATGAGGGAGGAAATTCTGTAACTTGTAGTTTCAGGGTAACCGTTGAGGATCAACAGGACCCACAGATCAACAACTGCCCGGCAGATCTGCAAGTGTTCAATTTTGATCCCGGTGAGGATGTGGCAACAGTAAACTGGACAGAACCTCTAGCCAGCGACAATTGCGCAATTTTTAGTTTTACCAGTACACATAAGCCCGGACACCAATTCTTAAAAGGAGTCAGTGTGGTTACTTATAGTGCTTTTGATGAAGCAGGCAATGAAAGTATATGCAGTTTCACTATTGAGGTACTGGGTAATTCACCGCCGATAGCGGATGATCTATACCTACAGACCAACGGTACCAACCCTGTTAAAGTCTGTTTGGATGCATTAGACAAAGATGGAGATGGAATAATTCTTACCGATGTGAACTACAATTTAGCAGCAGGGTTGCTTGATCAGCTTGACCCCAATCAATTGTGTTTTGTATTCACTCCCGTAATGGGGTCTTTTGGAATAGCGACTATAATTGCAACCTTATGTGATAATCGTAATCCTTCCGGTTGCTCCACAGTGAAGGTAGAAATAGAAATACTTAAGGAGAAAATTACCATCTACAAGGCATTTAGTCCTAATGGCGATGCCATCAATGATGTTTGGCACATTGGAAATATAGAGCAATACCCGGAAAATACCGTGACTGTATTTGATCGCTGGGGTAGTGTTATTTATGAAGCTTCGGGGTACAATAATGAGAATATTGTATGGGATGGAAGAGGCAATGGTAAAGGCGTTACCTCAACCTCAGTGGTACCTGCTGGGACCTATTTCTACAGCGTTAAACTGAACGGTTCAGGATCAAAATCAGGTTATGTAGAATTGATTAATTGAGGTGAAAAAGAAACTGATCATATTGACCGTATTTCTAGTTGGTGGACAGTGGGTTTGGGGACAACAGATTGGACAGTACACCCAATATATGTCCAATGAACTAGTGATCAACCCTGCCTTTGCAGGAGCGCATGAGGTGCTAAGCCTGACCATGGTACACCGAAGCCAGTGGACAGGACTGGAAGGTGCCCCGTCCACTCAAACGTTTTCAGCACATTCACTTTTTAAAAGCGACCATTTTGGCTTGGGAATAACAGTTGTTAATGATCGGGTGGGCATACATCAAAATCTGACCTTCAATACCAGCTATGCCTATCATTTGCAAATTGACAGAGATACTTATTTTTCTATGGGATTGCAGGTTGGAGTAAATCACAAACAATCTGATTTCGGTTCTCTTACTGGTCAAACACAAACACCCATTGATCCAAGTATTAGCGTTTTGGGAGCTACAACTACTTCACTGGAGGTAGGTACAGGAATTTACTATAGGAGTCCAAAACTTCATTTGGGGTTATCAGCGCCAAAACTATTTTCAAGTAAGACCACTCTAAACGACTCAATTAGCATTGATCTAAACAGACCACATTACTTTTTATACGGCAGGTATTGGGTGCCAATAAATCATAATGTAAAACTTCAACCGGGAATTCTGGTAAAATACTTGCCAAATGTACCGGTCTCATTTGATTTTAATTTAGCTGCAATTTTCAATGAAGTGTTGCTGGCAGGGTTGTCATATCGTTCATTCGAATCAATTGATCTGCTATTACAGGTAAAGGTAACTCCTCAATTGAAAGTTGGTTACAACTATGATTTTCCAATAAGCAAGGTTTCAGAGCTTAGTCACAGCTCTCATGAGATCATGCTGAACTATATTTTTAAATTTTCCAAATATCGAATAAAGACACCAAGATAGTCCAATTATGAAGTGAAAGTAGGTTGCCAACATATCGGTTTAATTGTAGTGATTTATCTAATGAGTATGACCATGGGTTCTGCCCAGGAAACGGTATTCAGCGGGTTGAAATCTAATATTAAAAGGGCTGATAGATATTTTAACAATCAAAGTTTCCAAAATGCACTTGACCTTTACCTTCAGGCTGAAAAAAAAGGAAAAGGGAAGCAAGAGATATGCCTGAAAATTGCCAGGACTTATCACAGTCTAAATGTGCCAGAACATGCGACTATTTGGTTTGAAAGGTACTTAGAGAACAATCAATCACTACTTCCAAATGATGCTTACAACTATGCAGAAAGCCTTACCTCTCAAGGGGAATATCAGGAAGCCATAAATTGGTACAAAAAGTATAGTAGTTATAATTCTGAAAATAAAAATGTTATTGAGAAGATATGGAGGCTAAACAACATTGAATACCTATATACGGACTCAACCTTCTATGAAATAAAGCAAGTACCCTTTAACACAGAATACGTGGAGCACAGTGCTGCCTATATAGATAACGGGTTGATTTTTGTTTCAAATCGCAAAGATAAAGGTGGCATTATTAAATTGGACCCCATCACTAATCAACCTTTTCAATCACTATACTTTGTTAAACTACTTTATGATTCAGTTAGCAATGAATATACATTCAGAAAACCAAGGAAATTCTTAAAGGAGCAAAACAACAAGTGGCATCAGGGCGCTGCCACAACTTCAGGATCAAAGTTAATTTTTACCAGAAACGCCATGAGCAGGAGTGATGCAGAAAGTAGGCTTCAACTCTATTGGGTGAATAATGTATCAGGTAAATGGAAAGGGGAAATACCATTTGAATATAATAGTGATGAGTATTCTGTTAGCCATCCAGCCCTAAGCACAGATGGGAAAACCCTATACTTTGTATCGGACATGCCAGGGGGTTTGGGTGGAAAAGATCTATATAAGTGCATTTTGAACAATAGTGGATGGTCCCAACCACGAAATCTAGGTATAACAATCAATACTTCGACTGACGAAACTTCCCCCTTTATTCATAACAGCAATACCCTCTATTTTGCATCGAACGGCCATGGAGGATTTGGAGGATATGACGTGTTTAAAGCAGTATCTAGTAATGACGAATTTAAAGAAGTACAGAATCTAGGGTTCCCGGTAAATACAAGATTCGATGATTTTGGACTGATCTTAAACAAAGAAGGTTCACATGGGTTTTTTGCCTCAAATCGAGGTAATGGAGGATTCAATGATGATATTTTTGAGGTAATCGTAGATCTTCAAAGTTACCCGCTCATCATTAGCGGTATTGTTAGGTATAACAATCCGGATTGGCCAGATCCTAATAGATTGGATATCCTCCCAAACGCTCAACTAAAGCTGGTCGACAACCTAAGAGATGTTGCGGTCTATGAAACCTACGCGGATCAGCAGGGGATCTTTTCGTTGAAAATACCTTATTCCGGTAAGTATAAATTACAGGTATCTCAAGATTTGGTAGGACAAACCATGGTAAGTTTGGAAATCGCCAAAAACAGAAAGTTGCATACGACTCATGAAATTGTGGTAGTAAAGGAAAAGTTTAAAAGATGAGAACGTACCTGCTCTACATATTGCTATGGATGGGAATTGTCAGTCAAATTTGGGCTCAAGACCAGACCATGATCCAATTGAAGGCCTTGGATCAACAATTGCGACCATATCCTAGTTTGAAAATATCCATTAACGAGGGCGTCCCAAATAAGCTGGATACAAAAGGGCTTGCCTTTATCGATATTGAAGACAAAGAACTTCCCCCTAAGTCTATATCCGTCCTAGATGAGCTGTTAGAGGTAGAGTCATGGAATTTTAGTAAAGGTATCCTGGAGGTCGTTATTCGAGTTAAAACCTACAAAAAAATCACTGCTGTATTACGGGATGCGCAAAACCAACCGTTGAATGGAATAAAGGTTGTTTTTCAAGCCGAGGAGCCGGTAATAGCTACATCCAATGCTGATGGGATAATTACCATGTCCATACCAATACATGAAGACCCTAATAAAACTACTCATTTCGTGGTTGAAGGATACCGGTTAGTTGATAGGAAATTCAAAGATAATCATGGTTACTTACAGCTCATTCCAATTCCTGAAGTGGCCAAGACAAGATCATTGACACCTGTGATCGGTGTTGAGAAACCGGTTTCAAAGGTTAAGGTGATAGTTAGTTTTCAGGAGTTCAATTTTGATTACCTGGATTCAATAAAATCACTTACTGTTTTTTATGCAGTGATTAAGAATGTTAAAGTTGGGAACTTGGATGAGGAGATGACCAGGAGAATTGATGCCAAGTTCTATGAGTTGATTGGAAAATGGGATGACTCTCTGAATTCCTTGAAATCAAAGCGCTTCATGGGGAAAATTTCTGACTCTTCATTGGTACAAAATGATATATCATTATTAATCGAGCAAGCATTAAGAGAAAAGCAGGCATTATCCAAAATTAGTAATGAGTTTGATACCAATGTGGATGTACTCAATAGTAAACTAAAAGGAGGAGGCATCAACTTAAGTGAAGCAGAAACCCAATTGATACTACAAGGCATTGCCCAACTTAGCACTATTTTGAGTGAAAATGAAGATAAGTTTTATAGGAATCAAGCTCATTTCCAGGATCTTCTTAATTCCCTTAGGAATGGGTTGAAAAGTATTGATGAATTGGAAGAAAAACTATTCTTTGTTGAGTCAGAGCGGGTAAAAGAAAGTAAGGATTTTAATAAAAAACTGAAAACAGCTATGGCGATTTCATTGGCTTTGGCGTTGTTTGGGATGATTTCAATGGTGCTAACCAAGAAGTTTAAAAAACAAAAAAACCAGCTGACCAAAGCCAATTCAGAAGTTAAGAGAGTAAATGAGCATTTGGAGGATCTGGTTTCTGAAAAAACTGCTCAATTGCAGGAAACCAACAAGGAGTTAGATACATTTCTCTATAAATCATCCCACAACCTACGCCGTCCATTAACTACCATCGTCGGTTTAAAAAATATCGCACGACTAACGCTTAAAGAGGAAGCGTTAGAATTATTTGATAGGGTGGCAAAAACCGCTGGTCAAATGGACAGGATGTTAAAAAAACTTATTAACGTAAATGAAATTCATCACCCCTCACAATACAGTCCAATTGATTTCTCCACGCAAGCACAGAATACTATTGATGAGTTCCAGGATTTGATTGTTAAAAATAATATAGGAGTTAAGTCAATCATACAACCTGGCATTAAATATAATTCCTACCCGAATCTTATTGAAATTATTCTAAAAAACCTCCTGGAAAACGCATTGTGGTTCAGTTCGTTGGATGAAAGTAACCAACGACCCAAGGTAAAAATAAACGTAACACAAGAGAACGGGCTGGTGTCAATTAATCTACTGGACAATGGGCCAGGTATAGATAAAAATATAAGTGATAAGATATGGGATATGTTTTTTGTTGGTCATGAACAATCCGTAGGTAACGGCTTAGGGCTTTACATCACTAAAAAGGCAGTCACGGCACTTAGTGGAAACATTCGGTTTCAGTCAGGGGAAACCGGCATGACTAGTTTTGAAGTTAAGCTTCCCGTGAATGGGAAAACAGTTGACGATTACACTTCTAATAATTAAGGTCCGCCCTTAAATTCAACCTTTCATCAAAATGAAAATTCCAGCTATATTTATGCCTTTATCTATCATATACATGACTAATTAGAATGAAGGACCTAATAATTGCAGTAGCACAGTTCCAACCCAAGGATGGTGATAAGGAATATAATCTATCGGTAATTGAAAACTTGACCGCTAATGCCAAGCATGCAGGGGCTGATGCCATTAGTTTTCATGAACTGTCAATAACCGCTTACACATTTCTGAGCAAACTTGACAAAAATCAGCTAAGCATAGTGGCTGAAAATGTTCCTGATGGACCCAGCTGTCAGAGACTGATCTCCATGGCTGCGAAGTATGATATTGCCATTTTAGCAGGGCTGGTTGAGTCATATAACCACCAACTTTACAATAGTTACGTTTGTGTCGATGGTAACGGAGTAAAAGCTAAATACAGGAAGATACACCCCTTTATAAGCCAACATTTGTCTGCGGGAAACGAATATGTGATTTTTGACCTGTATGGATGGAAATGCGGCATACTAATTTGTTATGACAACAATGTGATTGAAAACGTCAGGGCAACTACCTTATTAGGAGCAGATGTTATTTTTGCCCCACATGTTACCGGCTGTACTCCATCACCCATGCCAGGAAGGGGATATGTTGCAGATGAAATTTGGCAAAACCGCCTACATAATCCAGCTGCGTTGCGCAAAGAATTCGATGGTCGAAAAGGAAGAGAATGGCTGCTGAGATGGCTGCCGGCACGTGCTTACGACAATGGGGTGTATTACATATTTACCAATCCAATCGGTTATGATGGTGACCAACTAAAAAATGGCAACTCCATGATAATTGACCCGTTTGGTGATATCCTGCAGGAGATTAGCAGTTTTGATGATGCCACCACCATGGCAACCTTAACGGCCGATAAGTTAAAATTAGCCGGAGGATATCGCTACAAAAACGCCAGAAAACCAGAACTATATGGTGATATATTAAGTAAAGAGCATAAGGCTACTCTAAAACCGGTATGGATGAAATAAGGATTGGTAACTACTGGAGTCGGGTTTGGTTTCTGTAGATAGCGTCCATATGAACAAACCCTGGATCTTACCTGTGATCGTGGTGTCTCAGTTTTGTTGTACATCTATATGGTTTGCCAGCAACGGCGTTATGGACGACCTGATTAATTCCTTTGGCCTTGGTCAGTCCGCTTTAGGCCATTTAACTTCTGCTGTTCAGTTTGGGTTTATTATTGGTACCCTGGTGTTTGCCTTTCTATCCATTGCCGATCGATTTTCTCCGTCCAAAGTATTTTTCTGGAGTGCGGTAGTGGGAGCACTATTCAATTTGGGGCCCATTTGGGATCAAAATACGCTCACTAGTTTAATTACTTTCCGTTTTTTTACAGGCTTTTTCTTGGCTGGTATTTATCCTGTAGGTATGAAAGTTGCTGCGGACTACTACCAGAAAGGCCTTGGAAAGTCGTTGGGTTTTTTGGTAGGTGCTCTGGTGATAGGAACAGCATTTCCTCACTTGTTAAAAGATATTTCCAGAGACTTACCCTGGCGATTGGTTTTAATTTTTACTTCTTCCATTGCTGTCCTGGGAGGATTATTAATGAGGTATTTGGTACCTGATGGACCTTATCGAAAATCAGCTCAAAAAATGGAATTCAATACTTTTATCAATGTGTTTAGAAATAAAAAGTTCAGATCAGCTGCTTTTGGATATTTTGGACACATGTGGGAATTGTATGCATTTTGGGCCTTTGTCCCAGTAATGCTTGCAACATATGTGCAATATCATCCTGGAACATCAATAAACATACCACTATGGGCCTTTCTGATCATTGGCCTAGGAGGGTTAGCTTGTATAATTGGCGGTTATTTATCATTGAAGTTTGGTGCTAAGAAAATTGCCACCTATGCTTTGATTTTGTCAGGTTTGTGCTGTCTTGTTTCCCCGTCGGTTTTTTACCAGGACCAGGTGTTGGTCCTTATGATTTTTCTTATTTTCTGGGGCTTGGTGGTAATTGCTGACTCACCTTTGTTTTCCACCTTAGTGGCTATCAACGCACTGGCAGAATCCAGGGGCACTGCTTTGACTATTGTGAACTGTATAGGATTCTCCATAACCATTATAAGTATCCAGTTAATCAATTTATTCCGTGATACCATTGATCCGAATTGGATCTATATGATTCTGGCTGTGGGACCTATCCTAGGGTTGTGGGGGCTGCTGCGTAAAAGCAAGACTTTCTCATTTAGGTACTTAATTTTCCCCGCAAATTAATTGCTTCCAACTCACCGCCGCCTCATATTGTACTGCTGATTAATAATTTCCGCTATGACAAAAATAATTCTTCAGGCCCTGTTTTTATTATCCATTATTAGTCAATGTTGGGGCCAGAGTTATGAATTCATGTCCTTCAATATCAGATATGACAACAAAGATGACGGTTTGGATAGTTGGAGTCATCGGCAACATGATATCGCAAATTATATTGAAAAAGTCAGCCCGGCTATATTGGGAATTCAAGAGGGATTGCATCATCAGGTGGAGTTTCTAAACACATATCTGGAAGACTATAAATATGTAGGAGTGGGTAGAGACGATGGTTTAACCAAAGGGGAATACTGTGCCATATTTTACAGTATTCAGAGCGTTAGTTTATTAGAATCAGGTACATTCTGGCTTTCTGAAACTCCTACGTTGGTGTCAATTGGATGGGATGCAGCACTGGAGCGGATCTGTACTTACGGATTGTTCGAGAACAAATCAACAAAGCAGCGGTTCTGGGTTTTTAATACGCATTTTGATCATAAGGGAGTCTTGGCGCGAGAGCATTCGGCGGCGCTAATAATTGACAAAATTCAAAAGATCAATAACGAACAACTTTCTGTGGTGCTAATGGGAGATTTCAATGCTACTCCGGAAAAGGCTCCTATTGCTATATTTAATGAGCACATGGATGATGGCTTGGAAATATCAAAGCAACCGCCATCAGGCCCTGTTGGAACTTTTAATGGTTTCAGGGAAGAAACAGAAAACAGAAGAATCGACTATATATTTACCTCAAAATTTTCGGTGGACTCGTATAGTCATGAAGATGCTCGAACCAGGCAAAACAAGTATTTATCTGATCACTTGCCAATACTTATTAGTGTAAAGCAGGATTAACCATGAAAATAGAACACGTAGCATATTGGGTGAAGGATCTGGAAAGGATGAAACGTTTCTATCAGGACTATTTCGGGGGCCGTGCAGGCGAATTATATCATAATCCTCAAAAGGAATTTCAGTCTTACTTTATTTCATTTTCTTCAGGAGTAAGACTGGAGCTAATGCATAATAAGCAATTTGCGGAGCAACAACCCGAAAACATCGGAAAATCACTGGGAATAACACATTTAGCATTCTCGGCAGGCAGCAAGAAACATGTAGATGCTTTAACTGAGAGATTAGGTCAGGATGGTTACCAGGTGCTTGGAAGGCCTAGAACAACCGGAGATGGTTACTATGAAAGTGTGGTTCTGGACCCCGAACTTAATAGAATAGAAATTACCGTTTGACTTGTGGGCAAGCGTAAACTAAAGATAGGAATATTGGGATGTGGGCCAATCGCCCAATTCGCACACCTGGAAGCTTGCCAAAAAGCAGAAAACGTAGTCCTGCACAGTGTTTGTGATAAAGCCGGGGACCTGGCCCATATGATGGGGTCGTTTTACGGGGCTAAAAATATTTATACCGATTATAATAAAATGCTGGCTGATCCAGAATTGGAGGCTGTCATTATAGCAACCGCTGACGCATTCCATATATCCACATCGCTTCAAGCCATTGCAGCGGGCAAGCATGTATTGGTCGAAAAACCATTAGGTAAAGACCTTAGTGAGGCTGAAAAACTAAAAACGGAGGTAGATAGATCAGGACTATTATTTCAGATTGGGCATATGAAACGCTTCGACCCGGGAATATTATATGCAAAATCTTTCATAAAGGGGGATATTGGCGAAATAGTTGCCTTTAAAGCCTGGTATTGTGACTCAACCCATCGGTATCAAATGACAGATAGCACACAACCAGTCCCTATCCAAAGTGACAAAGCCAAAAAACCAGCT
>PVMS01117171.1_pt1 | contig 10436 bp, 10 predicted proteins | sample 1853461 | NCBI WGS metagenome assembly PVMS01 (sample SAMN08582032, study PRJNA380276) | Marine sediment metagenome, whole genome shotgun sequencing project. | isolation source: ocean sediment barecode stripped | collected 2017
AATATTGTTCGTCGAGAAACTCAAATGGAAGTGCTCAAAAAACAAGGTGCAAAGATCGTATTGAACAGCAGCGATTCCAATTTTGAGCAACACCTGAGTGATGCTTGCCAACAGAATCAATCTCGTTTAGCCTTTGACGCAGTTGCTGGACCCTTGACCATGCAAGTGCTAGGTGCGTTACCCCACCATAGCAAAGTGATCGTCTATGGAGGTCTCTCATACGAACCTGCACAGGCCGACCCCGTTCAATTAATTTTCCAAGATAAATCAATCGACGGATTCTGGCTGACACCGTGGTTAGGTAGCATGAACTTTATTCAAAGTTTGATGATCTGGCAGCGTGCACAAAAATTATTGGCATCTGACCTGAAAAGTGAAATCCGGGTTCAGTATCCATTGCATGAAGTGCAAAAAGCCATCAAGGAATATCAGAGACAAATGACGGGCGGCAAATTCTTGCTCAGGCCCGAGCTGTAAATCTAAGCATCAACACAGATTACGACGTGACCGCCATATTCAACCAAGTATCAGGAAAATTTGTGAAAAATACAAAAGCGCCCATCCCCACACTGCTCACGACTTGACTGTCCCCTTCGGGGATGCTGCACCCGAGAAAGAGGGGGATGCTGGACGACGAACAGTGCACTGTGATAAGCGGCGCTAAAATTGAAAGAATTTATTGGGGGAAATAATCGAGACTTGGATGGGGCGATCGGGCTGTGCTGTCAGGCAGTCCCTGCAAGGAGTTGAGGCAATGAAGGAAACGACTCTACGAGAAAACGTGGTGATCATTACAGGCGCTTCTTCCGGGATAGGCCAGCAATTAGCATGGCAGCTTGCGGAAAAAGGGGCCTGGCTTGCGTTGGCGGCCCGCAATACTGAGAAATTAGGTGAAGTGGCAAAGCAGTGCGAGCAGCTGGGAGGCAGAGCAGCAGTAATGCCTACCGATGTGAGCGTGCAGTCGCAGTGCCAGAGTCTGATTGAGCGCACTATTGAAGCATATGGTCGGATCGATACCTTGATCAATAACGCGGGAATCGGTATTGCGTCAAGATTTGATGCGTTAGAAGATTTGGCAGTATTTGAGAAATTATTCCAAATCAATTTTTTCGGCAGTGTGTACTGCACGCATTATGCGCTGCCACACCTGAAGAAAACCCGTGGGCGATTGGTGGGCGTTTCCAGCCTGCGGGGAAAATTCCCATCTGCAACAGCCGATGGCTATGGCGCCAGCAAGCACGCGATGGCTGGATTCTTCGATTCTCTGCGGGTTGAATTGACCAACAGTGGGATCAGCGTAACGATGATCTACCCAGGATGGGTAAGCACGGGTATGACCAGCCGTGCTCTAAAAGCTGATGGCAATTTCACGGGTGGTATATCGATCCACGAAAAAGATGCCATGCCGGTCGATGTCTGTGCCCGTATGATCGTGCAGGCTGTCGTCAAGCGCAAACGAGAAGTTGTGATGACATTCCAGGGTAAGATTGGATTATGGATAAGGTTAATTGCGCCGGGAGTTGTCGATGCGGTGACCCACAAGAGTACGGGGAAAATAAAAAATACTTTGGGATAGTGTGCGAATGGGCTGCACAAGACGTTGGCCACCAATCGACAGTGAAAGAGAGGTAATTATGCCACCTGATTTATGGATGCTTTACGCACATATGCTTAAAAGCCGTTTGTTTGAAGGAGCGATTGAAAAACTCTGGCATGACGGCTTGATCTCAGGGGAAATGCACCTTGGAACCGGTGAAGAAGCTATTATCGCAGGTGTGGTTACCCATTTGCGAGCAGGCGATGCCATGGCTCTGGATCACCGGGGCAGCGCGGCATTACTGATGCGCGGCGTGGACCCTGTTCTGATCTTGCTCGAACTGCTTGGTCATCCGGACGGATTGTGCGGCGGCATGGGCGGCCATATGCACCTGTACTCGAAGGAACATCTGGCCGCTACCTCGGGGATCGTAGGTGCTGCGGGACCCACCGCAGCCGGTTTTGCGATATCAGCACAGCATAACAACCCAGGAGCGGTCGCGATTGCCACCTTTGGTGAGGGCGCCATGAATCAAGGCATGTTGATGGAATCGATGAATCTGGCTGCCGTCTGGCGCTTGCCCGTGTTGTTTGTCTGCAAGGATGACGGCTGGTCTATTACCACGCAATCTACTGAAATGACAGGTGGAAATTTAAACGAACGCGCCCGCGGGTTGGGCGTCCCGGCTGTGGAAGTGGATGGGCGCGATGCGAGCGCGGTGTGGCAGGCTGCTGGTGAAGCGATTGAACGCGCCCGTTCAGGTCAAGGACCGACCTTCTTGCACGCCCGCTGCGTGCATTTCGAAGGTCACTTTTTGGGCTATCAATTGATCAGGGCCGTGCGCAATCCGCTTAGAGAAATGCCAGCAATTGCCGTGCCGCTTACAAAATCTTTCTTGCGACCTGGCGGCGCTAGCATCCGCGAGCGCATTGCAGGGCTGAAAATCGTCATTGCGGCGCTGCTCTCAACGCTGCGCGATGCACGCCGGGATGCAGCCAATGACCCAGTGCGGCGTTTGCGCGCAGACCTGCAGCCGGACTCGGCACGTTTGCAAGAACTGGAAGACCAAATTATGAAAGAGATGGATAGTGTGCTTGAATCTGCCCTGGTGGAGGTGCCGTTATGAGAACCATGTACTTCTCCGAGGCTATTGATGATGCGCTGGCTCAGGCCATGGCGGATGACCCGCAAATCGTTGTTTTTGTTGAGTATATCCCCTTATTACGACGCAACCTGTTAGTACGCTTTGGTCCCAAACGTGTGCGCGGTACCCCTATTAGCGAAAGCGCCTTCTTAGGAGCAGGAGTGGCCGCCGCCATGGCTGGCACCCGCCCGGTTGTCGAAATATACATGGTGGATTTCCTTGGCGTTGCGATGGACGCTTTGCTCAACCATGCTGCCAAACTTGAAGCGTTTTCTGGCGGCAAATGGCATGCGCCCATTGTGGTGCGCGTCCCCTGCGGCGGCGGCTACGGTGATGGGGGACAGCACGAGCAGTCTCTATGGGGATGGTTGGCACATATTCCAGGGTTAACTTGTGTTGTTCCTTCCACCCCTGCCGACGCGGGCGGCTTGATGCTGGCTGCTACCCAGCACGATGGACCGGTCATCTTTTTTGAGCACAAGCTGCTCTCGGAGACCTGGCTGGAATTCATGGGGTCTGGGGCCAGACGTACAGTGAAGTACGATGTACCTGCGGATGGAACAAAGGGCGCTGTACCCAAAAGGTGGAGTGCGCTGCCCATCGGCAAGGCGGTGGTGCGACGCGCTGGAGATGATGTGACCATTGTGAGCGTGGGTGTCGGCGTACACCGCGCCCTGCAAGCGGCGCAATCCGCAGAACGGGAAGGGATTTCGGCAGCCGTACTGGATTTGCGAACCATCTCCCCCCTTGACAAGACGACTTTCTGCGAAATGGTTGCCCACACAGGACGTCTGCTGGTAGTGGATGAAGATTACGAGAGATTCGGGCTGTCGGGCGAACTTGGAGCCGTAGCACTAGAGGCAGGTATCACCTTCAAATATGCGCGTGTGTGTACGCGGACCACCATCCCTTACGCCCGCGACCGCGAGGACCAAACTCTACCCAACGTGGAGCGTATCAGTGCAGCAATTAGGCAACTTGTTAGCAGCAAACCAGCATGAAAAATTACGATTATCCACTGCATGGATCTGACCTGCGTGAGAAATAGGTGCTAACAGTCCGAGTTATGGAATCGTTATACCGTAGTGAAATTGTCCCTGCTAAAGACAATGTGGCAGCGAGTGATCGTAAGGAGGTGTTATGAGGGTAAAAGAGATGATCAAGTCACAGTACCACGCATCTCTCGAGATGTTAAGAGAAGCAATCGTGATGTGTCCTGATGCGGTATGGCAAAGTACTAATTACAAGAACCAGTTCTGGCATATTGCCTATCATGTGATCTTCTATACACACTTTTATCTGCATCTTTCTGAAGATGACTTCGTCCCGTGGGAAAGGCATAAAGGTGAGTATGTTTCTCTAGAGGGATCGCAGCAAGGGATTGAGAGCAAAGACCCGTACACCAAAGAGGAAATCCTGGCGTATCTTGCGTTGTGTTTGAAGCAGGTGGAAGACCAGGTGAACGCTTTAGATTTGGAGGCCGAGTCAGGATTTTATTGGCTGCCCTTTGATAAGTTAGAGCTGCAGATTTACAATATCAGGCATGTGCAGCAGCACACTGGAGAGCTGTGTGAACGGTTGGGCGCCAGAGGAGACATTGAGGTGAATTGGGTTGGGATGAAACCTAAGTAGGGCGTGCTAAGGAGTGCAGGGCGTTGTCCAGCTTGAGATAGACCTGAAAGCGGCGCGAAAACTTCAAGAAATTGGCTATCATGGTATGGTTGATCTGAGGAAGAGTCGGCAAGGGGATTATGCTTAACGCAGCATATCTAATTAAAGGAACAATGAAAAATGAAATGCGAACTTGAGAAAATCACAGTCCACTATGAAACATTTGGTGAGGGAAAACCAGTCATTTTGCTGCATGGTTGGCCCAATGACCATCGCGTTCTGGTAAGTACACTGGAGCCCATATTCAAGAATCGTGATGGATGGAAACGCATCTATCCTGATTTGCCTGGAATGGGGAAAACCCCTGGTATGGATTGGATCAGTAATCAGGACCAGATACTTGATATCGTTCTGGACTTTGTTGATACCGTGGTGCCAGGGCAGCGGTTTGCTGTCGCAGGTTTTTCATACGGCGGTTACCTTGGGCGCGGGATGGTGTTTCGAAAGTCAGAATTGATGGATGGTTTATTATTGATTGCTCCTGCTGTGCTCCCTGATCACAAACAGCGAACAGTACCCTCCCATATTACCCTGGTTGAAAATCCGGGGCTTATCTCGGAATTGGAGCAAAGTTTAGCAGATGCATTTCAAGGATTCGCTGTGGTTCAAAGCCGTGAGCTTCTCGATTCTATGAAAACTGTTGGTATACCTGCAAGGGAGATCGCTGACCACAAATATCTATCCAAATTGGCAGAAAATTATGAGTTTTCTTTTGATGTTGATGCGCTTCCAGAACCATTTGGCGGTCCAACGCTTATGATGATGGGCAGGCAAGATTCTGGAGCTGGATATCATGACGCCTGGGGTATTTTGGAAAACTATCCGAGGGGAACATTCGTTGTACTGGATCGAGCCGGGCATGGTTTGATGGTGGAGCAAAAAGACTTGTTCAACACATTAGTCGAGGAGTGGCTTGATAGAGTAGAAGAGAATGCTGGGATGACAATATAAGCTGCATCCCACCCAGCCCGCGTGAAGCGATCTTGGCTACCTCCTGCGAGAGTTCATTCCCCAGTGATTAGTGATTTGGGGGAAGCTGTCCCCGATAATGCGGGGATGCTGTGCGAACCCGCGCGTAGGCTATGTGGACGGCGCGAATCTATTAGAGATTCGTTATAATGAAATAGTTGAACGTGGAAAATACGGCGAGCGGGTTGGAACCTCGTTGGGCGTCTGATCAGAAGTGAAGAAATGAGATGAAAAATCGACAAAAACGTATACTCCAGATGGTGGTTCTACTGCTGGTAAGCTGAGGTCCGGCATCTGAATTCTCCGTAGGAAGCAGAATCAAAAAAGTAAAGGGCGGCTTTCTCAGCACACTGGGAAACCCACCCGGGAAACGAATGACGCTTGCAGAACGCATGGTGTACTACAATGTCCCTGGAGTGAGCATTGCAGTGATCAACAATGATCAGATCGAATGGGCAAAAGGTTACGGCGTATTAGAAGCAGATCCTGATCCAATACCATATCGCAAACTATCGAGTGCGAGTCTGGCGAGAGGAATAAATCAAGCCGTTAATGACCTTGAAATACGAAAAAAATCTACCAACGTCGGTAAATGCATCCAAACCGAAAATGGTGTTTATAATGCTATGCGGGTCATTGGTGGTCCGAACAACGTGTAAACCGTTGGGCTGTGCACCCCTATTAAATCAGAAGGTAAAATCACAGCATGTCAAAACCAGCAGATAAGAATGAACCACTACAGACAGAGATCTTACCCCGAGCCGTGAGTGGAATTTTTGGGCTGTTTGTATTTTCTTTGTTGTGGTTTGGGGTCGCCGGACGGGTGACCTGGTGGCAAGGTTGGGCATTTCTGGTCACTTTTATACTATATGTGAGTATCCTGATGTGGCGCCTGTTAAAGGTGAACCCCGATTTGGTGCGAGAACGCAATCTTCCCGCCGATAAGGCTGAAGCCTGGGATCGGGTAGTGATGGGCATCTATACTGTGATCCTGGTTGTATTGCTGATCGTGTCCGCTCTGGATGGAGGCAGGTATGTCTGGTCGGCCATCCCCTTGGGTATTCAAATGATAGGCTGGATCCTTCTGGTTATGGCCGGGGTGATAGTCTGGCATGTGATGATGACCAATGCCTATCTCTCAAGTTGGGCGCGAATACAAGATGACCGCGGGCAAGTGGTCATTCAAGAAGGTTTGTACCAGTGGATTAGACATCCGATGTATCTTGGGATCATGATAAGCTTTCTGGGTATCCCCCTGATGTTGAATTCCTGGTGGGCAATGATCCCGAGTGTTGTAATTGTTGCATTGTTTGTGTATCGAACATATCGAGAAGATAAAATGTTGAAAGATGGTTTGGCTGGATATGCCGAATACACCGAGAAAGTGAGGTACAGGCTGCTACCCAGAATATGGTAAGAACTATGGGTCGAAAGCGCACTTCCGAGTGCCCACTGCAGAAAACCGGACTGAATTGCACCGAAATCGAAATTGTTAAGTAGGTAGTTTTGGGCAGCAGGCGCTGCTCTAAAACCGACCGGAAGCTGAGCTGCATCGTTAGGGTGCTAAGAAATATTCTCTATAAAGAGGATCAACAAATGAACAAGATAGATGTCTGGAATGCAGCTCGTCAAGTCATGCGACAGGGCATGGCGCATTACGGGGATGCTATGGAAAAGGCTGCCATGTCTATCGGACTTGAGCCGTCCGATTGTTTTTTAGTTATTATTCCTGCCTATCTTTTTGACCCTGATCCAATTTCTGCTGCCAGATTTCGAAAAAGAATTCCATACAATTCATCAAAATACTATCAAGAACCATTGCTGGCTGTAAAAAATGCGGGTTTTTTAGGCGAGGTACAAGAAGGCGGATATATTCTGAATCAAAAGGGACATAAAGCGTTTAGAAAGGTTATGGACGCAGCCTATGTGCAAATGGCAAGACTCTCTCCGCTGCCGTATAAACAATTGGATGAGCTTAAGTTTCTTTTAGCCAAGCTTGTACAAGCGTCAATACTTTCTCAAGAACATCTCTGCAAGTGGAGTATCCTTCATAGCCGGAGATTGGACCCAGGTCGAAATGTTGCTCCGATCATCGCAGTTGACCAATATCTTTCTGACCTCTCAGCATATCGAGATGATGCCCATCTTGCATCTTGGTCATCACACTCAATTGATGCCCATGCATGGGACATTCTTGGAGTACTCTGGCAAGACATGGCTTTATCTACTACTGACGTAATAGACGCGATAAAAAAAAGACGCTGGACTGAAAGAGAGACACGTAAAGCGATTAGTGACCTTGTTAGAAAAGGTTGGGTAAAAAATGGAGATATATTAAACCTTACTAATGAAGGGCGACAGTTACGAAACAATGCCGAAGAATTGACGGATAAATTATTCTTTTCACCTTGGAGTGTTCTTTCTGACAATGAATATAAGAAGTTATCTGAATACCTGATACAAATGAATAAAAACTTAGCAGAAAAACCCAATGGGCTTAGCCCCCCAACAACTGGACTCGCCGCGTGACGAACGCCAATGTGAGCACATCGTGCACTGTGCAGCAAGTGGCGCGAAAATGGCAAAGTTTATCTGTGATGGAATGGTCAGGTCGTGCAGGAGACGGCAAACTGGTTATACAAATTGTTGCTACCCCAAAAAAGATTAGACGATAGCCTGTTGGAGACAGTTGAGCATATTTTATGGCGCAATACACAAAGCTTCACGAGCATGAAATGCACGAGATATTAAACCAATATGAATTGAAAGCAATCGACTTTGAGCCAATTGAAGGAGGTGCGGGAAATTCAAGTTATTTGGTAAGAACCGACCAGCAACTATTTATGCTTACGGTTTTTGAGATCGAGCATAAAAGGGTAGAATATTTGTGCAAATTGCTGCACTTGTTGAAGGAATATGATTTTCCGACAAACCGGGTTGTAAAATTAGCAAACGGAGAGGCGATATCAAGGTTTCAAGGAAAACCGGTTGTGATCAAGCCATATATTGCTGGGCGGGTGGTAGCAGATTTAAATGAAAACATGATTGGACAAGTGGGTGTAGCAATGGCAAGACTGCACGAGATACCCAGTCCTGATTACCTGCCTGATCAACATGCCTATGGGTTACAAACCTTTCCGGCCATCATAGGGAAAGATGTTGATCTCGCGTACGAGAACTGGTTGGCAAAAAGATATCAAACTCTCACCAAAGAGATACCGTCAGGGCTGGCGCGCGGATTGATTCATGGGGATTTGTTTTTCGATAATGTATTGTTCGAAGGACAAAGGTTAAAAGCTTTAATTGATTTTGAGGAAGCGTGTCAATATTACAAAGTCTTTGACCTGGGAATGGCAGTAGTGGGTTTGTGTGTAGAAGAAGCGAAAGTAAGCATGACCAAAGTACGTTCTCTGGTAGCAGGCTATCAAAATATCAGCTTGTTAGATGAGGTAGAGAAAGAAGCTTTACAATTATTTATTGAGTATGCCGCCATAGCAACGTCTTCGTGGCGATTCTGGAAGTACAATATTGATATGCAAATAGCCGGGAAATCGGATAAGCATTACGAAATGGTGAAAATCGCGGATTGCGCTGGAGCCATACCGAAGGCGAAATTCATGCAGGCAGTATTTTAATAAGTAAAAGATGAGGGCAACCTGGCCCCGCGTTAACCGGGTGCCTTTGTGCTCCGGTTCCCAAAGGGAGCACATCGTGTAGCGGGCGGCGAGCGGCGCGAAAATTCCTAGAAATTGGCTATAATGAAGTAGTCGAGTATTGGAAGAGTCGGCGAACGGGTTATGCTTAACTCAGCATATGTAATTAAAGGAAATGAATAATGAAATGCAAACTTGAAAAAATCACAGTCCACTATGAGTCGTTTGGTGAGGGTAAACCTATCATTATGCTGCACGGTTGGCCTCTTGACCACCGCATCATGGTCAGCGTAATGGAGGATATTTTCAAGGATCGAGACGGTTGGAAACGCATTTATCCTGATTTACCTGGTATGGGTAAAACACCTGGTAAGGATTGGATTAGCAATCAGGATCAGATACTTGATATCGTTCTGGACTTTGTCGATACCGTGGTGCCAGGGCAGCAGTTTGCTGCCGCAGGATTTTCATACGGCGGTTACCTTGGGCGCGGGATGGTGTTTCGAAGGTCAGAATTGATGGATGGTTTATTGTTGATTGCTCCGGCTATTGTTGGAAACCCACAACGGATTTTACCTGCACAGATTACCCTGGTAAAAGATCCGGCGCTTATCTCGGAATTAGAACCAAATGAGGCGGAGGCGTTTCAAAATTTTGCTGTTGTACAAAGTCGCGAGCTTCTCAATTCAATGAGATTGGTTGGCCAGCCAGCAAGGCAGATCGCTGATCATGAATTTCTATCCAAATTAGCAGAGAATTATGAATTTTCATTTAATGTGGACGCGCTTCCAAAACCGTTTGATGGACCAACACTTTTAATGATGGGCAGGCAAGATTCTGCTGCTGGGTATCATGACGCCTGGGGTATTTTGGAAAACTATCCGAGGGGAACATTCGTTGTACTGGATCGAGCCGGGCATGGATTGATGGTTGAGCAAAGAGATGTGGTCAATACATTAATCAATGAGTGGCTTGATAGAGTAGAAGAGTATGCTGGGATGTCAAATTAAACTATAACCCACCCACCCCGCGTGAACTGGTCTTGGCTACCTCTTCGCAGTGATACTGGGGAAGTTGTGTGAACCCGTGGACAGACTATGCGGGCGGTGTGAAAACTGCAGGAAATTCGATAATGAATTAGTCGATTCTAGGAAGAGTCGGCGAGTAGATACCACAAAACGTTGGGCAGCAAAATCAAATAGGTTTGTTTAGCACGGTTCCAATTGGCAGGATCAGAAATCGAGATCAATAAAAGCGTATAAGAAGAAACACCGACAAATATAGTGGAGCTATGGCAAAAGAGTATTTAGATCGTCTAATTGATTTTATGGCGGAAATTTCTCCAGGCATCTCTACACCAGGAAGTCTGGAAATCAAACATTTTTTCAGCGGGGCTGCTGTATATGCCGAAGGGCGTATTTGTATTTCGCTATCCCCCGCGGGTTTGGCGCTCAAACTCCCC
>PVMS01067137.1_pt1 | contig 10435 bp, 8 predicted proteins | sample 1853461 | NCBI WGS metagenome assembly PVMS01 (sample SAMN08582032, study PRJNA380276) | Marine sediment metagenome, whole genome shotgun sequencing project. | isolation source: ocean sediment barecode stripped | collected 2017
GAATTTGTTTAGCGCTCATGAGCAGTCCTTTTAGTACGCTGATCTTAATGTATAACGCGAAGCTTGCCGCCGAAAGATTTGAAAATTGGCCTTACGAAACATCTTTTTTGAATCCTATCCCATCGCCTCGCTCCGAGTTAAGGGGCGCGACATCACGTAACGGCTCGTATAAAACGCGCTTAAGCGCGTCGAGCTTGACCTACTTGCTATGAATTGTATGGTTATGCCTTGGTCGCTACAACACAATATGATGTAAACGGGGTTCCCTCTTTTTCCAGAGAGCGCACATTTGAAAAGCCTATACTTAACAATAGTTCTACAACTTCATTTAGTGTGTATGTATTAAAAATACTTTTATCAATGGGAAGCCTGCTTATTTGCTCTTTATCTCTTAGTCCTAGCACAAGCTGTCCACCAGATTTTATTACTCGGTATATTTCCATTAGATAGACATTAGGAGGATTCCAGAAATAAATCGTATTTACCGAACATACTCGGTCAAAGGATTCATCAGTGAAATTCAACTTTCCACAATCACCCTTTTGAATTCTTACTCTATTAGCTGCAATATGTTTTTTATTATTTCTAGTCGCCTCATTAAGCATTACATCAGAAAAATCAATTCCTTCGATATGGCCCTGTGTTTTGATTGATGCCATTCTATTTATTAACTCTCCAGGGCCAAACCCAACTTCTAACACATAATGAGAAGGCTGAAGTTTAAGCGTCTCTTCTACAAAGCTGTTTAGATCCTTGTTCCCTTTTTTAAAAATATTGGCCATCAAAAACCGCCCAATCAAACCAGATGGTTTTCTTGCCTGTAAAGACAGTACTCTTTGAGGCATTAATTTAACTAAAAACATAATTCATCACACATTATTTTGCGACATATTGGGGACTGCGGATTAACCGCGAGTCATTGAATATTTATTTTAATTAGGGCGTCAGCTTCATCCGCTTGACATACGGCGCAGCCGCGTGAAAGTGTGGTAATCCGCAGTCCCAATATCTGCGAGCGAATTAATGCGAGCGCATATCATCTTAATACATGCCCATGATGCTCTGTTACCAGCATACACATTTCAATGATGAGTTCGGTTTTACAAGTTTTAGTTAACTATGAATCGCACGCTCGTCTACTGCAAGTGCGGCTTCATGCATGCCTTCAGCAAGACTTGGATGACCGTGGATAGTACGTGCAAGATCTTCTGTTGAAAGTTCTGCTTCCATCGCCACTACGGCTTCGCTAATCAGCTCGGATGCGCTCGGGCCTATGATGTGCACCCCTAAAATTTGATCCGTGCTTTTATCACCAATAATTTTAATCAAACCTTGGGTATCGCCCATGGCACGTGCTCGACCTAGGGCCATAAATGGGAAGGTGCCTATACGAACCTCTATTTTTTCTTCTTTACATTGTTGTTCGGTTTTACCAGCCCAAGCTATTTCAGGCCAGGTGTAGATGACCCACGGGATAGTATTGTAATTAACATAGCCGGCTTGCCCGGCGAGTTGTTCTGCCAGAGCTACACCCTCTTCTGAACCTTTGTGTGCCAGCATGGCTCCACCAATGACATCGCCTATGGCATAGACATTGCCTATCGATGTTTGCCAGTTCGCATTCACCTCTACAAAGCCTCTTTGGTTGGTTTTGATGTTGACGACATCTAGATTTAAACCATCAGTATTGGCTTTGCGCCCCACCGCAACGATAAGTTTATCAACTTCTAATGATTTTTCATCTTTATCGACTGTATATTTAACTAACGTCTTGCCATTACTGACGCTGACTTTAGTCACTAAGCTATTCAAACGAATATCTAACCCTTGCTTGGCTAGAATTTTAAAGGCTTCCGTAGTAATGCTTTGATCTGCAGTGGGCAGAAACTCTGGTATGGCTTCTAGAATGACGACTTCTGAACCTAAACGGTTCCATACGCTACCTATTTCAAGACCAATTACGCCTGCACCAATTACGCCTAAACGTTTCGGGACTTCTTGAAAGTTTAAAGCGCCAGTTGAATCAACAATGGATTGTTGGTCCACTTTTGCAATCGGAATGTCGATAGGTATTGAACCACTGGCAATGATGATATGTGTACCATGCAATTCATCTTTCTTACCTGTAGTTGTGTTTTGCACCCGTATTTGTTGCGGGGTTACAAAACTTGCAGTGCCGTTAAATACATCCACTTTATTTTTCTTTAATAAGCTGGCTACCCCGCCGGTAAGGATTTGTACAACTTTATCCTTACGCTTTTGCATGGCAGGCACATCAATTTCTAGATTTGATATCTTCAACCCATGCTCTTCAGCGTGCTGATTTGCAAATTCATAATGATGACTTGAATCTAATAAGGCTTTGGATGGTATGCAGCCGACATTTAAACAGGTACCACCTAGTACAGGTTTTCCCTTATCATTTACACTTGCATCTACACAAGCTACCTTCATGCCGAGTTGCGCACAACGAATGGCACAAACGTAACCGGCTGGCCCAGCACCTATCACAATCACTTCATATTGTTGCATCCGATGGCGCCTGCTCAGACTTGTAGCAATAATCGATTTGGATCTTCGATAATATTCTTAATGTGCACTAGAAATTGAACCGCTTCTTTTCCGTCGATGATGCGATGATCATAACTTAATGCCAAATACATCATCGGTGCTATGACTACCTCACCATTTTGCGCAATAGGTCGCGCTTGTATGGAATGCATGCCTAAGATGGCGCTTTGTGGAGAATTGATTATCGGTGTCGACAGCATAGAGCCGAATACACCACCATTAGTAATAGTAAACGTGCCTCCAGTGAGCTCTTCAATGGTGACTTTGTTTTCACGTGCGCGCAGTACGAAATCACTAATGGTTTTTTCAATTCCTGAAAATGATAAGTCATCTGCATTTTTAATCACAGGCACAATCAGTCCGCGTTGCGTACTCACTGCAATGCCAACATCAAAGTAATCGTGATAGATAATATCATCCCCTTCTACCGAAGCATTGATGACTGGGAATTCTTTCAGTGCTTCTACCGCAGCTTTTATAAAAAACGACATAAAGCCCAACTTAACGCCGTGTGCTTCTTCAAAACCCTCTTTGAAACGTTTGCGAAGATCCATGACACTAGTCATATTGGCTTCATTAAAGGTGGTCAATATTGCACTTTGTTGTTGAGTGTTGACTAAGCGCTTAGCAATGCTTCTACGTAAACCCGTCATGGGCACGCGTTTGTCTTCTCGTCCTTCATCACTTGCAAATTGTGGAATGGCAAGTATTTCTGTCGCGGCATCTAGTTCACTGGCAGATGCGGGTTTGATTGCTTGAATGTATTCTTCAATATCATGTTTGGTGATGCGGCCATCTTTACCGCTGCCATGTATATCTTGAACATCAATATTATTTTCTACCGCAAGTTTTCGCACTGCGGGGCTGGTTTTTGATGAGGTAGGTTTGGCCATTGATGGCTGTATGGGTGAAGTGACGGCTGCCGGCATAACTTCAGGCTTGAGTGCTGCAACACTAGCCGTGGTAGACGCGCTATTTACTGAGCTATTGGCTTGAGGATTAGATGGCGACTCTGCTGCTTGAGCTTTAGGCGCCGAAGCTTGTTTTGTGGTGTCGATAGCCGCGATAATTTCATTACTCGTGACTTGCTCATTCTTGTGCTTGCTTATAGAAGTAAGCTGGCCACTTTGAGGCGCGGTGATTTCTAATATGACCTTATCGGTTTCAATATCCACCAACAGTTCGCCTTCTTGAACGAACTCACCTGGCTTTTTAACCCATTCGCCCATGATAGCTTCGCTAATGGATTCAGCGAGCTCTGGGACCGTTACATCTACTTTCATAATCTTTCCTTAACTATGCACGGATCTTTGGCTGAATATTCTACACGGCTCGAAGTGGTGGGCGTGAAACTTGTTCGCGTAACCCCAAGGCATCATCTATCAAAGCCTTCTGCTGCTCACGATGCAAGTGCAACGATCCTGCTGCGGGTGATGCAGCATAGGTTCTACCTGCATAGCGTAATTGATGATCTCCGCGTAAGCATGCCTTTAAATGGCGTCTGGATTGCATATAGAACCATGCGCCTTGGTTGCGGGGCTCTTCTTGCGTCCATATTACTTCGCGCGCACCAGAATACTTATTTATCACTTGCCTAATTTCTTGCGCAGGGAAAGGATACAACTGCTCTACTCTAATAATTACGGTGTTGGTAATTTTATGCTCGCGACGCGCACGTAACAGCTCATAATAAATCTTGCCTGCACACAAAATGATTTTTTTCACTTCTGCTACGCTCACGTCATCAGCCTCATCGATGACATTAATAAACTCACTATCTATAAATTCACAGAGTTGCGAAGCTGCATCTGCATCACGCAGAATATTTTTAGGGGTCATGACAATGAGTGGTTTGCGATACGGCCGCAACATCTGACGACGCAACATGTGAAATATCTGCGCGGGCGTGCTTGGCATGCAAACTTGCATGTTTTCTTCTGCACACATTTGCAGGTAACGCTCTAAACGAGCGGATGAATGTTCGGGTCCTTGGCCATCGTAGCCATGCGGCAATAACATGACTAAGCCGCAAAAACGTTGCCATTTCACTTCTGAAGAACTTAGGAATTGATCCACATACATTTGTGCGTTGTTCGCAAAATCACCAAACTGCGCTTCCCAAATAACCAATGTTTCAGGTTCTGCTGTACTAAAGCCGACTTCAAAACCCAGCACTGCTTCCTCAGATAGCAAGGAATTAATCGGCAAGAAGCGTGGTTGATCTTTTGCTATATGCTGCAAAGGAATATGTACATTGCCGTTTTCTTGATCATAAAAAGCGCAATGTCGATGAAAGAACGTACCTCGCAAACTGTCTTGTCCAGACAAACGAACTGCATAACCATCTTCTAATAATGAAGCATACGCCAGGGTTTCGCCAAACCCCCAATCTGCGCCTATTTCACCTGCGCCCATCTTTTTGCGTGAGTCGATAATTTTTTCAACAATACGATGCAAGTAAAAATTTTCAGGCACTGCTGTTATACGTTGCGTAAGGTTTTTAATGCGTTCTGCGCTAATTCGTGTGGTGGCTTTTGCACGCCAGCTTTTACCAACATATGGTTTGAAATCTATAACATGCTTTCTTATAATATTTTTCGCGATAGGTCCGCATACTTGTTCGCCTTTTTGTAGCTTATTTAAGAATTTCGTCTGTAATGCTTTCACTCTTGCAGGAGTAATAACTTTGTTACGTATCAATCTATTTGCATAAATCTTACGTACACCCTCTTTATTACGAATACTTTGATACATCATCGGCTGAGTAACGGAGGGTTCATCGGCTTCGTTATGGCCATGTTGTCGATAACATATCATATCGATAACAACATCCAGCGCGAATTTCATTCTAAAATCGACAGCAAGTTGTGCAACAAATACAACGGCTTCAGGATCATCTCCATTGACATGAAAGATGGGAGCTTGCACCATTTTGGCCACGTCCGTGCAATACATGGTGGAACGTGAATCGAGCGGATCACTCGTTGTAAATCCAATTTGATTGTTCACAATCACATGCAAGGTGCCATCCGTGGTATAACCTCTAGTATTGGATAAATTCAGGGTTTCCATGACGACACCTTGACCTGCAAACGCAGCATCGCCATGAATAAGCAACGGGATCACTTTCCTACCTTTCTTATCATTTCTTCGTTCCTGTCGCGCGCGTACCGATCCTTCTACCACCGGGTTAATAGCCTCTAAGTGTGAAGGGTTAAAAGCGAGCACGGCATGTACCGGCCCATGATCCGTCTTAAGGTCAGACGAGAAGCCTTTATGGTATTTCACATCTCCTGAGCCATTACTAGGGTTAACAGTATCTTCAAATTCTTGAAATAACTCTTCAGGACTTTTTCCTAAAATATTTACCAATACATTTAAACGGCCACGATGCGCCATACCCATAATAACTTCTTTAACATGATGATAGCCGCAACGCTTAATAACCTCATCAATGATTGGAATTAAACTCAAACCGCCTTCTAACGAAAAACGTTTTTGTCCAACATATTTCTTGTGCAAATAAACTTCTAATTCTTTTGCGGCAATTAAAATTTCTAATATCCTGCGCTTACGTTTATCCGACAAACCTGGTGATTGATAAAATTTTTCGAGACGTGCCTGTATCCATTCTTTTTGTTCGGGTGAAGTGATGTGTTTAAACTCGGAACCGATGGTTCCGCAATAGGTCACCGAAAGCATATTAAGAATTTCTCTTAACGTAGCTTTTTTAATTCCACCAATTAAACCTGTTTCAAAAACAGTATCCATATCTTTATGGCTTAAGCCATGAAATTCTGGATTAAGTTCTGGGATATCTGCACGTGCAGCGGCACCTAAAGGATCGATATCCGCTTGCCTGTGTCCTAAATATCGATACGCACTAATTAACCGAATCACCGCAACTTGTTTGCGATTAGTCACGGGCTGGGTCGTGGTTATTGAAGCAGAATTTCTGCTGCTTGCATGTGCAGCATTACGCAATGCAGCTCTTACTCCAGAGTGGGTTACCTGTGAAGAGGATGAGGTTTTACTGGGTTCGAGCTGACTAAACACTTCCTGCCAGTATTGAGGCACCGAATTTGGATCTACTACATAGTCTTCGTGCAGCGCTTCGATGTATGCAACGCTTGAGCTATTTAGTTGCTCACCGGTTAACACAGAAAGCTTATCTTTATCCATTGGCTAGTTTGTTAAGCATTTGATGTCATGTAGACATCGGATATAAGACATTAATTCAGATGTTTGCGCAATCATGCGCGTATTACATAGTATGGGTAGGTCTATCTGCTTGAAGCGCGCCAGCCAACAGTGTTTCAATCTTATTACGTGTTTGACCACTGTCTTGCTTACTAAATTGCACGCCTATTCCAGCAGTACGATTGCCCTGCGCATTGGGAGGAGTAATCCATACCACATTACCTGCTACAGGGAGACGCTCGGTCTCATCCATGAGTGATAAAAGCATAAATACTTCATCATCAAGTTTGTAGGGTTTCGTTGTGGGGATGAATAATCCGCCATTTTTAATAAAAGGAATATAAGCTGCATACAATGAACCTTTATCCTTAATGGCGAGTGATAATATCCCTCTGCTGCCTTCTGCTGCCATACTTGTATTCTATTAGACCGGTTGTTCTAGTATTTCCTGGCATCGAACCAGCATGTCTTCTATGAACAAACGCTTGTTCAATGGAGCGCTAGAAAATCGACGCAATTCAATAAGCTTGTCCCAAAAGCTATATAATGACTGTAAGTCTACGCGGCCCACTAAACTATGCAAGCTCCGACGAATGTCCGGATTTTCGAGGGTTACCGGCTCTTTTTTGTAATGACAACGAATCAAATCTGCGCACCAAGCCTGTTGCCACCCCACTAGCTTCTGTAACTCTTCATTCTGTAGTTTTGCAGAAATTTTTGTGACTTTTTCTTTGCAATGCATGAGTTGGTGGATATCACGGTAATAATCCAATCTCTCTTCGCCTAAGCCCGTCTCATACAGCTCCATCGCTAGCAAGGGCCGATTGCCAGCACCCGGCAGTAGAGATTTCCAATCCACGCTTCTATCTTGCTGCTGTAACCAATCTAGCGCTTGTTTTACACTCGGCAGCGGAAATTTCCATATCTGACAACGGCTCTTTATGGTGGCGAGTAAGCTTTCCGCATGGTGACTAACTAAAAATATAATTGAATTTGCTGGCGGCTCTTCTAAAGTCTTTAGCAATGCATTCGACGCATTTATATTCATAAGATCGGCTTGGTTTATACAAACTGCTTTATACGTGCCAATATGACGACTCAATGACATGAATTTATTAAGTTCACGAATGTCATCAATTTTAATCTGCTCTACCTCCTCATCCACATTAATCATACGCACATCCGGATGCGTTCTTGCTGAAAACAGACGACAATCGTTACATTCACCGCATGCGGTATTTTCTTTATTGGGCTGCGTACAGTTTAGTCTTTGCATGTATGCCAAGCAAAATTCTAGCTTACCGATTGCAGCTGGCCCTGAGATCAAATTGGCATGTGCTAAACGTTGGCTGCTCAAGTATTGTGTAAATTGTTGCCATTGCTCTACTTGCCACGGATACATCATTTTGGCAGACACTTAAATTAATAACTCTGGGAATCTTTGGTTTGCCGTGGTTTGAATTGCGATGGCCACTTCATTTATTGCTTGATCTGCATTGACAACCCTAATACGCAGGGGATTATCTTTAGCGCGCTGAAGATAGGTATCTTGAACCTGCTCAAAAAACTCGAGCCGCTCTTTTTCAAATCGATCTTTTTTGCCACGCCTTGCCACACGCTGCATGCCCGTTTTAATATCGCAGGTAAGTAGTATTGTTAAATCAGGTTGAAAATTACCTTGTACTACAGATTCTAATTTTAGTATTTCCGAAAGCGGTACACCTCTACCTCCACCTTGGTATGCGTAACTTGCATCGGTAAATCGATCACATAGTACCCATATGTTTTTTTGCAACGCAGGATAAATAACTTCATCAAGATGTTGCGCGCGTGCTGCAAACATGAGTAATAATTCCGCATGTGAATCTAGATTAGTCGATTTTTTATCAAGCAAGATTTCACGTATACGTTCTCCCGTTTTTGTGCCGCCAGGTTCACGCGTGACAAGTGTTTTTATTTTCTTTGACTGTAGATACTCTTGCAAGAGTTCTATTTGTGTCGTTTTCCCTACCCCTTCCGTTCCTTCAAAAGTAATAAATTTACTTCGCAACATTTCCTTTGTATCGTTATTCATAGTCAAGTATTGTTATTGATAATTATTATCAGCTTTGTAGCGTTTTTTGTTGCCATTGAGTTGGTATTTGATCACAGCTTCACGATGTTCATCATAGGTTTCGGAGAAATAGTGTGTACCATCGCCTTTTGCCACAAAATATACCGCTTCACTTTCTGCTGGCGTTAAAGCAGCTGCAATAGAGGATCGACCAGGTAAAGAAATTGGTGTTGGTGGCAAACCTTTATGCAAGTATGTGTTGTATGGCGTATCGGCTTTTAAGTCTTTACGTTTTATATTTCCATCAAACGATTCGCCCATGCCATAAATAACTGTAGGGTCCGTTTGCAACCTCATGCCCCGTTTTAAGCGCGTGATAAACACTGCTGCGACCAGGGTACGCTCTTCTTCAACACTAGTTTCCTTCTCAATTATTGAAGCTAAGTTTAATGCTTCTTCAGGGCTACTAAGCGGTAGATCTTTTTGTCGTTTAGACCATTCTTCGTCTAAAACTTGAAGCATATATTTAAAGGCGCGTTGAAAGAACTCCACGTCTGTGGTGCCCGCTGGAAAATGATAAGTATCAGGATAAAATCTACCTTCAGGATGAAGATTATTAAGATCTAACTTTTCTAACAACTCTTCAGGTGAACTTACTGTTTGTGTGATTTTTTCATGCTGTTTCACCGCTTGCCACATTTGTTTAAAGGTCCAACCCTCAATTATCGTCAAAGTAAATTGCAGTGTTTCACCCTTAACAAGTTTATTAAGCAGCTCTACGGGCGTCAAAGCGGTAGTTAGAGAGTATTCTCCGGCTTTAATCGAATTGGTAGCTCCACTTAAGCGACCAAACACACCCCACTGAAATTTCTCTTTAATTAAACCACTTTCAATTAGCTTTTGAGTCACGGCATTAAAACTCATGCCAGGTGAAATAATTAGCTGAACATCTTTAGAGTTGCCCGACAACGGGTGGGTTGCATAATCTTTAAAGTAGATTGATAGCCAAGCGATTGCTATGGATAATGCAATAATTAGTGCGCTCAATTTACGCATGAGACATTCACACTAATCCTGTTTAAGTATTAAAGACCGACATCAGTTTTTTAATTATAGCGGTTTTAGGCAAGGTTAGATTACTAAAACATTTTACCGGCCAAATGCCAATCACGCTATTGCATACAAACATCCCTTGAATATCTGAGATTTCACTTAGGCTAAATTCCCGAATAGAAAGTTGAATATCATTATTATTGCAGTAATTTATCACTTTATTGCGCAATACCCCAGCCACCCCACAGCCAGTAAGCTCAGGGGTCACCAAACAACTCGCCATTTCAAAAAATACATTACTCGAGGTTGCTTCAATGATATGGTCTTCCTGATCACAAACAAGCCCTTCTTGATATTCGTCAGCCCATTCGCTACGTGCCAACACTTGCTCGAGTCGATTTAAATGCTTAATCTGCGCAAGTTTGCTTTGTTGTGCCAAGCGAAACTCACATAATGTTACATCGATACCTGATTGTGTATAACTTTCCGGATATTCTGTCCAAGGAAATTTTTGGATGATGCGCGTTAAGCTTTGTTGCGTAGATTTATAGCCTCTAC
>PVMS01100097.1_pt1 | contig 10435 bp, 7 predicted proteins | sample 1853461 | NCBI WGS metagenome assembly PVMS01 (sample SAMN08582032, study PRJNA380276) | Marine sediment metagenome, whole genome shotgun sequencing project. | isolation source: ocean sediment barecode stripped | collected 2017
AATTCGCCGCCTGGCTCGGAGCATCGCCAACACCCGGATTCTAACCCTGTGCGGCGGCAAGCCCATGGGCCTGCAGCTGGCTTCACTGCAACGACCGCCGCATATCGTCGTTGGCACCCCGGGGAGGATTCTGAAGCACATTGAAAAGGGCAGCCTGCAACTCGATCGCCTGCAAACCCTGGTGCTGGACGAAGCCGACCGTATGCTCGACATGGGATTTCATGAAGACATTATGCTTATCATCGATGCGCTGCCGCGCGCGCGACAAACCCTGTTATTTTCAGCCACCTACCCGGATCAGATCAAAACCATCAGCGAAGCCATCCAGCGCGAACCGGTCGACATCCGCGTCGAGGCGACTCACCACAATGAGAAAATCAAACAGGTTTTCTACGAAGTAGCAAAAGGTGAGAGAACCAGGGTGCTGGTCGCACTGTTACAGCATTATCGGCCCGAATCCAGCCTGGTATTTTGCAACCGCAAACAACAGGCCCAGGAACTGAGCGACAGTTTATGGCAGCAGGGATTCCACGCACTTGCCCTGCATGGCGATCTCGAGCAGATTGAACGTGACCAGGTGCTGGTGCAATTTGCCAACAAAAGCAGTTCGATCCTGATTGCAACCGATGTGGCCGCGCGCGGACTGGATATCAAGGATTTAACCGCGGTGATCAACTTCGAGCTTAGCCCGGACCCCGAGGTGCATATCCACCGCATCGGCCGCACCGGTCGCGCTGGGAACACCGGCCTTGCGCTCAGCCTGTTCATGGCCAGTGAACAATTCAGGGTCGATGCGATAGCGAAGTATCAGGACAATGCGGTCAAGCCTGAATCTACGGCCAAGTTAAAAACACGCGAAAATTTTCGCTTAAGCCCGCCGATGGTGACGCTGTGCGTCAACGGCGGTCGCAAAGACAAGCTCCGTGCGGGTGATATCCTCGGTGCCCTGACCGCAAACAATGGCTTGCCGGGCAAGCAAATCGGCAAAATTGATATCTTCGATAAACTTGCCTATGTCGCGGTTGCACGCCCCATCGCCAAACAAGCTTTGAAAATTCTTGGTGAAGGTAAAATCAAGGGTCGGAAATACCGGGTTCGAAAACTGCGTTAAACGGATCTTTGCCACGCGGAGTGTTTGGGTCAGCAGGATACTACTTCATACCCTGGTCACATCAACCTGGCGCGCTCGACTAAAAACCGATTAGTCTTACAGGCCATGGCAGCATAGAAACCTTATCGAGGGACTAGATTCCCGATACCTTGAGGCCTGACCGGGTTTACGCAGAGTCGTTTTGATCGGTCAGTTTGGCCGGCCGGGGCTCACCTTTGGGCCAGGCACCGAATGGGTACGGATGATACTCGCTATTGTAGGCCAGGAACTGGAAAACCTGGTATACATAGGTGGTTAAACCCTGTCCGAGCTTACGCAGGCGATCATTGGTTTCACCGGTGAACAACTTGAGTAAAAACTGGAAAATTACGATTGCAGCCAGTACCACTTCGGCAATACGCGAGAAGAAAACAAAGAGCAGCATGTACAGGCCGCGCTTCCAGGTCGAATGGCTTTTCAGGTTGTCTTTGACGTCTTCACTCATGGTTGTGTTGTCCTTGATTAGTTTGTTACCAATATACTCCCGTCGGTCGGAAAATCTAGCGGGAGTTACCGTGTATCGGGTGAATCTGGCTCAATGACGACAGGCATAAAACCCACATAGCATTATGCATCGGGTTCTTGTTGTTCAGTGTCAATAAGTATTGCCTTGCCAGGCCGGCAGTATATCCGAATATCATTAATGGAGCCCGGGAGCTGATCCGTGCAGCGTTGGCAGCGAATTTGGCGGCATCGACTCCGGGATCACCGACCGCCCCCTCTCAATCAACACATCCGAGTTTGCCGAACTCGCCTGTTATTTCTAGAATAGGGTCCCTGCTTAACCGATTCGCCAGATGAACGCAAAGACATTAATGATCCAGGGCTGTACCTCGGATGCGGGTAAAAGTACGCTGGTTGCCGGCCTGTGCCGTATTTTGCTGCGCCAGGGTTTTCTGGTGGCGCCGTTCAAACCGCAGAACATGGCCCTGAACAGCGCGGTTACCGTCGATGGCGGCGAAATCGGCAGATCGCAGGCGGTACAGGCACAGGCCTGTGGGCTCGATGCCCATAGCGATATGAATCCGGTATTGCTAAAACCCAACAGCGATACCGCGGCGCAAGTGATCATCCAGGGCAAGGCCTTGCAGGATATGGACGCAACCGGCTTCCATGACTACAAGACGATCGCCATGACGGCGGTACTCGAATCACATCAACGGCTTTGCCGGCAATACGATGCGATCATTGTGGAAGGCGCCGGCAGCCCGGCTGAAATCAACCTGCGCGCAGGTGATATCGCCAACATGGGTTTTGCCGAGGCGGTTGACTGCCCGGTTATCCTGGCCGCCGATATCGATCGCGGTGGCGTATTTGCACAGCTGGTCGGCACCCTCGAGCTGCTGTCGCAGTCGGAACAGGATCGAATCATCGGCTTTATCATCAATCGCTTTCGCGGTGACATCTCATTGTTGCAAAATGGCCTCGACTGGCTGCAAACAAAAACCGGCAAACCTGTGCTTGGGGTTGTCAATTACCTGTCAGGGCTGCACCTGGAAGCCGAAGATGCGATCGACCGTAACGCCGACGTGGTAGATGCCCAGGCCGAAACTATCAAGATCGTGGTGCCGGTATTATCGCGTATCAGTAACCACACCGACTTCGATGTGCTGCGGTTGTTACCCAATATCGATTTTGAATTTGTCGGCCCCGGAAATCCACTCCCGGCAGCTGATCTGATCATTTTACCGGGATCCAAATCGGTGCGCTCCGACCTGCAGTTTTTGCAGGACCAGGGCTGGTATACGGCGATTCAGAAACACTGTCGCTACGGCGGCAAGTTACTCGGGATTTGCGCAGGTCTGCAAATGCTGGGGCAGGCAATTCACGACCCTTTGGGAATTGAAAGCGCCGCGGGCAGCAGTCAGGGTTTCGGTTTTCTCGATATCGAAACGACGCTCGAAGCGGAGAAACAACTTACCCGAGTCAGTGGCAATCTGATCCTGGAGAACGCCAGCGTCAGAGGATACGAAATTCACGCCGGTACATCAGTCGGTCCGGCGCTCAGCAATCCTTTCGCCATGTTCGACCATCGTCCGGACGGCGCCATTTCGGCAGACGGTCAAATTATCGGCACCTACCTGCACGGCCTGTTCGACGAATCCGCCAGTCGCGCCGCCATTTTGCGCTGGGCGGGTTTACCGCGGGTAGAGGAGATGGATTATTTTCAACTACGCGAAGACTCGATCGACCAGCTCGCCGATGAACTGGAGCGCAGCCTCGATCTCAAGCGGATCAAATCCTGGTTGACTGACTAGCCTGCATATTCCATCAGCATCCGGGATGCCGATGGAATATGCAGGTTAGGGGTGATGCTCGCTGATGCGGGAAAGCGAAGTTACGCTGACACCTTTTTCATTGCACTCGATATGGCTATCGACGCCATAGACCCGGGCGATGTTTTCCCGAGTCAGCACTTCGCGAACGCTGCCGCTGCAATCCAGCTTGCCATGGTTCAGCAGGTAAAGCCGGTCACAGAATCGAGCCGCCAGACTCAAATCATGCAATACCACGATCGCTGCACGATTTTCAGCCGCATGGCTGCGCAGAATTTCCATCACGTGTAACTGGTGATAAGGGTCGAGCGCGGCCACCGGCTCATCGGCAAAGATCAAATCGGGTTCGGTGGCGAAAATTCGCGCCAGCATTACCAGAGTTTGCTCTCCTCCGGACAAAGTGGTAACGATCCGATTGCGAAACGCCAGGGTCTCGGTCTTAATCATCGCTGCCTCAACCTTTGTCTGATCTTCGCTGGAAGCCTGTTGCCACCATTTCTGATAGGGAATGCGACCCAGCTCGATCACTTTCTCGACACTGAACGGCCAGTAAGCCATGGCGCCCTGCACCAGGTATCCCATGCGTTGCGCTCGGTGCAGAGCAGACATCCGTGCCATCGGCTGGCCATCGAAGCGGACTGCGCCCCGGGTGCAGGCTTCGACCCCGGTCAACAGGCGCAACAAACTGCTCTTACCGGCGCCATTGGGGCCAATCAATCCTACCAGTTCACCGGCCTCAACCTGGATATCGATGCCCTCGAGTATCCTGATATCGTCGATACGGTAATCGATGTCGTGGCCGCTGAGCAGACTCATTGCAATACATCCCTCGATTTCAGAATCAGAAACAGAAAGAATGGAGCGCCCACTAGCGCGGTAATTACACCCAGCTTGATCTCGCCATTGCTCGACAACAATTGCACCGCGATATCGGCGACCAGCAACAGGATTGCACCGGCCACTCCGCTCGCCAGCAGCAGGCGCCGAGGTTCATAAGCCACAAACGGGCGGATCAAATGAGGCACCACCAGGCCTACGAAGCCGATATTGCCGGACACCGAAACCGCGGCACCGACGCTGGCGGTCACGCCGAGCACCAGTACCAGGCGTAGTCGTACTACATCAAAACCCATCGATTTCGCGGTCTCTTCACCAAGGGTCAACGCATTCAGAAAGCGACCGCAGTAAAGTATCATGCCCCAGCCCACCAGCATGAACGGCAGCGCGATAAAAAGCTCGTTAACACTGCGATTGGCAACCGAGCCGAGCAGCCAGAACAAAATTTCCTGCATCGCGTAAGGGCTTTGCGCAAAATTGAGCGCCAGCGCGATCAGTGCGCCGCCGACTGCGTTGATCGCAATTCCGGCCAGTATCAGCGTAACAATCGAGCGACTCTGACCCACCAGCAGGAGGATGATCGAGACCGCGACGAGCGCACCGAGCAAGCCTGCCAGTGGTAACAGGAACCAGGCGAAGCCAGCCATGCCATAGTAAAACACGATTACCGCACCGAGTGCGGCGCCGTTGGATACGCCGATGATACCCGGCTCGGCCAACGGGTTACGCAGCAGTCCCTGTAACGCAGCGCCCGCCAGACCCAGGGTGGCGCCGATAAATATCGCCAGCAGTGAACGCGGCAGACGGATATCAAACAAAATCAACGATTCGATCGTCGTCAGCTCGTTAAACCAGTCCCGCACGCCTTTGCCGAGATCGATATCGACCGGCCCGATGTTGAGCGCGAGCAGGAACACCAGCAGCAAAACTGGTAACAGGATCGCGTATAGAACCCGTGGTTCGAGTGCTCTTATATTCACCGGCGTTGCGCCATATTCTCAATCGCTTCGGTGACCATCGGCCCGGCGCATATGCGCAACCGGGTCGGAATATCGAGATATTCCCGGTGCTCGATCATTTTTTCAAGCGCCGGGTGACCGACGTATGCCGTGGCCAGTGAATCTGGGCGCGACAGGTTCCGGTCAATCTGCAACACATCAGGATCCGCCGCGATCAGAGCTTCCAGCGCAATCGGCTTGAACCCCTCGATGCCCATGGTCGCAGCCAGGTTGATATATCCGGCATGGACAAACAGATCGTTTTCGAGAGTATTGGCGCCGATGGTAAAACCATTCGGTGAATAAACGATCACTGTCTTCGTCGGGCGCCCGGCATAGCGTCGCTTGATTCCGGCAAGTTCCGATTGCATTTGTTCAATCACAGTTTCTGCACGTCGCTGATTGCCGGTCCATTCGCCAAACTGGCGCAGCAGACTGTATATATCGGCAATCGATTGGGCGAGCGGTATCTGCTTTACTTCGTAACCTAACTGGCGCAGAAATTTTGCCGTATCCCAGGCGGCATACTTGCTCGCTACCACCAGGTCAGGCTGGTACTGGATAATTTCCTCGACTGACGAATTATTGAGCGGCAAATCGCCCACTGAATCGATCATGTAGGACATATTTTTATCCAGTGCCCACACCGAAACCGAGGCGATTTGTTCCCGCTCGGCAAGCAGCAGCAGCAACTGGTCGGTACATAAACCGATAGAAACTATTCGCTGTGGTTTATCAGTCGCAAATACTGACGCCGAAGCTATCATCAGTACTGTGAACAAGAGAAAAAAAGGTTGCATGAGGACATCGTTAATTTTAATCCGCACTATTCTCCCTATTGCGCTGCTACAGTAAAGCATCAATAGCCATTCCCCGGGGTTAGTCAAAATTTTGACGATCCCGACGAACGGTACTTTTTTGATTACAGACGGTTATATTCAACCTGGAATAGCAACTATGCTTTATAGTTCACGCCTTATAGGTGAATCTCATCACACTATCATTTTTACAATTGGATTAACGTGGTTTTTTTAACTCCTGGACGACAGCTGTGTCAACAACATTCAGGGCAGATCGTCGAGGAAAACAGGTAACAAATGCAGCCACCGAAACTCGAAGTCGTTAGCTCTTCCGGTGATAAAAACCCCTCTTCCGGGGGTAAAAACCCCGTGTATAGCTCGATTAAACGCTGTGCCCTGGACGGACTCAGTGATTTACTCCGTGTAATGCTGGAGAACGTCGACGATGCGATGTTCGAACGATCGGATAAAGTCGACAACGATCGAGAGCGCACCATGTTTTTTGAAGCGATGCGCGAAATCAGGCTAAAACGCGATAGCCTGAAAAATCAATTCGATCAAGAAATGAGGCAACGCTTCGACGACTTTATCACCGATATCCGAACCGCTCGGAAAACCGATGATATGGGCGAACTAACCCTGCTCGAACTGTCCGATCTCGAAGACAACATTGCTATTGAAGCCATGATCTCAAGGGCACGGCCGCATTTCGAAGACGACTTGTTCGCAGTTACCGAGCGCCTCAAGCTGGTATTGGAGCGCGAGGAAATCGATGCAGACAGGAATCCGCTCGACCCCAGGTGCATTTGTGACTGTTTTCACGAAGCTTCCGAACTACTTGAAGCCGAAATCGAGGTCAAACTGATCTTCTACAAGTTATTCGAAAAGCACGTGATGAACAACCTGGGACATTTGTACCAGGAATTGAACGAGATTTTTGTCAAAAAGGGCGTACTACCCGACTTCAAGCCTGATCAGGAACGCATGAAACAAACCACACATTTCATGGCAAACCGTATCAAGCATAATCCCAATAATACGGGCGCCAACGCACCGTTAGCCGCGGCCCCTGATGATGGCATGGCCGGTGATGTTGGCAGTTATGTAGCCGGCGACGGTAATCTGTTTGCGGCATTGCAACAAGCGGCGATTGCACCGGGTATCGGATATGCTCCGGGCGCCAATCCTGCTGGTATAGCAGGTCAAGGCGGCACGCCAGCGCCGGGCGGTGGTGTCGCAGGCGGTGGTGTAGTAGGCGCTGCGCAAAGCGGCAGTTTCGTTGCGGCACTAACCAATTTGCAAAACACGACTATCCCGACCGAGCCGTCAACCGCAGTCGACCCGCAAAGTTTCAGAGCCGAAACCCAACAGCAACTAACACACTTCATACAGCAAAATCAGGGGCAGTTTAACGCGGCCGACGGCCAGACTATCGACGTAATTTCGATGCTGTTCGATTTCTTTTTCGACGACGACGCCCTGCCCGCGCCCATAAAGGTTCTGATCGGTCGGCTACAGATACCGATGCTTAAAGTCGCTATTATCGACAAAGATTTTTTCAATAAAAAGAAGCACCCGGCGCGAAAATTGCTCGACAGCATTTCCAGTGCAGCGCTGGGTTGGAGTGACAATCACGGTGACCAGCAGGCATTAATCGAAAAGACCGAAGAAATCGTCGGCCTCCTGATCAACGAGTTCGATCAGGATATAGGCGTATTTGAGGAAGCATACATCAATTTCGAAAACTTTCTCGCCGAGGAAAATGCAGAAATTGAGAAAGCGGAGCAGACGCTGCTGCAGCAGGAACAGGAAAACGACCAGCAGATTCAACAAGCCCAGGAAGCCGCCGCCGAGTTGATTGAAAAACTGATCGACAAACGTGAATTGAGTTTCGCAGTGACTGACTTCCTCGAAACCACCTGGACTTCGGTTTTGTTCAAAGCCTACCTGTCGCTGGGTGAATCTTCAAATCACTGGAAAAACCTGAAGCGGATTTCTACCACCTTTGTATGGACACTAGTGCCCAAGTTCAGCGAAGTCGATCGGGTCAAAATCATCAAAACGATCCCGGTCCTGTTGCGCGCTCTTTCCAAGGGCATGGATCTGGTCAAAATTAATTCCGCCGTACAAAACCGTATTTTCCTGATGCTCGCCATGGAGCATTCCAAGATCGTCAAGCAGACCGCGAAGAACATAGGGACAGGCATCGTTGACCAGGCCGTCCGGACGCAAGACGACGACGCCGAGTCACTCGCGCAAGCCCTGGCTATCGATCCCGCAGAGGAGCCTGATTTCAAAATATCCTCCGATGCAACCGGTGAAATCCAGATTGTGGACATCGAGGTCGACGACGATTCCATCGCCACTATCGACGCCGCGGAAACCATCGACGTACTCAATGACCTCAACGAGTTCACCACAGGCGTCAAGGACGGCGAGATCCAGGTCGATGAAGAAATCGTTCTGGCTTCGGACGACGGGGAAATTGTAGATCTGCTCGAGCAGGAAGATGGCTTTCTGGAACAGGCCCAGGCGCTGGAAATCGGCAACTGGGTAGAATTTACCGAGGCAAATACAAAGGCCCTGGTGGCACGCCTGTCCTGGAAAAGCAACGTCACCGGCAACTTCGTTTTTGTCAATCGTCAGGGGCATAAAGTGAAAAATATGTCGCTTAACGGCCTGGCCATAGAGTTGCGCGCGGGACGCGTAAAGCGCATCGAATCGGTTTCGGTGTTCGATCGCGCAATTGACACCATAATGACGAAGATGCGGCACTAAATAAACGCCGCTGAAAAGCTGATCCACCGATAAATCGATCACGCCGACTCGACCATTCGCAAGTTCCTCCGACCCACTACCGGTTACCAATCAAGTCAAAACTTGACCTGCGTCAATAAAACCTCAATTGACCACATGATTGCGATTTGGTCGCCATAAACCGGAACTATAAATTAGTTGTTGTTTTTTTTTGGGTCACAGAAATGCCTTTCAATCATCCTCTTGTATTCGCGATCGTCATATCAAGCCTGTCTATTGCTGCCTGCGGCGGCGGTGGTAGTGGCGGCAGTGACGATGCGGCTAGCGGAAATGCAAAAAGCACCATTGCAGCCGTCGGTAAAATGCTATTTTTTGATGAAGACCTGTCCAGCCACAACAACCAGTCCTGCGGCAGTTGCCACGACCCTGCTGGAGGCTTTGCCGACCCGGATGTTACCACCGCAGCACCGGTTTCAGCGGGTTCCCCGCCAGCCGCGTTTGGCAATCGCAACGCACCCACTGCCGCCTACGCTTCGTTGATACCGCCTTTTATGAAAGTACTCACAACCACTGCTGACGGAACAGGCTCGAATTTTCAGGGCGGCCAGTTCCTCGATGGTCGCCGCAGCACCCTGGCCGAGCAGGCCAAAGATCCATTCCTGAATCCGGTCGAAATGAATAATGCCGATAAGGCAGCAGTGGTGAGCAAGGTGCAAGCCGCAAGTTATGCAAGCGAGTTTATCGACGTGTTCGGGGCAGATGCTTTTAGTAACATCGACCAGGCTTACGATGATATTGCGCTGGCGATCGCGGCCTTTGAAACTGCCGGCGAATTGAACCCCTTCACCGCAAAATTCGACGCCGTCATGGCTGGCAGGGCAACATTTAGCGCTGCGGAACAACGTGGATTCGATTTATTCAAGGGAACTAAAGCTAAATGCGCCAACTGTCATACCGTTGACAGCCCGGCCGCTCGTTCACTATTTACAAACTTCAATTATTACAATATCGCGACCCCGGTAAATACAGCCAATCCGGCTTATCTTGCTGACAACAACTTCAGGGATGGCGGACTTGGTGACAGCCCGGTCATGACTGATCCGGTTGAACAGGCCGCGGAACAGGGAAAATTCAGAACGCCGACCTTGCGCAATGTCGAACTCACCGCGCCCTATATGCATAACGGTGTCTATGCCACGCTTACAGAAGTCATCCGCCACTACGATATTACTGCGACGGATTCTTTTCTCTTCGTAGCAGAAGTTAATAACGATATTGCCAATGAACTGAATTTTCAACTAGACATACCGCTTGGCTTGTCTATGCAAGATTATGATGATCTCGAAGCATTCATGCTAGCCCTGACTGACGGTTTTATGTGATCATAAGCACCTGTCGAATTACCTACTTGGTATTCAATTTCACAGGAACATAAAACATGAGCTACACCATAGACCGTTTGATCGAAAATACTGATTTCGAAGAAGTCGATAGCAGAACCCGGGCCTCGCTGGCCACGCATGGATTCGGAGTACTGACCGAAATCGACGTGCAGGCGACGATGAAGAAAAAGCTCGACGTCGACATGCCCTCGTATCTTATTCTCGGCGCCTGCAA
>PVMS01010027.1_pt1 | contig 10434 bp, 11 predicted proteins | sample 1853461 | NCBI WGS metagenome assembly PVMS01 (sample SAMN08582032, study PRJNA380276) | Marine sediment metagenome, whole genome shotgun sequencing project. | isolation source: ocean sediment barecode stripped | collected 2017
CCCAAAAGAAACAGCGCCAAGTATGCCGGAGGCAACCATCATATGTCCAAACGGCACGCACCCCCTGTTCATGCAAAGCCCGCCAAAATCCTTGCTCTCTACGATAGCGACCTCACCCCCCAGTTGCGCGGCCCTGATAGCGGCAGGCACACCCCCTGCCCCTCCTCCGATGACAACAACATTTTTCATTTCTTACTCCTTTGTTCCTTATAGTTATAGTATCATATTACGAGTTTTGTCGGAGATATGTTCCAGTTCTCTGAAACCCCAAAAGGATTGACCTGAACGTAATAAACAATAATATTGTAATAATATGTTAATGTCAAGATTCTACGTAGAGACAGGGTCAGTCCAGTATTCGATTCCGGGCCTTGGACTCACCGGATTTCTCTGGTTATCCGCTTGCTTTTTTGAATCCAATCTCTTATAAAATTTGATAATACATTCGCGGCTGAGCTGCGTCAAATGACAGTTATTTCATAATGCGGGAACTACACTGGAAGGAGGACTTGCCGATGAAAGAACTAACGGTATCTCAAGCGCTAAACGAGGCCTTGGTTGAGGAAATGGAGCGGGACGAAACAGTCTTTATAATTGGAGAAGATGTGGGCACTTATGGCGGAATTTTCGCCGTCACCACAGGTCTTTTGGAGAAATTTGGCAGCAGACGAGTTAAGGATACACCCATTTCGGAAAGCGCCATTGTGGGTTCTGCTGTTGGAGCCGCCGCCACCGGTCTGAGACCCGTTGCCGAGCTTATGATGCTTGATTTTGCCACCGTATGCATGGATCAAATCGTAAACCAAGCCGCAAAAATGAGATATATGTTCGGAGGCAAGGCAAAATTGCCTCTTGTTGTCAGAGCCGAAGGAGGGGCGGGTGCCAATGCCGCTGCGCAGCATTCCCAGTGTCTGGAGGCATGGTTCATCCATGTTCCAGGGCTTAAGGTCGTAATGCCCTCGACCCCGTATGATGCCAAAGGGCTTCTTAAATCCTCCATACGAGACAATAACCCGGTCATTTTTATTGAGCACAAAGTGCTTTACGACGTAACAGGGGAGGTTCCGGAAAAGGAATACATCATACCATTAGGCGAGGCTGATATTAAAAGAGAGGGGACGGATGTGACTGTGGTGGCTTACTCAATGATATTGCACACGGCCATGTCAGCTGCTGAAAAGTTGAGCAAAGAGGGCGTCAGTGTTGAAGTGATTGACCCCAGAACCCTTTATCCCCTTGACAAGAAGACGATACTGGATTCGGTCGCCAAGACCAACAAACTTGTTATCGTCCACGAGGCCCCCAAAACCTGTGGATTTGGAGCTGAAATTGCAGCTTTGGTCGCGGACGAGGCCTTCGATACATTAGATGCACCTATCAAAAGAGTCACCGCCCCGGACACACCGGTCCCCTTTAGTCCCGTACTGGAGAACTCCTACATCCCCAGTGAAGACGACGTGATAAGAGCGATCAAAGAGATTCTATAGACGACCAACTTTATTTGGAGGGCCAAACCATGGAAATCGGAAAAGACAAACTGGAAGAGATGTTGAGGACCATGCTGACCATACGACATTTTGAAACAAAAACAGAACAGCTTTTTGCGGAAGGCCATATACCCGGATTCGTTCATCTGTATATCGGAGAGGAAGCAGTGGCCACTGGTGTATGCGCAAACCTGGAATCCACCGACTATATCACCAGCACCCATCGTGGCCATGGGCACTGTATTGCGAAAGGCGGCGACCTTGGAAAAATGATGGCCGAGCTTTATGGAAAAAGTGGTGGTTATTGCAAGGGAAAGGGCGGTTCAATGCACATTGCCGATATGGACCTCGGTATCTTGGGTGCCAACGGGATTGTTGGCGGGGGGTTCCCCATCGCTGTGGGAGCTGGAACATCTATTCAGTATCGCGAAACTGATCAAGTGGTTGTTTGTTTTTTTGGAGATGGCGCCTCAAATCAATCGACATTTCATGAAAGCATCAATCTCGCTGCCGTCTGGGACCTGCCGGTTGTCTTTGTCTGTGAAAACAACTTTTACGGTATATCACTGACACCGGACAAACATCTTAGAATACAAGATATTTCTGTCAGAGCAATGGGGTATGGGATCCCGGGTATAACCGTCGACGGCAATGACGTGATTGCGGTCTACGAAGCTGCCTCCGAGGCAATAAGAAAAGCACGAGAGGGTTCAGGCCCAACTCTCATCGAATATAAGACCTACCGAATGAAAGGACATTTTGAAGGGGACCACCGGCTGTATCAACCTAAGGAGGAGATCGAGGCCTGGAAGGAAAAGGATCCCGTGCCTCGATATATTGATATGCTTATCAGTGAGAACGTCTTCACATCAGAAGAGATTGAAAAAATAGTTCAAGAAACAAAATCAAACATCGAAGAGGCAGTGAAATTTGCTCAAACGAGCCCGTTCCCAGACCCGGCAGAAACACTGGATGACGTTTTTTGTGAAACGTAACCCACCCCTCACCATCTAAACCTTAAACACAATAAGGATCTGATGAAGGGAGGTATACAACTTATTGGGTAGAGTAGGTATTATTTCTAATCCCATGTCCGGAAAGGACATCAGGCGGTTGGTGGCGTGTGGGACAGTCTCCAGCAACACTCACAAGATAAACATTATCCTGAGGTTGCTTCTCGGCCTGGAAGCTGCGGATGTGAGCAGTGTCGCAATCATGCCGGATGCATATGGCATAGGCTTGGAGGCCAGAGAAAAATTTTTCCAGTCCAAGAAATCGGCCATGAAGGTATGGTTTCTCGACATGCAGATAAAAACAAGCCACGAGGACTCATACCGGGCCTCCCACCTACTGAGAGATCTCGGGATAGGATGTATCATCACTCTGGGCGGAGATGGTACAAATCGTCTCGTTGCCAAAGGGTGCGGGGATGTTCCCATCCTCCCTATCTCTACCGGTACTAATAACGTGTTTCCTTTTACCGTGGAGGCAACGGTTGCAGGGATGGCAGCGGGACTGGTCTCCCGACATGTACTGGTCTCAGACCAGATCCTCTCTCATCGGAAGACGCTCGACATACTTAGAGACGATGAGGTTATTGATATTGCTCTGATCGACGCAGTGGTTTTAAGAGCAAGAGGTGTCGGCACCAGGGCGGTTTGGGACGTGGGTCAGATCAAACAGATCGTTCAAACCTGCGGCTGTCTGAGCGATATTGGACTCTCCTCAATTGGCGGGTGTCTCCATAACATAAACATTTGCGATGGACACGGTTTGAGTGTAGAGATCGGGGAGGGCGGCTGCTCTGTACTGGCGCCAATCGCCCCGGGCCTCATAAAGGAAGTAAACGTAAGGTCTGCTCGCGTCATCGAAATCGGAGAGACAGTCCCCGTGCGGTTCGTTCCATCGATCCTTGCCCTCGATGGTGAAAGGGAGTTCAGGATAAAATCCGGGGACAAGATCTCCATCCGTTTGAGTAGGTCCGGCCTGCGTGTCGTGGAGGTTCATAAAGTCTTAAAGTTAGCGACGGAAAATGGCTTCTTCCGGACCTGTCGACAGAGAGAAGTCAAAACCAATAGTCAAATATCATTACAAACAGGAGCTTGCTAAATGGCTGAGAATATAATCATGCCAAAACTCGGCATGACGATGAAACAGGGAAAGGTCACCAAGTGGCATTACAGTGTAGGAGACCGGGTGGAAGCGGGAGATGTTATCGCTGAAATTGAGACCGACAAAATCAACTATCAAATCGAGGCGCCTGCTACGGGCATCCTCGCAAAGGTCCTGGTAGGAGAAGAGGGCATAGCCGCGGTGGGTGAGGTCATTGGCATCATGGTTGCGGAAGGTGAGACACTTGATGAATCAACCATTAAAGTATCGGTCTCAGGGGGGAATGACAATGAAGAAGAGGTTGTAACCTCTACCGAGAGGGCAACTGGCACCCCCGCAAAAATTGAACTTGCCGCGAGGATAAAGATCACTCCCGTTGCGAGGAAGATCGCCAAAGAGCAAGGGATCGACATATCCAAAATTCGAATTACCCGTCCTGACGGGCGGATCAGAAAGGAAGATGTGCTAGCCGCGGCAGAGGCAGCAAAAAAAACAGTCGTATCTGACAAAAAACCTGCCGGGGAGGGTGAAGTCCAACTGGGAGCCACGATTCCCTTCACCCGGATGCGAGAGATCATCGGCCAGAGACTCACGGCCAGTTCAAGGGATGTCCCGCATGTCTATTTTGCTTGTGAGGTGGACGGAACCCAAATGATCCAGCTTAGAAGAAGCGTCATGGATGCCGTTGAGTCCACCACCGGCGTTCGTCTTTCATTTAATGATATTATCGTCAAGGCGGTAGCCACAACCATCAACAAATACCCGTTGTTCAACGCGGTCATTGAAGACAAAAAGATAAAAATACATAAGGAGATAAATATTGGTTTGGCAATGGCACTGGAAGAAGGATTGGTTGTGCCGGTTATCAGGAATGTGAACGAAAAGACACTGGGCCAGATTGCAGCTGCCAGAAACGAACTTATACAAAAAACCCGCACCAAGAAACTAATCCTTGACGACCTTGAAGGCGGGACTTTCACCGTATCAAATCTTGGTCAATTTAATATCGATTTCTTCACTTCTATCATCAACCCGCCTGAAACCGGGATACTCTCCGTGGCAAAGATGAAAGACAGACCCGTGGTCCTCGATGGAAAATTGGCTATTCGACCCATTTTGTACCTCGGGTTATCCGCGGATCATCGGGTTGTGGATGGCGCCATGGCCGCAGCATTCATCCAGGAGCTTCAGCAGACTCTGGAAAATCCCTATCTGATGTGCCTCGTATGACCGCTATAGTTTTCAAGAAAAAGTTTTTGGGGTAATCTGGCATACGATCTTTAAACAGGGTCTATCGCTGTTGTTGAGAGAAACTGGAAATTTGAAACTGGGAACTCGATAACCTCAAGAAATACCGACATATTTCCAAGTTTCGAGTTTCAGGTATCAGTCGAACCAGGCGTCTAATGTTTTACCCAATGTGGGAAATGATAACCCCAAAATGTTTTTCTGTAAGTGTATAGATATATCTGCGTCGGATTTTATGATCCGGCTTTCAGCCCTTGCCCATACAAAAACTGCCCGCATTTTATCAATCAAGGACCTTTTTCACGCCCTTAACAATATCGCTCGTTTGCGGTAAAACAAAGTTCTCCAGGACCGGACTAAAGGGAATGGGGACATCTTTGGCCCCTATTCTTGTGACAGGGGCATCCAGATAATCAAACAGTTCCTCGCCGATCCTGGCAGCGATTTCCCCACCAAAACCACCCGTCAGACAGGCTTCATGGACAACGAGGACGTTATTTGTCTTTTTTACAGAGTCGGCGATAAGATCAAAATCCAGGGGTTTCAGTGTCCTCAGGTCAATTATTTCAACCTCAATTCCCTCCCGGGACAGGTGCTCGGATGCCTCCAGGGCAAGATAGGTCATCCTGGAATACGTTATAAGGGTAATATCCTTACCGGCTCTCTTTATATCCGCCTTTCCCAAAGGGATGAGGTATTCTTCCTGAGGCACAACCCCGGTTTCAGAAAAGAGCTTTTTGTGTTGAAAAAAAATGATCGGGTCATCATCTCTTATGGCGCTTTTTATAAGGCCTTTGACATCAGCGGGCTCTGAAGGGACCACCACTTTAAGACCAGGGGTATGGACAAACCAGTTCTCAAGCGACTGGGAGTGATGGGCTGCTGCAGAAAGCCCCCCACCATCCGGGGCCCAAACGACCATAGGGATCCTGGCCTGCCCCCCGAACATATAGCGAATTTTGGCGGCCTGATTTGCGATTTCATCCATGGCGGTAGTAAAAAAGTCCGCAAAGTGGAGATCAACAAAAGGCCTCATCCCCGTCAGGGCCGCTCCCAGGCCGGCTCCGGCAATGGCTGTTTCTGATATGGGGGTGTCTATGACTCTGCCGGGAAACCGCTGATGAAGCCCTTTAAACTGTCCAAAGACACCATCGTGGGCAGTAAGATCCTCACCAATAACAAAAACCGCGTCATCTCTTTCCATTTCTTCGGTCAACGCCTCAGCCAGGGCATCCGTACATGATATGATCCTGTCAGTCACAATCTCCCCCTCAGGGATTAACAAAGAGATCTTCCAGGGCATCCTCCGGTTTTGGCAGAGGCGCCGCTTTGGCATATTCTACAGCCGCTTTGATCTGAGACGTTACCTCACCCATAAAAACCTTGTATCGTTGATCGGAAAGAGTTTGTTCCTCTTTCAAAAAAGACCTAAAACGGACAATGGGATCATTGGCTTTTTTGAACGACTCGATCTCTTTCAAAGATCTGTATTTTTGGGGATCTCCTTCAAAATGCCCTCGAAACCGGTAGGTCATGTTCTCCACAATGGTTGGCCCCTTTCCCGCTCTTGCCCGTTTTACTGCCTTGGCTACGGTTTTTCTCACCTCCAGAATATCGTTTCCATCAGTAACAAACCCGGGAATCCCATAAGCATCGGCCCTCTTTGCCACAGACCCGCCTGCCAGAGAGTGTTTTGCAGGTGTTGTGGAGGCATACAGGTTATTCTCACAGACAAAAACAATGGGAAGTTTCCAGATTGCCGCCATGTTTACTGCCTCGTGAAAGGTTCCTCTGTTGGCGGCACCGTCCCCAAAAAAAACCACACCCACCTGATCGGTCTTCCTCATCTTGATAGAAAGACCTGCTCCCACGATAATAGGAAAGCCCCCGGCCACAACACCGTTGGCACCGAGGATGCCGATGGAAAAATCCGCGATATGCATGGAGCCCCCTTTTCCCTTGCAGTAACCCGTAGATTTCCCAAATAGCTCAGCAAACATCATCTTTGGGTCGGCCCCTTTGGCAATCATGTGTCCGTGTCCCCGATGGGTGGTGGCCACATAGTCATCCTTCCGCAGCACACAGCAGGTACCCACGGCAGAGGCCTCTTCTCCGATGGATAGATGAATAAAGCCGGGAATAAAATTTTCCTGAAAAAGCTCCCCTGCCCTCTCCTCAAAGGCCCGGACCAAAAGCATCTTTCTCAAAAGAGCCAACTTCTCATTTTTGGTTGTCTTCACGTGTCTCTCCCAGGTTTGTTTATCAAAACCTCGGTTGCCGTCGCCAGCACCTTGAAGCTTCACGTCCCGTGTTTCAGTCATCAATCATCAATAGTCAATAAAATCCCTAAGGCGTATACAACCCTGCCTTAATCGGCAGATACATGGAGAGTATCGGAAATAACGAGAGGATAAGCAAGATAATGGCATCCATTATGACAAACGGGATCGCTTGTTTGGCCACAGAGTCTACACTCCCTTTGATCAGGTTTGCAGCAGTAAAAAGGTTGACCCCCACGGGAGGGGTCGCCTGGCCGATGGCCAAGGCACAAATAAAGATAACCCCGTACCACAAGGGGTCGATTCCGAACGCAGTGAGGACCGGCATAAGGATAGGCATGATGAGATAAGAGATGGAGATTGCATCCAGAATCATGCCAAGCGCCAATAGCAGGAGATTCACCAGGATGATCATAACAACGGCATTGGGTGATATCTTGATAATTGCGTTGGCCGTCAGATCAATGATGCCGATGACAGACGCTGCCCAGGTAAAAATCCCGGCAAATACCACAAGAAACATGATGACTGAACTTGTGACACTCGCATCAACCAGTATCCGAACAAGATCACGCAATGATATGGATCTGTAAATAAAGACAGCCACAAACAGGCTGTAAAACACAGCAACCACCGCCGCCTCGGTAGGTGTAAAAATCCCGGCATAAATACCACCCAAAATTATGATGGGTGTCAGGATGGCCCAAATGGATTTCTTTAAGGCAATGAGAATCTCTTTGGGGGTACCTCGTTTTTGAATACCTTTATATCCTCGTTTTCGTGAAATCACGTAGGCAACGATAACCGTCCCCAGGCCTGTCAGAAGACCCGGTATTATGCCGGCAAGAAAAAGCGCGCTCACAGAGACGCTGGTGATGTTTCCGTAAATAATAAAAGCGATGCTTGGGGGGATGATAATGGAAAGGTCGGATGAATTGGCGATTGTCGCGCCGGCAAAGCTTTTGTCATACCCGTGTTTTATCATTGGGGCAAGTAGGATTAGCCCCACAGCTGCGGTGGTTGCGGGACCTGACCCGGAAAGTGCCCCCCAAAACATACAGGTAAATACAGCCACCATTGCCAGACCGCCCACCATCTTCCCCACCAGGAGTTCAAAAAAATGGGCGATGGTGGCGGCAAGACCCGCCTTTTCGAGTATAACCCCTGCCAGGACAAAAAAGGGAATAGCCAGCAGGGGAAACGATGCAATGCCAGTGGAAAAATTGATCCCCAACATCCCGATCCCAAGATCAAAATTGATAATGGTAACCACCGCAGCTATCCCCAGACATGTTCCTATGGGGACCCCAAAGGCCATAAGCAGGAGAAACACTATTGAAATGACAAGAATTTCCATCTTTTGTTTCTACGTCCGGAGTCCTTCAAGTTTGGTGGATGCATCCCTGTAAATTCCCCTAAATACAAAGACGGAAAAGATGGGAACACCGATATAATAGATCCAGACCGGGATGGCCAGGGCTGCGGACGTGGCCTGAAACAACGTCACCTCATCATATATTGCCTGGATCATATATAGATCTACAAGGAGAAAGAGAATGGCGCTCAGCCCTGAACTAAAAAGGATCACAATCTTTTTAAATTTTGCGGGTAAGACATTGAAGAGCGTTATCATCCCAAGCTGTCCCCCACGCTCAAAGGCAATGCCCGAGCCCACCACGGTCAGCCAGACAAAAAGATTGATCGTAATCTCTTCTGTTGAAGCAAAAGAAAAATGAAAGAGATATCGGCTGAGCACATTGGCAAAGGCAATGAATGCCATGGTGAAGAGCAGGATAGCTGCTATCAAATGATCTATTCTGATGCGTTGTTTTGTCTCACCCATGGCGATTTCCTCTCATCAGATTATCCGGCACCCATCTCTTCCAAACATATGTTCCATGGGAAGACGAACCGGGTGCCGGATCAATCCTTTATTTGACACTCCAGAATTATAAATCATCAATCATATATTCTATGGTTTTTCCATATCTGCCTTGGCCTTTTTATAAAGGTCTTCTCCGATCTTTGGAACCCATTTATCATAGAGAGGCCTTGTTGCCTTTATAAAGGCGTTTCGCGCGTCATCCGACAGGAAGGTTACGGTCATGCCTTTGCTTTCCATAAATTTAACAGGGTCGGGCACTTTCATGGTATAGTTAAATTCATTTTTCAGAATATTTAACGACTTATCCCCATCAAGTCCTGCACGGCAAAGGGCCTTTTCAAAACGGGCTGACTCCACGGCTGCCTCCCGGATGGCCTTTTGAATATCCTTTGGGAAGGCATCAAATTCTTTCTTGTTCCAATAGATGATTACAGGGTCTACCAGATAGTTCCAGAAGGTTGTATATTTGTGGTACTGCCAGATCTGCACCGGGATAAGGACTCCCACAGGGTTCTCCTGACCATCCACGACGCCTTGCTGGAAAGCGGTGACAGCATCGCCCCAATTCATATTAACAGGATCGGCTCCCAATTTTCTAAACGTATCGATAAATATGGGGCTGCCCACAACACGGAGTCTCAAGCCCTTCAGATCCTCCGGGCTCTTGATAGGCCTTTTGCCATTTGTGACCTGCCTGAATCCGTTTTCAGCCCATGCAGACCCACCAGGCCTTTTTTCTCCATGGCTTTAAAGATGGCCTTTCCGGTTTCACCATTTTCCATTTTGTCAAGATTTTCAAAGTTATTGATAAAAAACGGGAGAGAGAAAATATTCATCTCCGGTATCACCGGAGAGGAGTTAATGGTAGATTCATACGCGAGGTCAATGACACCCTTTGCCACCATCTGGGGCGATTTCAATTGGGCTCCCTTAAGAAGCGAACTGCCATAGTAGGGTTTGATATTGATCTGACCGTTTGTCTTCTCTTTTACCAGTTCGATGAATTTGATAGCCCCCATCCCCCAATAAAATTGAGGCCCCACATTGAGTGTCATCTTGTACTCTTTTTTATATTTTCCAGCCTCGCTCAGAGGGGAAAAAAGCACCAATACTGATAAACACAGCACAATAACAAGAATAAATCTGAGATAGCTCGATTTTTTTGTCATGATTACCTTACTCCTTTCTGTTGATTCTTCCTTGGTTAGCGCAGTTGATCTTAATAAACGGTCTTAAGCTGCTCACCTCCTTTCTATTTGGTTCGGCTAATATTCGATGCCCTTTCGCGCCCGTGCCCCGGCGTAATAGGCATGTTTTATCTGAACCAGTTCGGTCACATAGTCAGCATTTCTCACAAACTCCTGAGTAGCATCCAATATTTCATCGCATATGAGGAGATGCGTCCCTTTCTCAACAGCAGCAA
>PVMS01076492.1_pt1 | contig 10434 bp, 12 predicted proteins | sample 1853461 | NCBI WGS metagenome assembly PVMS01 (sample SAMN08582032, study PRJNA380276) | Marine sediment metagenome, whole genome shotgun sequencing project. | isolation source: ocean sediment barecode stripped | collected 2017
CCTCGTCATCGAGCAGGCCCGCCGACGCCAACGCCGTGAAGCACTGTCATGTGCGTCATGAACGACCTCTGGCGGATGCCTTTGAGGCCCAGCGCCGGCTTCCACATCCAGCGCTTCAACTCCCAGTTGGTCTTGGGGAAGGCTTCCTCGGCGAAGCGGCGCCCCTTCTCGATGACGAGGACCTTGTATCCTTTTTGCGTTAGACGATGTGCGGAGACGCTTCCGCCAAACCCCGACCCGACGATGACCCAGTCGTACTGCTGCTCGCGCATACGGCTACTCTACGCCGAGACCCTAACGAGATCGAGGCGGCTCAGCTGCCCGCGCCGCCGATCGAACGGTGCATGCCAATCAGAGTCAACAGCTCCATGCGTGCCGCCTCATCCTCGAGGAAGCAGCCCGTCAACCGGCTCGTCGTCGTCCAGGACCCAGGCTTGCGGACACCGCGATAGCACATGCAGAAGTGCTGGCACTGCAAGATGACGGCGGTCCCCTGTGGGGTCAGGGTCTCGTTGATGGTATTGGCGATTTGCGCGGTGAGCTTCTCTTGGACCTGTAGCCGCTTGGCAAACGTGTCCACGACGCGAGCGATTTTGGACAGCCCAACGACCTTCCCGTCGGGAATGTAGGCCACGTGCGCTTTTCCGACGAACGGCACCATATGGTGCTCGCAGTGGCTGTAGATCTCCATGTCGCTGATCAGGACGAGCTCGTCGTAGCCTTCGACTTCGCTGAACGTCCGCGAGAGATGCGCGTTTGGGTCCTCGTGATAACCTCGGTAGTGCTCTTTCATCGCGCCGAGAACGCGACGGGGCGTGTCCTTTAAGCCTTCACGTTCCGGGTCGTCGCCGAGGTAAGCGAGGAGCTTCCGGACGCACTCTTCGGCTTCTTGGTCGTTCGGTTTGTCACTCATGGCAGGTAGCCACCCTTGGGCCGACGTAGTCACCCGTCAAGTCGCTCGAGTCAGTCCTGTGGAACATCGCCTCGGACCCAGCGCGTGGTCAGGACACGCTCGGAAATTCGCCACCCCGCCGACGTCTCCACGAGGCGGTCGTTGTATTCTCCGCCGAGATCGAAGAAGCGCATCTCTCCGTCGTCGCCCTTGTAGCCATGAACGGCGAGGACGTAAGCGCTCGAACGAACTTCGTCGCCATCTTGGGCCACCCGCACGTTCGAAACGAAGTGCTGCAGGACCTTGAAGCGCCCCATCTTTTCTTCGAGCCAGTGCGCGGCGTCGGCTCCGCTGAGCACCGGACCGCCGGCGCCGGTGTAGTCCACGCGGGCGTTGGGAAGAAACACGTCGCCAAGAAGCTTCCACGCGCGGGTATCGAGCGCAGTGCAATACCGGACCAGGGTGTCCACAATCGCGCGACGCTCGGATTCTAGAATCATGGGAGCTCAGAGAGCGCGCTTCGGAAGCCGCCCGCGCTGGGATGATGACACACGCGTGGTTCCACCGGGGCGCCGAATCGTTCGGTTGAGCGACTGCTGCGGGTACGGGCCGTCCCGGCGAGCACGGCGCGACGGCCCTCCATGTGCTTCTGGCGACGGGTCGGCGACCTGAGCCTGACGGCTCACAGGCATCCCCTCGACAGCCTTGGCTTCGATCGGAGGACTCTGCACGGGGGTCGGCACGTCCTTTGCCGCGTACATCTCGCCTCGGGCGGCCGCACCGCCGGCACGACGGCCGGAGTACACGCAGTCCGCGATCGACAGACCGCTCACGTACTGCCGCGAGCACACGCCTACCGCGTTGCGTCCGGCCGCGTACAGGCCGGGAATTACTCCGCCGTCTTCGCCCTTCACCTGACCGGTTCGCTCGTCGACGACGAGCCCGCCGAGCGTCAGCGTTGGGCCCGCGAAGCGCTTGCTCTTGATCCCCGCGTCGATCGCGAAGTAGGGCCCGTTGCGCATCGCATGCATCCTGTCGGAGCTCTTGTTGAAGCGGTCGGTTGTCTTGCCATCCGCTGCGTCGTTGTACTCCTCGAGAGTCCTGCGAAGCGTCTCCACGGGGACCTTGATGACCTCCGCGAGCTCTTCGACCGACTTGCCCTCTTTACTGTTGAACCACAGGTTGATGAGCGCTGGCGCGCGCTGAAACCATTGTGCCTTGCCGGGCTTACACTGCTCGCGCGCGATCTTCTTGAGCTCACCGTTGATGATCAGGATGGCGACGCCATCATTGTGCTCGACCATCGCTTCGCCCACTGCTGCGCCGTACATGAACTCGTTGATATAACGCTCGCCTTTCTGGTTGATGATCATCCCTTTGGCGAACGCCTCCGGCGGGTTGATGAATCGCCACGCCGAGATGCGGTCCATGAGGTCGGTCTTACCGCCCACGCTTTGCCCCAACAGGATGCCGCTCCCGTTGTCGGACACCGTCCCGAGTGGCATTCCGCTGCGATATTTCGGGGCGATCGCTTTCACCATGTCGCGGTTGTAGATGAAGCCACCGGCCGCGAGGACCACGCCGTTCACGGCTCGGACGCGCTTGACCACCGAGTGGTCGAGCTCGATCTGGAAGCAACGCTCGCGCAGGTTCGCGGCGAGCTTCGGGTTGTACTTTACGATCGCGATGCCAGCCTGGTTGAGCCGCCGGTAGAGCTTGCTCCAGAAGCCCTTTTTGATTTGGCGGTACTCGACACCGAGGACTCGGCTGCGACTGTCGATCACGAGGCGAGAGACACGTGTTTCGTACTCGACTCGGATGCCCGCACGGTGCGCAGACTCGCGAAGGGGCTCGTAAAAACTCTCACCTGGGAGACCCGCGCCTTTGGCACGGTGACCCCGGGGGGCAGGCTTGGCAGCTTCCTTGTAGGGCGAGAAACCTTCGTTGCCCGAGTAGTAGAGGTAGTAGTCGTCCGTCGGGTAGCTGGTCTTGTAAGGACAGAGCGACCCTTCGAATGGGATGCCTTGCTCTTCCAGCCACGTGAGGTTGTCGGCACTCGTCTCGCAGAAGTCACGAAGCGTGGCCTCGGAGACCACGCCCTGCACCTCGAGCGAGAGATAACGAAACATCTCTTCCGCGTCGTCGGTCACGCCGGCTTCGGTTTGGATGTGCGTTCCGCCGCCGCCGTAGAAGACGCCGCCGCTGATCGCGGTCGCACCGCCCCCATGAAAACGGTCGAGAACCAGCACGCGTGCCCCGTTGGTGTTTGCCTCGAGTGCCGCGCACGCCCCCGCGCCGCCAAATCCGACGACCACGACGTCGGCCTCATCGTCCCAAGGGTTTTCGTCGGTTTTGGTGACGACCAACGGCGCTTCGGCTGGCTTGGGAGCCAATGATTTCTTCCTTTTCGACATTAGAGAAGAAATAGAACATGTTTCACTTAGGCTGTCGAGGCGATTTCAGACAGGGCTAAAGCTCTAATTTTGCTTGGCTATGTGCTTGTCCGGCCCGGCATCGGAGGTCCCACGCATCCAGGTGCGTTCCCCCCGTGCTGCAGCCGCGTGCGCACCGCGCCCAGAACGCGTTGGACTGGGCCCACACTCGCGCTTCTTGGTCTTTCCAGTCCGCGTCGAGTCCCGCCGTCTCGGCGAGCCGCGAAGCTTCGGTGAGCGCAACGGCGATTTGGTCATAGACGATTGCGATCCGCCCGTTCGCGACCGAATAGACATCGAGCGGCCCGATCCGGATCGCTTTCAACAAGGCGAGGGCCCGTTCGACGGCGATGGTTTCCTCTTCGAGCCACGGCGCGAAGTCTTCGAGTGCGCCGCTCCACTTCGCGGCAGCTGCCGCGTCGGTGACCTCGACCAGTCGGGCGTACGCTGGGCTAGCCGAGCCGAACGGATCACCTGGCACCGAGGTGGCGCTCACATGCATGGCGCTCGGGTTGATGACGACGGCTTGTTCCTTGCCGCGTTGGCAACCAAGCGCCATGCACACAAGGCCTCCGAAGACGATGGTAGAAGCGGCTCGCATCACGTCGTTACTGTAGCTCCGAACGAGCAGCGGATACCGCGCCTTCGAGGAAATCGAGATATCGAGTGGCAATCAGGCCGACGAGGAGCATGTCGTTGTGGTCGATCCGTGGGACTTCGATGTACTGGTCGGCATGAAAAAGCCTGGCGAGCTCTTTGCCATGGTGCACGTCGATGATCGAATCCGCTGCTCCGTGCACGACGAGCAACGGGCATGACAGCTTTCCCGCAAAGTCCCGCGTCATGAACCGGTGCTCCAGCACGCGGCCAATCGGAAGCCAGCGGTAGTGTTCCTTGGCGAGGTCGACGATCGAGGTGAAGGTTGATTCCAGCACCAGCGCGCCTGCGCTCACCCTTGCCGCTAATTGTACAGCGACGCCGCCCCCGAGACTTCGCCCGTGGATCGCGATGCGGCTCGGATCCGTGCCCAGCTCACCGGTGACCCATTGCCACGCGGCCGTCGCATCTTTATGCAGGCCAGCTTCGCTGGGCACCCCGGTGCTCCCGGGGTAGCCCCGATAGTGGACACCGACGAAATCCCAGCCCTCGCTCAGCAGCAAGTTCTGCAGCTCGATCTGCGCGAGGAGCGAAGAGGCGTTGCCGTGAAAGTAGAGCAGGACACGCCGAGGGCCGGTGCGAACGGTAGCCCGATGCCATCCATAGAGGGTCTCTCCGTCTTCGGTCGGGATGCGGACCTCGGTGGCACCCACCTGCGCGGCGACGTCGTTCAATAAGGATTCGCCGACGCCTTGCGGCCCCGGGAACACCATTTGTCGTTGAAACTGTGAGAACAAGCCCATCGCGACCCACGCTATTGCGACCACGACCACCGAGAGCAAGGCGAATTGGCGCGTCACCAAGCATGAATTACCATGCGCGGCCATGACAGGAACTATGAAATCAGTCGCGGTAGGGCTCGTGTTGCTTTTGGGGGCCTGCGGCGGGTCAAAGTCCACGACCGGGACAACCGGCAAGGTGAGCGCCATCGAGGCCATGGGGGTGACTCCGCCCGACTCTCCTTGGGGAGACATGAACGTCGAGGACAAGGAGTTCTACATGATCGGCAAGGTGAATCCGATCATGAAGGAGCTCTTCACGGCCCATGATGCCGAAGAGTTCGCCGAGTTCGACTGCGTCGACTGTCACGGCGAGGAGATGCGCGAGCTCGACTTCAAGATGCCCGCGCCATCGATGTACATCGTTCCGCCCGAGGGGACGCCCGGACACCGCGGGATGATGTCGACCTTCCCCGAGACGGTTAAGTTCATGGAGGAGACGGTCACGCCGGCAATGGGCAAGCTCCTCGGTATCGAGAATTTCTCCTGCGCCGGCTGCCATCCAAGCACGTCGAAAACCAAGGGATAACGAGGCCACCAGCCGTCTTTGACCGAGCTGGGAGCCCCTGCTAGCGTTCAGCCACTTTTTCCGGAGGGAATCCGATGACCTGGGTCATTACACGTCTTTGCCGCGACTGCCTCGACATATCTTGCGTCGATGTTTGTCCCGTCGAGTGCATCTACGAGTACAAGGGCGACGATCGCGAGGCGTTCCCGAACCAGCTCTACATTCAACCGGAAGAGTGCATCGACTGCGGCGCGTGCGAGCCGGAGTGTCCGTGGGAAGCCATCTACGAAGACGCGTCGGTTCCGGAGGTCTTCGAAGATGACACCCCGCTCAACGCCAAGATGATGGAAAACCAGGACGACTTCGAGGTTCCCGTCAACGAGGGATCGGACCAGCCGACTCCCGAGCAGGTCGCCGAGAACAAAGCCAAGTGGAACCTAACCGCTTAGGTCAACCGTCGAAAAAGGGGACAATTCCCTTCTTCGTTGGGTGAATCGGTAGGCTGCGTAGGTGTAGGCGATCACCAGGGCGGTGAGGCCTAGGTAGGCTACGTTGAGGTAGAAGTCGGCTAGGTCGTTGGCGGTCCAGCCGTGCTGCTGGACGAGGCGATTCATGTCGCCGTCGCTTTCGCTGCCGATGGCGGCGCCCCACGGCATTTGCGAGACGTCCGATGAGACGGTGCGCCACAGCATGGTCGCTTGCGTGAAGCACAGCCCCGCTGGGATCAGTATGATCCACCGCCAGAAGTCCCATCGCAACCGATCGGGGAGCGCGAAGTGGAATGCCACCAAGATGAAGGCGCCGAACACGAGCTCGCCCAGTGCGCCAGAGAGGATCTGCCACATCAAGGTCCGCGCGGGCGGAATCAAGAAGGTGGTTACCGCCCACGCCAGGGTCACTACCGACGCGGTGGTAAGCATGAACCAGTTCTTCTCGCGATAGGTGTGGAACAGCAACCAGCCGAGGACGCCGGCCACGATGACTCCCATCAACACCGACTGGTCGTCGAACCAGAACGTGAAGAAAGGGAGCGGAATGGCGATGCGGCTGCTGAGCCACGACGCCGTCGCATGTCCGACCTCGTGAAAAGGCATGCCCACCAGGAACGCCAACAGGCGGCCGAAGTCCGTCGAGCAGAACAACAGACTCAACAGCATCACCACCGGGACCGCGATGAGATTCTCCATCCCTTGGTCGTACTGGCTGCGGCTGTGGGTCAGCCGCGCGCCTTTGGGTCCGCGTGGCGAATGGCTGGCCGTCAGTGGTGCGAGGATCCGTGGCGCCCGACGCGACGTGCGCAGCACGCTTGCGAGGTGGAAGAACGCCCCGTCGCCGAGCCATAGCCCGCCGCACGAGCGGCACTGCCACGAGCCGACGCCGTCGGCGCCCTTCACGCGAAGCGGCTGCATCGCTGGGTCGATGCACTTTGGGCATCGCATGCCCATCTCGTCTCCGAGTGACACCGGCACGACTTCGGTCGCCCTTGCGAGCGACCCGCCACCGACGAGCTCACGGATCTCGTGACGGTCCAAGAAGAGCCCACGGCATTGTGCGCAGAGCTCGACACTGACGCCCGGACTCGCCTCGTACTCCGACAGAGGCATCGAAATGCATGTTGGACATGGCCCCACAGATTCAATGTACTATGACGCCCCGCATGCGACGAACGCTGGCTGAAAATGGCGTGTTCTTGCTTCGTGTTTCGGTGTCTTTGCTGATGCTCAGCCACGGGATTCCCAAGGCGTTGGAGTACGAGACGCTCGTTCAGAGCTTCCCAGACCCCCTCAACCTGGGCACCGCAACCAGTGCCATGCTGATCCTATTTGCAGAGGTCGGGTGTTCGGTCTTGTTGCTGCTAGGCCTGTTCGGCCGCTTCGCGTCTGCGACGCTTTTCATTGCGATGATGGTGGCGGCGCTCGCACATCAGTTCGCTGACCCTTTTGCGATGAGGGAGCTTCCACTGCTCTACGCGGCGGTCTACGCGTGCCTCACGTTCACTGGCCCGGGCTCGACCTCGATCGATGCATGGCTCAAGCGGATCATGTTTGAAAAAGAGGAGTCAGCTTCTCGAGAGCCGCTGTAAGCTGAGCCGGGGGCACCGACGTGAAGCACAGGCGGACCCATTTCGCGTAGTCGGCGCCGCACGATCGTCCTGGCGTGAGCAACACGCCTTCGTCGGCGCTGCGTTCCAAGAAGGCCGCGCAGTCCGTGTCACCGGGGCTCAATTGTTCGCTCACATCCATGAAAAGGAACGTTCCGCCTGCGGGCCGGGGAGCTCCGAGGGCGTCGGCGGCCTCATACCCGGCGTCACGATAGACGGACCGGCTCTCTTCTATCCACGCGCCGCCATGGCGTAGCGCTTCGACGGCGCCGAACTGCATGGGGCGGGGCGCACAATAGGTGTGGAAGGTCTGCATGCCACGAACGGCGGCCATGACGGTCTCGGGTCCGTGTGTGAAGCCCACTCGTGCTCCGGCGAATCCGTAGGTCTTCGAGAGTGTGTGAAACGCGATCGCGCGATCGCGGATGTCGGCGTGCTTCCACACTGCGTCGGGCGGCTCCGTGTCGAAGTAGATCTCCTCGTACGCCTCGTCGCACAGTACCCACAGGTCCTGGCGCTTGGCGACACGCAGCATTGCGTCGATGGTCGCATTGGAGAGCACGCGGCCGGTCGGGTTGTTGGGCGTGTTGATGTAGAGCGCGACGGTGCGATCGGTCACGGCGTTCTCGAGAGTGGCCTCGACATCGAACTCTGGCTCGTCGAGCCGGGTGTAGAATGGCACTTGGACCGGCACCGCTCCCTTCGTGGCGATGATTCCGCGGCAGAGCGGCCAAAAGGGAGAGGGAAGGAGGACCTCGTCGCCTGGTTCCAGCAAGACCTGACAGACGACGCTCAAACCGGCGGTCGCGCCCGACATGACCTGGACGAGCTCTCGGTTGAGGGTTTCTTCGTGCCGGCCATCGACGTAGTCGAGGAAGGCGTCGATCAGGCTCGGCTCCCCGTGAACTGGCGCGTACCGATGGAGGCCGGGATGCTCGGCGCTCAGCTGTTGCTCCGCCCGGGCCGCAGCGACCGGGTCGCGGTAGGTGTCGCCGATGTGCAGGCGGTAAATCTCATCGTTATTGGCAAGCGCACGCCGCTCGAGGTCGCTGTACACCCGATGTGAGACCGAGTGCGCATGTTCGGAGACGTTTGGGAAACGCGGCATGGCTCAGAGCCAGGCTAGGCTGACGATGGTGACGGTGCTGACCCCCACCAGAACTTGCAGGGGCAAGCCCAATCGCAGGAAGTCAGTGTACTTGTAACCGCCCGGGCCGTAGACCATCAAGTTGGTTTGGAAGCCGATCGGTGTCGAGAAGGCGGTCGATGCGGCGATCATGATCATGTAGCTGATGGGGAGCAGGCCAATCCCCTGTGCTTGCGCTGCCGCCGCTGCGATGGGGAACATCAGCGCCGCAGATGCTTTCGTGGTCACGAGCCCAGCCAAGACTGCAGTGATCGCGTAGAGCGCGACGAGCAGGCCGACGTTCCCAAACGGTGCCGCCACATCCATCAGCCTCGAAGCGAGCACCTCGGCCGCGCCGCTCTTCTGGATCGCGATGGCGATTCCGAACGCCGAAGCGATCGCGATGAGCACAGTCCAGTCCAAGGAGCGCCGTGCCTGCTCACCGGTCAGGCAGCGCGTCAGTAGCATCAACCCCGCCGCGCTCAGCGACGCGATCATCAGGTTCATGCTCCCCGTGGCGTTCACGAGCACCATCAAGAAGAGAATCACCGCAGCCAACCACGCCCGGTCGTGGCGCGGCGGAGCGCTGTCTTCGACCTCGGCGAGCAGGGCGAAGTTGGGGTCTCTCTGGCGGGTCTGGGCGAAGTGGGGGTGAGACTCGATCAGAAGCACGTCGCCGGCTTGAAGCCGGATGTCGCCGACCTTCGTCTCGGTGACGCGCACGCCCTGGCGATGCACGGCGAGAATCGCAGCGTCGTAGATCGTTCGAAAGCGGCTCGCACGGATGGTTTGCCCGATCAAGGAAGAATGGGCTCCAACCACGGCTTCTACCAATCGCCGGTCATGCCGCGCCGTGATCTTGTCGACCTGATCGGTGTCGGGGACGATTCGCTGCTTCCGCAAGTCGACCACCGAATCGACGACCCCGGTGAAGTGCAATCGATCGCCTTCACGAAGCACCGTCGAAGGCGGAACCGCGGCGAGCACGCGGCCCGCGCGCTCGATCTCATAAAGGTAGACCCCTCGCAGTGATCGGAGCCCCGCCTCCTCGATGCTCTCGCCGATGACTGGCGAGCCCTTTTCGACGCGCATCGCGATCGTGTACTCACGCGCTTTGCCGAGCTCTTGGAGGGCGCCTCGGCGATCCTTGAGTAACCACTGCGAAGTGATGACGATGAACAGCATCCCGATGCTGAGAGCGGGGATGCCGAGTAGCGCGATGTCGAAGATCTCAAAGTGGACCGTTGGGTCCCACTCTTTCGCGAGACCGGCGACGACCAGGTTCGTGCTCGTTCCGATCAGGGTGCACGTGCCCCCGAGAATCGACGCGTACGACAGCGGCAGCAGCATGAGCGAGACGCTGAAGTGGTTGCGGCGTGCCCAGCCGGTGACCAGTGGTACGAACATCGCGACGACCGGCGTGTTATTGAGGAACGCCGACAGCGCCGACGCCGGGAACATCATTCGGAGCTGACCTCCGGCAAGAGATCGCGGTCGGCCGAGCACGACGCGGGCGGCCAGGTCCAAGCCGCCCGTTTCCTTCACACCCGCAGCGACGACGAAGAGCGCCGCAATGGTGACGACCTCAGGATTCGAAAATCCGATGAACGCCTCCGACGGCTCGATGATCCCCGCCAAGAGCAGGACCGTGACGGCCGCGATCAGCACCATGTCGGGGCCGGCCAGGTTCGACGCCATGACGACCACCATCCCTACGATCACCGCGATCGTGATCCAGCCGTCGCCCGTCAACATGCAGGCGGAGACTAGCAGCCGCCGCCGTGATTGACCCGTTCTTGAGGGGACCGGTTGGGAATCGACCTATGGGGCGTACCGATCGGCCTTTTCGTGAAACATCATCGCGGCGTCGTGGTCGCCGCGGCGATCTGCGTCGAGGGCGCCTTCGCGATAGTATTCGAAACGGGTGCTGCTCGCGGTC
>PVMS01126820.1_pt1 | contig 10434 bp, 6 predicted proteins | sample 1853461 | NCBI WGS metagenome assembly PVMS01 (sample SAMN08582032, study PRJNA380276) | Marine sediment metagenome, whole genome shotgun sequencing project. | isolation source: ocean sediment barecode stripped | collected 2017
AATGACCCCTGGGATCGCAGGCTGGGCGTTTATCTTCCACCGGGTTACAGCGACGAGGCAGAACCCTATATCACACTGTGGGACCTGGCAGCTTTTACCAACTCCGGCCCGGGACATTTAAACTGGCGCAACCAGGGTGAAACCCTGGTCGAACGGTTGGATCGATTGATTGGCCTGGGGGAAATGCCGGCCACCGTCGTGGTGATTCCGGATTGTTACACTTCCCTGGGTGGAAACCAATACGTCAATTCCCCGTCTGTCGGGCGCTACGCGGATTACCTGGTGCAGGAACTCATACCCTTTGTCAGCGACCAGCTTAACGTGATAGCTGATCGAAACGGCAGGGCTGTGTTTGGAAAATCATCCGGAGCATACGGCGCTCTGTACCTGGCCATGCAGTACCCGGAAGTTTGGGGCGCAGTCGCCAGCCATGCCGGTGATGTGGGTTTTGACCTGGTTTATCAACCGGAATTTCCAGTGGTGTGCAGTGTTTTGGCTGAATTCGGGGGAAGTCTTGAGGATTTCATGCGCACTTTTTGGCGAAAAAAACGACCGGCCGGCCGTGACTATTCGACCATGATGATACTTGCCATGGCTGCGAGCTATGATCCTGATCGCTCCAGTCCGGAGAAAATCCAGCTTCCATTTGATTTGCGAACCTGTCAACTCATTCCTGAACGTTGGAGTGAGTGGCTGTCATTCGATCCGCTGAACCTGGTAGAGCAGGGCGGGGATGCCTTGCGTTCCCTGCATGCCCTGTACATCGATGTGGGCAGGCACGATCAGTATAATATCCAGTTTGGCAGTCGCCGGCTGTTCGATCGGCTGAATGAGTTGTCAGTAAAATGTCGTTATGAAGAATTCGACGGTACGCATTCAGCCATTGACTGGCGCCTGGATTCCTCACTTCCGTACCTTGCGAAGGCCTTGAAAAATGCCCTGCAGGGATCAACCTAAAGGTGATCCTTGGTTCTTATTAAGAGTACTCAAAATGATTGTAATCAGTGAAAGCGGACAGACCTATTTTAAACACCTGATCGGCCAGCAGGATGAGGAAGGGCTGGGTTTGCGCATATCGGTCAACCATCCGGGAACGCCCGGGGCAAGCTGTGACCTGCAGTTCAGTCCCGAAGGTCAGCACATGGTGGATGACCGCATAGTCAATTTCGATGGCTTTAACTTGTATGTGGCAGCGGCCAGCGAGCAATGGCTGAGCGATGCTCATATTGATTTTGAAGAAGATGAAACCGGTGGCCAATTGACCATCAAGGCCCCCGGGATCAAGGGTTCTGAGCCACCCGCGGATGCAGGGATTGAACCGCGAGTGAAGTGGCTGCTGGAAACCGAAATCAATCCATCGCTGGCTTCCCACGGTGGCCGGGTCTCGCTGGTCGAAATTACCGAGAAGTGCGAAGTCGTACTGCAGTTTGGAGGGGGCTGCCAGGGTTGCGGTATGGCTGACGTGACCATGAAGCAGGGAATCCAACAGACGCTGTCCCGGAGCATTCCTGAAATTACCGGCGTACTCGACGTAACCGACCACCAGTCTGGCTCCAACCCCTACTATGCCTCTGGGGATGCAGGTGAATCCCCGGTTTGAATGGAACCCGCATGTAGGAGCGAGCCTTGCTCGCGAAATTTTTTGATCAATACAGGCTGATCAATACAGGCCACGCACAAAGCAAGCTCTTACTATCGTGAGCTAAAAATTGTTCCATTTACTCGTACCGGCCTGCGAAAAAAATTCGCGAGCAAGGCTCGCTCTTACAGTTTCCCTTCGGGGTGTGGGGGCAATTACTTGATTTTGAGGTCTTTCAGGCCGGCCTGCTTTGAGTACCAGGTCGCGAGGTCTGCGATGTCCTGGTTGCTGAGATTTGCGGCAAAGCCTGCCATGACGGCGTTGCTGCGCCGGCCAGACCGGTAATCACGCAGGGCTTGTTCCATATAACTGCGGTACTGGCCAGCCAGGTTGGGATAGCTTGGATCCACACTTTCCCCGGTTGTACCGTGGCATGCCTGACACACTACGGATTTTTGCTGACCGGCGGCGGCATCGCCTTTGGCATGCAGCGTCATTGGAGCCATTAGCAGGAGCAGGAGCAGTGTTGAGTTTTTGATCATGTTGGTCATAATGTTCATTCAGCCTTTTTAATCCTTGCTCAGGGAAGCAAAATAAGCAGAGACATCTTCAATTTCGCTGTCACTCAGGCTGCTGGCCTGCAGTTCCATGGTTGAATGATCTCTTTCCCCATCCCGGTAGGCTTTCAATGCCAGGACCAGGTATTCGTAGTTCTGGCCACCCACCTTGGGTACCTTATAGGTCGGGTAAATGTTGTTGTAGCCTGGAATGCCATGGCAGCCTGTACAAGTGTAGGCCTTCAGTTTGCCTGCCTCTATATTACCTGCTGCATCAGCAAAGTTGGGGAACAGTACGCACATGGCCGCAGCGAAAAATGTGACTGGAACGATCAATTTTTGGCGCATGGAAGTCTCAAATCAGCCGGAAAAATGGGTTGTAAGCAGTCGGCGATTATACCCGCTGTTACTGTTCAAACCAACGATTCGGAGAAAAAATGCAGGAGGCCGCCATGCGGGCGAAAGGTTTATAAAATGAAATTGGCCGCATGGGGGGGCTCCTGCAGTAAAGCGTTTCATCTGCTCCGGTACACCATCGATCGCGAGCAAGGCTCGCTCTTACATGTTCTCCCGATGTAGGCGGGAAGGTCATTTTTATACGCCAAATCGGCCAACAAATGGGGATCTGCGCCAGTGTTTAATGTTACACCGGTAGTAGTAATCGCATAGAATTCGTCTACCCGCCTGATGGCGCATCACAGCACATCATGGCCTGTATTTTGCATACAATAAGGGCAGGGACTGATATAGGACAAATGGCACATAGGGATTTGTGGCTGCTGTGTTAGTGTTGTAGTTAAATAGAACACCGGGATGAGATGACATGTATTTTCAAGTGACTGGACGGTTGCTCGGTCGAGCCCTGTTGCTGTTGTTACTGGTATCTGCAGTGCTTATGCAGGGTTGCATGGATAAGGCCAACGGTGATGAAGATGCGGATGAAGCTGAGCAGTCACTGGCGATCCCGGTCGAGGCAGCCACTGTGACGAATAGCGATATGGCTGCTTTCTATACCGGAACCGCTACCCTGGAAGCCGATGAGCAGGCGGTGGTGGTTTCTCAGATAACCGGGGTGGTACTCAAACTCAACGCCGAGGAAGGCGATTATGTAGAAGCCGGGCAAGTCCTTGCCAGTGTGGAAACTGACCGCTATGCACTCGAGGTTGAACGTGCCAATGCCACGCTGAAACGCCTCCGGACTGATTTTAATCGCAAGCAGGAATTATTCGAAAAGAAGCTGGTCAGCACAGAAGATTTTGAACGCGTAAGGGCTGAATATGATGCTCAGAAGGCTGCCTATAAGCTGGCCAGACTGGATCTGGCCTATACCAGCATCAAGGCGCCCATCAGTGGTTTCATTTCGGAGCGCCTGATTCGTGTCGGAAACCTGGTCCAATTGCATCAACCGGTGTTTCACGTGACCAGCTACGACCCGTTGCTTGCGGTACTCCATGTACCGGAGCGCGAATTACGGGTATTGAGCAAGGGTCTGGAGGTTTCAATGTCGCTCGATGCATGGCCCGGTGAAGTTTTTACCGGTGAAGTAATTCGTATCAGTCCGGTGGTTGATCCAGGTACCGGAACCTTTCGCGTTACCGCCCAAATTACCGACCACGGTCAAATGCTGAAACCTGGCTTGTTCGGACGTGCTGAAATTCTTTATGACCTGCACACTGATGTGCCAGTCATTCCACGCAGTGCGGTTATCACGGAAGACGAGATGAGCCATGTATTCGTTATCAATGACGAAAGCAGTGCCAGTCGTCGCACCATCAAACTGGGTTTTGAAGGTAATGGCCTGATCGAAGTGGTTGACGGGCTGGCCAAAGGTGAAACGGTCGTAACCGCAGGTAAGGGCAGCCTCAGTGAGGGCACACGGGTCGAAATAGTTGGAAAGGACCTGGCGTCCGGCGCATGACTTCCGCTCCTGAGAAGCCGGGGCGCACGATGAAATTAGTAGAAATAGCCACGCGCCGGCGCGTGGCTATTTCCATGGCTGCAGTGACCCTGGTGTTGTTCGGTCTGATCGCCCTGAAAGACTTGAAAGTCAACCTGCTGCCTGATCTTTCCTACCCGACCCTGACCGTGCGCACCGAGTACCGGGGTGCAGCGCCTGAAGAAATCGAAACCCTGCTCACACGCCCGGTTGAAGAAGCCGTCGGAGTGGTCAAAAACATCCTCAGCATCAAATCCGTGTCCCGCGCCGGCCAGTCAGATGTCATTCTGGAGTTCGCCTGGGGCACGAATATGGACCGGGCGGGCCTTGAGGTACGTGAAAAACTGGAAGTGTTGCAGTTGCCACTGGAGGCCAGCCGGCCCTTACTCCTCCGGTTTAATCCTGCAACTGACCCGATCATGCGTTTTGGCCTGATTTCTGAAAGTTCCGATGAAGCCTCACTCAAGGCACTGCGCCGCTTTGCCGATGAGGAACTGAAAAAGGAACTTGAGCCGGTGGAAGGCGCGGCCGCGGTCAAGATCAGCGGTGGTCTCGAGGATGAGATCCAGATTGAAATTGATCAGCGAAAAATGGCGCAACTCAAGCTTTCTCTTGGCATGCTCAGCGCCCGGCTTGCAGCTGAAAATGTGAATGTGTCCGCCGGGCGGCTGGAAGAAGGAACGCAACGTTACCTGGTACGGACGATTAACCAGTTTACTTCGGTTGAAGAATTTGGCGATTTGATTATCTCTCCCGGCGAAGGCCGTCCAATCTACCTGCGGGATATCGCTACGGTCAGGGCGGGTTACAGTGAACGACAGGCGATTATCCGCATGAACGGCCAGGAGGCGGTAGAGGTCGCGATTTACAAAGAAGGTGACGCCAACACGGTCAGCGTGGCTAAAGGTATCTCCGAACGCATTGCCGGGCTGTCAGAGGAATTGCCACCGGGTATGTCGATAGAGAAAGTGGATGATCAGTCCATTTTCATTGACCGCGCCATCAGTGAAGTCATTAAAGCTGCGATTCTTGGCGGATTGCTGGCGATCCTGGTTATATTCGTTTTTCTGCGCAATGTCTGGTTTACGTTCACTATCGCTTTGTCCATACCCGTTTCAATCATTGCCACTTTTTTCCTGATGGGGCGGGCGGGAATATCGCTCAATATCATGTCGCTGGGTGGTATTGCCCTGGCCACTGGTTTGCTGGTCGACAACGCGATCGTGGTGCTGGAGAACATCTCGCGCTACCGGGCGGAAGGTGAGAATTTGGTCAACGCGGCAATCAAGGGCGCCAGTGAAGTGGGTGGTGCGGTCATTGCCGCGACATTAACCACGATTGCGGTATTTCTTCCGCTGGCTTTTGTCGATGGTATTGCAGGGCAGTTGTTCAGGGATCAGGCCTTGACGGTGACCTTTGCACTGGCCATTTCTCTGGGTGTTGCAGTGACACTGATCCCGATGATGGCGTCCATACGGGGCAAGAGTTCCAGCAGCGGTGCGCAAAACAGCCGGATTGGCGCCTGGTTTTCCGGCGGTTACAGTCGTTTGCTTGACTGGGCCCTGGCTCACCGTTTCCTGACCCTGGGAGCATCAGCGGCCTTGCTCGTTCTTGCGGTGATGTTATTGCAGGGCACCGGCACGGAACTGGTGCCGCAATTGGAGCAGGGGCGGTTCAATGTCATGCTGGAAGCGGCCCCGGGTACACCCCTTGAAGAGACCGATCGAATCGAGGGTGAGTTGCAGCGGATGGCGGCCGCCGATGACGCTGTCAGTTATGTTTACGGAGTGGCAGGATCGGGTAACCGGATTGACGCCAATCCGACGGAAAGCGGAGAAAACATCGCCCGCATGCTGGTGGTGATGAGCCCGGGTTCGAGCGCCGGCGATCAGCACAGGGTGATTGCTGATCTGCGCAGCAGGGCGCGTGATATCGCGGGCCTGGATGCAAATTTTTCAGCGCCGGAATTGTTCAGTTTCGACAAGCCGCTGGAAATTGAAATTCAGGGATATGACCTCAATTCCCTGCGCCGGACCAGCGAAGAAGTTTTACGTCGCTTGCGCCAGTCAAAGCGTTTTGCGGATGTGGAATCCAGCCTTGAGCGTGGCCATCCCGAGATCCAGATTTACTTTGACCAGGAGCGGGCTGCTGCGCTGGGGCTGACTGTCAAGGAAATTTCCGATCAGGTTGTCGGTAAAATTCGCGGCCAGGTTGCCACCCGTTACAGTTGGCGTGATCGTAAGATTGACGTACTGGTCCGCCTGTCTGAAGAAGAACGCCAGTCCATCGCTTCGGTGCGTAACCTGATCATAAATCCCGAAAGCGAACACCCGGTAACCCTCTCATCCGTCGCTGAAATTCTTGTTGCAGAGGGTCCGGCGGAAATTCGCCGGGGTAATCAGGAGCGCCTCGCATTGATCCAGGCGAACCTCGCTTACGGTGATCTTGGCAGCGCGGTTGAAGAAGTAAATGTCCTGTTGGCCGGTATGAAATTACCTTATGGCCTGACCATGAATATCAGTGGACAAAGTGAAGAAATGAACGCCTCGTTCAGGTCTCTGTTAATGGCGTTGGGACTGGCGGTCATTCTTGTCTACCTGGTGATGGCTTCACAGTTTGAATCCCTGCTGCACCCGTTCGTCATTCTGTTTTCAATTCCACTGGCCGCCGTGGGTGTGGCCCTGGCCCTGTGGCTGACCGACACCCGTCTCAGTGTGATTGTTTTCATTGGCCTGATCATGCTGACGGGTATTGTGGTTAATAATGCCATCGTATTGCTGGATCTGATTAACCAGTTGCGTGATCGCGGCATGGATCGGCTGACGGCCATCAGGGAGGGAGCGCGGCTTCGTTTGCGCCCGATCATAATGACCACATTGACCACGGTGCTCGGCTTGTTGCCAATGGCGCTGGGTCTGGGTGAAGGATCTGAGATGCGCACGCCGATGGCGATAACCGTTATCGGCGGTCTGCTGACTTCAACCATGCTCACTCTTCTGGTTGTTCCTGTGATGTACTCGCTGCTGGATCGTCGCCGGGATACTGCCCGCGTGCCAAGCGACGCCGATGGTCCGGATCAGCCACCGCGCCCGGGTGAGCGAAACCGCGCTGCACAAGAGACCGTCTGAGCCATGACTCCCGCACGCTTTGCAATGAATCGCCCCGTGACCATCGTCATGATCTTCATTTCGATGATTGCAATAGGCCTGGTTTCGAGCCGCTTGCTGCCGCTGGAGTTTTTCCCGGCGGTGGATGTCCCTTTCATCATTCTGGATATGCCTTACCAGGGCTCCACACCGGAAGAAGTGGAGCGTGAGATTACCCGGCCCGCAGAGGAAGTCATCGCAACTTTGAGCGGTATCAAGCGCCTTGAATCCACCTCGTCATCCAATGGATCACGACTTGAAATCCAGTTCGACTGGGGAGTTGATATTGCGGTAAAGGCGGTTGAGGCACGTGAAAGGATGGAAGCGATCCGGGACCAGTTACCCGCTGATCTGCGGCGCATAAACGTTCTGAAATTCAACTTTACAGATCAGCCGGTGCTGACACTGCGTATTTCCAGTGAACGTGATCTGTCCCTGGCCTACGACATGTTAAACAGAACACTGGTACGGCCACTGGAAAGAATTCCGGGTGTGGCGCGGGTAGATTTTCAGGGAATAGAGCCACGCGAAATCCGGATCGAGTTGATTGCCGACCGGGTGGTTTCACATGGTATCGATTTGAATCAATTGAAAGACCAGCTTCTTCAGGTCAATTTCTCAGATTCAGCCGGATTGATCAGTGATAACGAAACCCGCTACCGGGTGAATCCACGTGGTGAGTTCCGTTCGATTGATGAAATCAGAAACCTGGTTATATCCAGGGATGGGCTCCGCCTGAGTGACATTGCGGAAATTAACTACGACAGCAAGCGGCGGGACTATGCCCGTCACCTGGATCGCAAATACGCCATTGGCGTGAGTATCTACAAGGAAGCTGGCGCCAACCTGGTTGAGGTGGGAACCAGAGCGCTGGAGGAAGTTGACCGAATTGGAAAGACACCGGAAATGCAGGGCATCAATCTGTTTTTTCTTGAAAACCAGGCGGAAGGTGTAACGGAGTCCCTCAGCGAATTACTCAAGGCCGGGCTCGTCGGAGCGCTTCTTTCCCTGTTTGTTCTTTACTTCTTCCTGCGCAGTATCCAGACCACCCTGATGGTCTCTCTGGCGATTCCGGTGGCGATTACGATCACGCTGGGCGTGATGTATTTTCTGGGCCTGACCCTGAATATCCTGTCCATGATGGGCCTGATGCTCGCCATCGGCATGCTGGTTGACAACGCGGTAGTGGTCAGTGAAAGCATCCACACCGAGCACGAAAAAACACCGGATGACCCGCAGGGTTCGGCATTGCGGGGTGTCAGCGCGGTGGGCCTGGCCGTCGCGGCCGGCACCCTGACCAGTGCGGCGGTATTCCTGCCGATTATTTTTGGTGAAAAAGACCAGATTTCAATTTTCCTGACGCACGTGGCCATTTCAATCGTGGTATCACTGGTCGTTTCACTGTTGATTGCGCAGACCATCATTCCTCTTTTGGCGTCCAAACTGGACCGGACTGCAAGCAAGAAGCAGAACGCTGCGGTCGATTTTTTACGCGACCGGTATGTGCGCCTGTTGCAATGGAATATGCGCCACCGCTGGTTGGCGGCAGGGATGGTGCTATTGACCCTGGTATCGGCGGCCATCCCCATGACGGTTGTGGAAACCGACATGTTTCCGCAGAACCAGACACGCAGGTTGTACATGCCGTTCCACCTCAATGGACATTACCCGCTGGCCAAGCTCAAAGAATCCGTTGATCGTATTGAGGAGTATCTTTACGCCAACCAGGAGCGCTTTGAAATTCGCGCAGTTTATACCTACTACACTGAAAAGAGTGAAGGTTCAGCCTCAGTCATTTTGTTGACAGACGACGAAAATTCAAAGCGTTCAGCCGAGGACATATCCAGGGACATCCTCGAGGGTCTGCCGAAGATCGCCATCGGCCAGCCGAGTTTCGATTTTGAGCGTTCCGGAAGTGGTGAAAAACTCAGCATCACCCTGACCGGTTCATCCAGCGAGGTCTTACGGGATATTGCACAGGATGCGGTGCGCATTCTTTCAACCGTAGAAGGGCTGACGGGCGTGGTTTCCGGAGCCGCCGCCGGCGATCAGGAAGTTCAGGTACATGTGAACCGCGAGCGGGCCAACCAGTTTGGGTTCTCAACTGCGGAAGTCGCACAGGCGGTTGCCATCGCCATTCGCGGCGTGGATTTGCGGGAATTCAAGGGTGAAGATGGTGAAATCCCCTTGCGTTTGCAGTTTCGCGAAGAGGATCGCCAGGAAGTAGATGATCTGCGTGATATCAAGTTGAGGAACTCACAAGGCGTCTCTATTCCACTGATGGCCATGGTTGATTTCGAGAAAAGTATCGGCCCGACTGAAATTCGCCGACTCGACCGCAAAACCGGTTTAAAGGTGTCGGCCCAGCTGGATGGAATTACTACGGAAAAAGCGCGTGAACTGATCCAGGCCAAGATGGACCTGATGACCCTGCCCAGTGGATATGACTGGCATTTTGGCGGTGGTTTCACGGACGATCAGGAGGCCATGCAGAAAATGCTGTTCAACATTTTGCTGGCTATTGCGATTATCTACATCGTGCTTGCTGCACAATTCGAGTCTCTGGTCTATCCACTCAGCATGATCTGCACGATCATATTTTCAGTGATTGGCGTTTACTGGTTCTTCCTGATCACAGGTACGACTTTCACCCTGATGGCGATGATTGGTATTCTGATTCTGATCGGGGTGGTGGTGAACAATGGCATTGTACTGATCGACCACGTGAACCAGTTGCGGCTGGAAGGTTTGTCTCGGGACGAGGCTTTGATCAGAGCCGGCCGGGAACGCATGCGTCCGATCCTGATGACCGTGGGAACCACGGTGCTCGGTCTGACTCCGCTGTGTATAGGCACCACGCAGATTGGTGGGGGTGGTCCGCCTTATTTCCCGATGGCGCGGGCCATTGTCGGTGGATTACTCTTCTCAACCTTTGTCAGCCTGGTGCTGCTGCCCACGATATATACCTGGCTGGACGTGATCAGGCACTGGCCCAGAAAACTTTTCACCTGGCTCGGCCGCCTGCTGCGGGCTGCCGCTGCGCGGTTTGGCCGCAAAAACAAGTTAGGGTCAACAAGTCCGGATCAGATCTGACTCCCGTAGGAGGCCGCCATGCGGGCGATTTTGCATTTTTTTAAAAGACTTTCACCCGCATGGCGGCCTAGCCAGGTGAAAAGTTTTCTGGGCCAGTGCCTGATCACGTCCAGCCAGGTATAT
>PVMS01018074.1_pt1 | contig 10432 bp, 7 predicted proteins | sample 1853461 | NCBI WGS metagenome assembly PVMS01 (sample SAMN08582032, study PRJNA380276) | Marine sediment metagenome, whole genome shotgun sequencing project. | isolation source: ocean sediment barecode stripped | collected 2017
ATCGCCACCGCAGGAAGCGACACCACCCTGAGTGCTGACAACGGAGGTGATATAACAGAGAGATACAAGGAATTGGGCCCTGGTCTTCCTTCAAAGGTGGTCTTCCATAGGGATGCCAGCACCGGGCTATCCAGTGTTATGGTGCAGACCAGCGACACTACCGTACATGTTGAGACCGTGACCTTGACGGGCAGGTTGTGGGGTATCGGCTCCTGGAAGACTGTGGATTAGGGAATTCTTGGAATGATGGAATATTGGAACAATGGAATACTGGGAGGGAAAGCGAAAAAGCTATTATTAGTCTATTCAATTCTCTACACCCATTACTCCACCATTCCAATATTCCAACAGGAAGCGCAGGAAACTAATGTCTGTTAGGAGTACATACCTATGAAAAAGAATATATTCCTTTTGTTCCTGACCCTTCTACTCATCCCCAGTTTTGCGCCTGCAGATCGCCCAGAAACCATTGAAATCAAGGGAGTTATCGGTGATTCTGCGCCACAATCCCGCACCTACGAAGTCGATGGCAAGATCTATGAATTCGATGAAGACATTACCATCCAAACCCCATCTGGAGACGCTTTGACTTTTGCTGATTTGAAAGGTGGGGTGAAAATTAAAATCATCGCTGAGAAAGTCCCCAGCCCGGACGGCAAGGAAAAAATCAGATATATTAGCATCATAGTGATGAAGACAAAAATGAAGGAAAAATAGCAAGGTCAAGTCCGAACAACATCACCATCGCAGCTTACCTCGTACCATATAAAAACATTTTATACCTATAAAATTTTTTAACGTAATTGCACACCCAATCTCCCATCACTGAGAGCCTGCCACCAGTAATTTCTGCCATATGACCACCCCCGCAAGCTCTAAATACCCTTCCCGGCTGTAGATCCCGCCTATGGTGGATGGTGCTTGCTGTTGGTTGGGGTGGAAGGGAGGAAAGAGTTGGCCGGATATCTACCCAGTGGCACAGAATTTGCTCAATCTCACCACAGAAGGTTACAAGATAGTGTAAAGGCTCGTTACTCAGGTCATAGCGGAGGGTTCTATAAAATCATGAAGCGGTTATCTTCACCTGTTTTTTCAGTGGCAAAGAGTCCCATCGGGCCTGGAACAGAGCAGGGACTCCATCGCCGCCTCGAACACGGTTTTACCCTCCTCGAGCTGATAGTCATTGTTGCCATCATCGGCGGGCTGATTGCTCTCACTGCCCTGGGCATTCCCGAGTGGCGAGACAATATGGCTCTCAAGACCACAGCCAGAGAGGTGGTCTCCTCTTTTCAGTTCGCCCGGGTAGAGGCGGCAAAGCGCAACGCAACGGCGTCCGTACAGGTCACCAAGGGAGGAGTTGGTGTTGGTAGATGTCAGGTCATAATTGGCGGCCAAACCATAAGAGAGGTGGCCGTGTCCTCGAGGGTAGAAGTCACAAAGTTGGAACAGCCGCTTGGTACGACAGTAGTGGCAGCAGATGCCACATACCAATTGAGCAACCGTGGTTTTCCAGTTGGCTCTGCCGGCAAGGTCACCCTGAGCAACGGCAAGAGGAGCTACGATATCGAACTGAAACCGGCAGGGGGGATCTCTCTGAGCGGACCTTATTAGTCAGTAAGATCGTTTTTTGAGGCAGACTTTGACATGAGCTCAACGCTCTCAGCCAACCGAGGTTGAAGGAAAATACGCTATGGGTAAACCGCGGAAAAAAAGGTTAGCGAATCTGCAACAGGGGTTCACGTTCGTGGAACTTATCGTTGCTATGGCCATAGCTGGAATTGTGATGGGCGCCATCTACTCAACTTATAAATCTCAACAGGATAGCTACGTTACTCAGACACATGTGGTAGAAATGCAGCAGAATCTCCGGGCTGCCCTCTACGTGATCGGGAGAGATATAAGAATGGCAGGGTTTAATCCTACAGGGATCACGGATTTAGCTGGGTTCGTAACAAGCTTGGTTGACGGTGATACTACAGAGACAACAGACTCGACAAATATGGCTTTCACCATCGACGATGATGCAAATGGAGCCATAAACACGGATGACGGTGATGAACAAATTGCGTACCGATTGGATAGCAATAGACTCCAGAAATACACATACGATGCAGTCGACGGGTGGGATTGGAGAACAGTGGCTGAGAATATCGATGCTATTGATTTTGTTTATCTGGACGATAACGGAAACCCGGTTGACCCGACCACAGTTACAAATCTACCGTTAATAAGGTCAGTTCAAATCACTCTCCTCGCCCGAACAACTTTTGAAGCAAAAGATTATACCAACAACCAGACATATGAAAATCAAAGGGACCCATCAGAGACAAACTTTTATTGGAGCTTAACGGACCCGGATGATAACTACCGACGGCGATTGTTAACCACAGAGATACAATGCCGAAATATGGGAATCTAAATAATGTCTATGTTGATAACAACAGTAGGTATGAAAATGAGTTCTCATAAGAATGAAGGGTTTACAATTCTGGAGGTTCTTATTGCCATAACGATTTTGGCTTTTGGGCTTCTGGCCATCGCCACCATGCAGGTCAGTTCAATCAAAGGCAATTCCCTGGCCATTGGGATTACTGAGGGAATTACCCTGGCCCAAGACAAAGCAGAGGAATTGACAAGACTTGCTTATGACGACGCACTCCTGACAGATACTACAGATGACGGGGGTCGCGTCACGAATCAAGATGCTAATCAGAACGGTATCGACGATGATGATGAGGGCAATCCAGTAGATGGGATTGCAGACTATGGATTGGGGCAGACAGGGGTTGGAGTGGCTGACGGGAATGAGTCCAATGGAATATATGATATCTATTGGAATGTCGCCGTGAATCAACCGATTAACAACGTTAAGACCATTCGCGTAATCGTTCTATGGCCCGATAGAGGAGCAGTAAAGAGGGCCTCAGTTACGAGCATGAAAATGGACGTCATTTGATCTGGAATCAGTGAAAGAATCTGAAGGAGACAAAGATGTATCTTTCGCCAACACTTAGAAACGAACGGGGAAGCGCACTGGTCGTTGCCCTCTTGATGCTCGTGATTCTCACCCTGATCGGCATTTCGGCAAGCACCACCACTACCTTCGAATTGCAGATCTCAGGAAATGACAAATTGTACAAAATGGCCTTCTATCAGGCGGACGGTGGAACCGAAGCCGGAGCTGAATTGATTGAGCAGAATATTGAAGAAAGAGATTGGAATAAAGTAGACGGTAGCGGGGATTTAGACCCAACAACTGGTACAGCCATTGACGGTTCGCATCCTTATTACAGAGGAAACCTGAGCATTGTGAGTGAAAATCCATACCTGAATCTAAATCCGGCGGACCCAATACCTTCGTACGCCAACCGTGATGCGGCGTATCCCAAGGGGTGCAACAGCCCCCCCTGTACCAATATACTAGTGGGCGGCGATTCCGTACTATCCACCGGCAGCGCCGTGCTGTTGGCGTCCGGTTATGAGGGCATGGGAAAGGGTGCAGGAGGCGGAGGAGTTTGGATAATCTACAACGTTCGAGCCCAGCATGAGGGAGTTCGCAACAGCGCCTCGAGGATAAACCAGCAGTGGCGGCATGTCATGTGAGAAGAGGGACTTGCAAGGTTCAGCTTTCATGGCTGAACGGTATTGGACCGAGTTTTGCAAAGGAGAGCCGTTATGAAAAAGGCTATTTTCATCATTTTTCTAAGCATGGCACTGGGTGCCACCGCCCTTGCCGCGGGAAAAACTTCCGTTCTTGAAGGGTACGTCGCACGGATAGAAAAAGACTACATCATCATGAATGATACCCAATACAAGCTCATCCATGAGTTCAGTGATCCCGAGGACAAGAGCAGATACGGATTTGAAACGGAATACTGGCTCATGGATTATGACCGGGAAGGAAATCTCCTTGGGGCTTTTAAAGTGAACTGGGAGACTCTCGGAGTCACTGGCTGGGTGGCCAAGGCGAGAGTGACCTTGAACGGTAACGCTGTGCGAAAAATAGAGGTCCTGGATGAGGAAGGCTAGCATCAAGGACCACAGCAATACTCATAAAAAAGGCGGGCTGCTATGAAGAACAAGAGTTTAAAAATAATACTGCTAACAATATTGGTAGTTTTTGCCATGACCCCCGGGTCATTTGCCAAAAAGACAGAAACAGAGTCTGTCTACCTCTCTGATGTCACCGCCGTACCCCCATTTGTACTGCGAGGTGCGGACGCCAATGTGCTTTTGGATCTTTCCATCGAGTGGCCCACAGCAGGGGCGGCCTATAATGACGAGGCAGTTGATAAGAATAATGATGGGGATTACACGGACCCCGGCGAGTGTGACGGCAGGATCGATGTTAGCGGCAAAGAGGTAGGTAAATGTTATTTCAAGGATAAGGACTACCTGGGGTATTTCGATCCTGACAAGTGTTACACCTATTCAAGTAACCGCTTTGTGCCTGCCGGTGCCACCATCAACGATGACCACGAGTGCAGCGGCAAGTGGAGCGGCAATTTCCTCAACTGGGCCACCATGAGCGCCATCGACGAGCTCCGCTGGGCCCTGACCGGCGGCTACCGCCACGTGGATAACAGCACAGAAACCGTGCTGGAGAGGGCCAATGTGGACCCTGACAGGTTTCCCCAGGGCCACAGGGTGTGGCAGGTCAAAATTGTGGGCTCTGCATATAACGTCGCCCCCAGCACGGTGACCCCCTATAGTGACAGCACGATCTATATTTGGAATCATGACTATCGGTTTGACGTGGGTACTTCTTGGGCCAACCACGAGAAAGCAGAACATCTTTATGTGAGGGTGAAGGTGTGCGACCCCGCCCAGGGGCTGGAGGAGGGCTGTGTTGCCCACTCCGACGGCACCAGCAGCTACTTCAAGCCCGAGGGCTTGATGCAGAAAAATAACGACCAGATGCGCTTTGCTGCCATGGGCTACGTGCTGGAGTCCGAAAGGAGTAGAGAGGGGGGCGTCTTACGGGCCAACATGAAATATATCGGGCCGAAACTGCCCGACGGCACAGACAATCCCAAGAGAGAGTATGACGAGGATGGGTTTTACAACATAGACCCCGACAACACTACAGCGGCTGACAGCGGGGTCATGAACTATCTCAACAAGTTCGGCAGAAATGGCTACAAGTCCAAGGACCCGGTGGGCGAGCTTTACTATGAGTGTTTGAATTACTTCAAAGGCAGAGATCCGACCTGTGAATATTCTCAAAATCTCGATGACACCATGAGAGACGGCTTTCCCGTCTTTGCGTATCAGGATGACCTCTGTCAGCCGAACAAGAGCCAGTGGGAAGATCCCATGACCAGTGAGTGCCAGAAAAACTACATTATCGGGATTAACGACGCCTTTCCCCACGTGGACAAGCGGCTGCCCGGAACCTCTTTTATAGACAAGGATTATGACAATGATGGCAACGATGATATGACCTGGGATGACTACGGCGAGCCTTCCAATCCCGACCCGGATATTAACGTAACCGCCCTCACCAATACCGTGGGTGAACTGCAGGGCATAAATGGCACCCAGTGGTACGTGGGTTGTACTCCCACCGACTGCGACTGGAGCAACACCCTGAAAACCATCCCCGGTCTCGGCCAGGTGGCGGGGCCGCGGGGCGGCAGTAAGCACAATTCCTGGTACATCGCCGGCTTGGCCTACTATGCCAATTCCGAAGACATAAGACCCGATCTGGATGGCAGGCAGTCCATCACCACCTACATGTTGGATACCCAGGAGTATAGCTCCACCCCCTACAAGGGTGAGATGAACATGCTCTGGCTGACGGGTAAGTACGGTGGCTTTACCGAGAAGGATTTTGTCGACACCAACGGTGACGGCAACGTTTATGAGCCCAACCTCCCGGAGGAATGGGACGCGGATGGAGATGGCGAGCCGGACAACTATGTTCTGGCCTCAGATCCGGACCAATTGGTTGGCTCCCTCAATAAAGCCTTCACCGACATCCTCAGAAGGGCAAGTTCCGGTACGGCGGCATCGGTGATCTCCAGCACCAGGACCGGAGCAGGAGCGGTCTATCAGTCCATCTTCCACCCCTACTATAATGATGGCAACTGCAGCCCGGCTCAAACCCGTGAAGTCTCTTGGGTTGGTGAGGTCCACGGCCTCTTTGTGGATCCTTACGGCAATATGAGGGAAGATACCAATACGAATCGAACACTTAACCTGGTGGGAGTGACTGCCAACGACCGAGATCATGTCGTCATATTTGACGGCAGTAACGTCTACAAACTGGATGATGCCAATGGAGACGGCAAACTCCAGGCTGGTGAGGATTGGACCGATGATAACTCAGATGGCGAACTCCAAATTGGTGAGATCGATGTATCCCCTGTTACCGCAGCTGACCTCAATTACCTCTGGACAACCAATGACTGGTTGAATGAGCTACCCAACAATACCATACCAACCCAACGAGCAACATATCTGAGTGCGGCCCAGAACAGGTACATCTTCACCTTTATCGATGACGGAGATCAAGTGGCGGCAGCCGATGGCAGTGAGCAGATTGCTTTCACTACCACCAATATCACCGACATCGGCCCCTATCTGCACCTGTTTGATCCTTTTTCGTATGAGGCCAACGATCCTCCCCCGGGCATCAGGACCGTGGACTGGGGTCTGTTTGTCACCAACCAGCAAGATAGGGTGGTCAATTACATCAGAGGCCAGGATCAAGGCAACTTAGCTGTCGCCGGTTCGGTCATACCGGCTATGAGAAGTAGGCAGGTTGATTACGACTGCGACAATACTGTGGAGACCTGGCGGTTTGGGGATGTGGTTCATTCCACCCCCACAGTGGTGGCAGCGCCGGCTGAGGACTACGACCTGATTTACCGAGATACGACCTATGCAGCCTATTTCGCCAAGTATAGACAGAGGCGTCATGTTATCTACGTTGGTGGTAATGACGGCATGATTCACGCCTTCAACGGTGGTTTTTATGATGCTTCTTTGAATAAGCTCTGGAAAACATACGATTCTGTTTCGGGATTTTCCGATTCAGGCACTTCTCCAGAGGTTGGCGCCGAATTGTGGGCCTACGTTCCCAAGAACCTGCTGCCGCACCTCTACTGGCTCACTGATCCCAGTTACTCCCACGTCTACTATGTGGATCTGAAGCCGAAGGTATTTGACGCCAGGATATTTCCTGCTGACTCCACCCACACCAACGGTTGGGGTACCGTCATGGTTGTCGGCATGAGGTTGGGTGGCAGCCCGATCAAGACGGACAAGGATCACGATGGCTACTATGACTCTAATACCGACGTGGAAATGCGCTCAGCCTATGTGATCATGGATATCACCAACCCCGAGTCGCCTCCCAAGCTGCTGGCGGAGATTTCCTTCGACGATCTCGGCTTCACCACCAGCTACCCGGCAGTCATTGTCATGGATCCGACAGACACCACAAACGCCAATGACTGGTACCTGGCTCTGGGCTCTGGGCCCACGGAGCTGACCGGCGCCACCAGCGACCAGGCTGCCGTAATCTACACCATTGATCTCAAAGAACTGGCCGACGGCAGTCCGACACTCAAGGATCAGAGTGGCAACTCCCCAACTCCTTTTGCCACTTTGGACATCAACGCTCTGGTTGGGGATCTGTCCTCGGTGGATTTTGACCTGGACTACAGGACCGATGTTGTCTATCTTGGCACCTCTCTGAAGTTTACCCCCAATATCGAAGGTAAGCTGCGCCGCCTCATCATCAATAACGACATTAATCCAAGCAATTGGGACGGCAGTGGCGGCAATACCGTCTTGTATGATGCACAAAAACCCATAACTGGCGCTCCCACGGTGGCGCGGGACCGAGACGGACGCATCTGGGTGTACTTCGGAACCGGGCGCTTCCTGATCAGAGATGACATCACCTATGTGGACCAGCAGTATTATTTCGGCATCAAGGAGCCCGTGGACGGCAATAAGGATTTCACCTGGGCCAAGGTTAACGAAAGTGCTCTGCTCGATGTGAGCGACATCGTGGTATTCGAAGGTGGCGCGGTCAGGTGCGATGACGGAGCTGGAGGTCTTATAGACTGTGCCAATATTACTGATAAGAATGGCAACAGTAAAGAGGACTTCAATGATATCGAACTCACCGTGGACACCAAAGAAGGCTGGAAGCTTGACTTTGCAGGCAGCGGCGAGAGAAACCTGGGCCAGGCCACTCTGCTGGGTGAAATCTTGACCTTCACCACCTATACACCTGATACCGATCCTTGCGCCTTTGAGGGTACCAGTGATCTCTATGCCCTGTACTATAAGACCGGTACCGCCTTTGCCGAATCAATCATCGGCTTTGGCAACGACACGCTTGACGGCAAACAAGAGGTCGCCAGGCAGCTCTCGCTGGGCAAAGGTCTGACCGTCACCCCGAATATTCATGTGGGTAGAGAAGCAGGTTCCAAGGCATTCATTCAAACCAGCACTGGGGCGATTGAGGTAGTGGTGCAGGCCAACCCCGGTGAGACCAAGTCCGGGAAGGCCTCCTGGCGAGAGGAATAACATTAAGTAAAGCTTACTCCTTTCGAGGAAACACTGAAACCCACACTCTTTCCCTCTCCCCCAGGTAACGGGGGAGAGGGAAAGTTTTTTTTGGTGGGCAAATTACTCCTCCTTGGTCAAGTAAAGCATCCCCAATTCTCCTCCCCCTTGACGGGGGAGGACTAAGGTGGGGGTGAAAGATAAAATGAAGTAGTCTAATTATTATTCCCCCTCCCCTTTATCCCCTCCCGCCAGGGGAGGGGAAGGGTATTGCCGGATGGCAACTATGTCACAATTCACCGAACCCGTCATTCCGGACGAGATCCGGAATCCAGTGAAAGTTCAATGACGTCATTTGGTGTCTGGTTCCCCGCCTTCGCGGGGACGTTGTCTGGATCCCGGCTCGCCGTCCGCCTGCGGCGGACTTGGCCGGGATGACGAATTGCGATACAGTCTATTGGGGGGGAGAGGGGACATGTAGAATGTAGGGTGGGCATTGCCCACCACAGAAGACCATCTTCCATGGTTGGCAAACGTTGGCGGGCGGGGGATCCGCAGGCCTAGGCCGTGGCGCGGCAGGTAAACCCCGCCCCTACAAAATATCCCCCTTTGCTAAAGGGGGACACAGGGGGATTTTCAATCTCCTACCCATTCTGTGCAGTCCATATACACCTTTACTAATGGTGGCCGTTCATGAGAAGAATAGTGAGAGGCCAAGAAAAGAATCAAGAAATCCCCCTTTCGTAAAGCGAATCTAACCATCTAACTAAAGTCCCCCTTGCCAAAGGGCAACCGACCTACAAAGTCCCCCTTTTGTAAAGGGGGATTTAGGGGGATTTTTATCTCACGGCGCACCAAATCAATGCTACCTTTCAATAAAAAACTCAAGACACTTGCCAGACAACTCCGAAAGAACATGACTGAAGCCGAAAGCTTCCTTTGGCAAAGAATCAGAAGAAAACAACTAAAAGGTCGCCAATTCTACAGACAGAAAAATATCGGGAATTACATCGTCGATTTTTGCTGCCTTTCGGCGAAGGTGATCGTTGAGCTTGACGGAGGGCAACACTATACGCAAGAAGGGATCAGAAGAGACCAAGTCAGAGACAAATATCTAGAGAGCCTAGGCTTTACAATTTTGAGATTTTCAGACAGAGAAGTATTTAAGAATATCGAGGGAGTTCTTGAAAGGATATTTGAACATCTATAGAAATCCCCCCAACCCCCCTTTAGAAAAGGGGGGCTACAGGGAACTGGATTATAAAGTCCTTCTTTTTTAAAGGGGGACTCGCCCTGTTAAATTCCGCCGGTGGCGGACCCTGCGCAGCAGGGATTTAACAGGGTAAAGGGGATTTTGAGACAGTCAGATAAGCATTTCCAACCTGTTACCCATGTCCCCGGTCCATACACCTTTAGAAAGGGGGCGCTACTTTGGAGCGAGAACGTAGGGTGGGCACCGCCCACCACAGATAAGAAACCATCTTCTATTGTTGGCAAACGTTGGCGGGCTGGATCCGCATGCCTAGCCCTTGGGGCATAAGCGCTAAGTTAATGTGCTTGTGTGCTGATTTTGGCAGATGGTAGCTTGAACCGCAGAATGTCGAACAAGGAATAACGAATATCGAAGGAAAGCAGATCGAATTATTCCTACAGCGGAATCCCTACCAAATACAGAAAATTAAAAACTTCATAATTCGAAATTTTTTGTTCGACATTCTGCGGTTCGTTGTAAGTGCCTTTTGTGGTGTACGATGATTCTACTTCTTCAACCGGATGGTCAGGGGTATTCGCAGTTCCCCGGATTGAGCGCTGTCTGTCTTAATGGTCAGGATGTCCTGGAATTCGACCCTGACTCCGGGCAGTTGATCCATTAAGGCCACAACTTCCAGTTTATGTCTACTGGCAG
>PVMS01018403.1_pt1 | contig 10430 bp, 9 predicted proteins | sample 1853461 | NCBI WGS metagenome assembly PVMS01 (sample SAMN08582032, study PRJNA380276) | Marine sediment metagenome, whole genome shotgun sequencing project. | isolation source: ocean sediment barecode stripped | collected 2017
ACTTTTGTTACAAACGGTTTATCAAAGTCACATGCTGCAGGAGGTTACAGACTAGGATATGTTATTTTCCCCCAACATGCAATAGATGTCAGAAGACAATTTAAAAAAATATTAGCAACAGAATATACTGCAGTCTCTACTCCAATTCAACATGCAGCAGTAGCTGGTTTTGAAATAAGCCCTGAAATAGATGAATATTTTGAAACTACCAGAAACATTCATCATCTAATTGGCGATTACACTTACCACGCATTATGTGAAATTGACGGAATTAAAGCAACAAAGCCTGAGGCAACATTTTACCTACTTGCTGATTTTAATTCATATGCAACCGAATTACAAAAATTAAAAATTTCCACATCCCAAAAACTCTCAGAATCTCTAATGGTTCATCCCTATCATACGGCAATAGTAGGTGGAGATAGCCTTGTATTAGAAAGAAATGATTATCGTGCGAGAATCGCGTTTATTGATTACGATGGTGCAGAAGTTTATAGAAATTACCAAAACCAAAAACCAAAAACTTATTCTGAAAAATTAGAGTTTGTAAAAACTAACGCTCCCAAAGTGGTCTCGGGAATTAAAATGATTTCAACATTCTTTGATAATTTAAAAAGAAATGCGGGAATTAATATACAAACCCAAGAAATTCCCATGCATGTAACCATTTAGAATTTTTTTTCAAGTTTTTGTTTTAATTTTTCATACTCTCTAATTGTAATTTCTCCTTTTGCCAATCTTGCTTGGATAATTCCCATCGGATTTGAATCAATAATTGGCGAAAAAATTTTTCTCCTAATTGTGTCTCTGTTTAAAGAAAACGTAGAATTGTTATGAATCACATTATGGTAATGTTTAAAATTAATAAAAAATTTATGTTAATCCCATCAATCCTAGGATCACATCTCCAAATAACAATTGCAGTATGAATCCTCCAAATATGAAAATCATGAAAGGCAGTCCCGGAGTAACCCAAGTATTTGGTGTGGTACAATATTCTGCTGTATCTGAATGATGTAGGGCAATGTTCAATCTTTTTTTATTTCCTACTTGTTTTTCCAACGAAAAACTGAATTTCGGGTTTTTTGACTTGTAACCCAAGAACATTGCAAAAATTTTCTTTGATTTTGTCTCATCAAAGTCTTGGAAAATATCATTTTTTCTCAAAATCAGCACAGAATTACGTATGAAATTTACTATCATTGGAGTTACTGACAATAATGCGCTGTTGACCACAATTGAAAATGGGCTTACTATAGAGTCCGATAGTGTGGCCATAGGTGCCAAAGCTGATAGAACAATCAATCCCAAGGCGTCAGCTCCTCCAAACAGACCAAACCTCCAAAGTACTAGCACCATTGGTGCCACAATTAAGGAAAATCCAACACCGAATAACGCTTGGGTTAGATCTGGTTCAAAGAATAACAGAATTACTGAAATTACACCAAAAATAATCCACATTAAATCACTTATCTCACGTTTACGAATGTCAATAATTGTTGCAGAACCTAACATTACTAGAGCAAATAAAATTCTGATTTGGAAAATATCTAATTCTAGCATGATTTATTTTCTCCCCGATTATTTTTCTATTTAACTATCTAATTTATCTGATATTTGTTTCATTTATTTTAAACTTCGTTGAAAATTTTTTCTTGATCTTTCTGATTTGGCATATTTTCTCATAGCAGATTCAAATTTTGACATGTCTGATTTGGCATATTTTCTTATTTTTTGAAAAGAATTCCATAATTCTACCATGTCGTTTTTAAGGATTTTTAATTCCCCAATTTTTGTTTCCTGATTACGAATGATTGATTCGATTGCCTTTTCAATTGCAACTGCGGAAAACCTTGTTGGTTTCTCAACTGATGGTTCAACAATACCTTTGGTTTCAAGGTTTGAAAGTAAATGATAGGTTTCGGTTCTTGGGATTCTTTCCTCTGTAGAAATATCAATGGCTTTTTTTGGTCCACTTTTACTCAAAAATACATATATTTTTGATTCGTTTTTCGTCAGACCAAAATCTCGTAATTTTTCCTGCAAAGCTAGAACAAGTTGCTCTTGATTACTATCACTTCTTGCTATTGCTTCCTCTATTTCCATAAATTGTAATATTTCAAATGTAACATAAGGGAGAACATGTAATTTGATATGACACACAATTTTATCCGAAACTATGACTACTTTTTATCAAATACGCACAAAAAAAAGACTGTTGATTCGTGCTGTAGTCATAGATGATGATAAAGAAACTATTTGATTATCCAATGAATGGAGACCTAGTACTGAAATCAAAATAGTTGGAAAAGGACATGATGGTCTATCGGTCTTTAATGATGGGTATTTTTTCTTTGATTGATTCAATTTTTTCCATAATTCCTAACCTTTCAAATATCTCACCGAACCGGTTAAGAACACTTTCAACTACGGGAAATCTTTCAGATATGGGCTCAAGTAAATTCTTCTTTCTAATCAAGATCCCGCCTCCAATAACTACTCCAGGAATTAGAAAAAGTCCTAGGTTATTTTCTAGTAAATTGCCATCATTTCCAGATATTTCACCTGGTTTTGTTATTGGGATCTCTTTTGAGGCTGTTATTTGATCAAAATCGGAGGTAGTTGCCTTCACGTGAATCATGTCCGCATCATCTGGAATTAAAGTAAGTTTAATTTTTCCATTATTGTCTGTGGTTTCAGATATTTCTTGAATTTGTGCACCTTGAATATCCCAATTTATTTTTATGTCGCTAAGAGGTACATCTAAAATTTTGACATCTAATACTAAATCAAACGATTCTCCTTGAGTAATGGAATTCACAGTTGAGATGATTATCGACGGTTTTGTTTCAACAGTAAAGAGACTGAATTTTGTTAGTGGAAAATCGCTTGCGAGCACTGAGATTTCTGTCTCAATTGTTTGTCTGGGAATTATATCGAAAAATGAACTATACGTTGCTTTTTTAATGATCACTGTTTGAGGCATTTCAATTGTGTCATCATTTGCAGCTATTCTAAATTCAATATCCTTACTTGCAAAAATTGGGTTTCCATCCTCATCTAGTATTTGTAATGATAAAGTGTTTTTCATCCCAGATAACAAGTGATCTGGGTATGCCAATTCCACCATTGAGGGTTTAGAAATCCCTGTATCTAAATCCAGCGTAGTTGTAAATTCATTTACTTCAAAGTCAAGAATTGTTTTTCCTTCTTTAATTGAATGTGAATTTAACATAACTATTGATTGACCTTCACTAATAGTTTGCACAGTTGTTTTTACAAACTCATTTGGACCCATAACCACATTTGATGTGTCTGGAAAATACCAGCTCGCATCATCACTATCAGTCAAATACGCCATCATTGGAAAATCAGTTCCTGGCATTACCTTAGAAATTAAAGGTTCAGACACCAATCCGAGCTCCACTCTTTTTGGACCATATACTATTGGAAATACTGTCTCTTTTTCTTCACCTGTTACAGTAATTTCTAATCTGTCTAATTTTGTTTGACCTAGCTTTCCGAAAATTAATTTTGCACCAGAACCTGTCTCCATCCTATCATCGGATATTGCCAAAGCATCCCTGTCCGAAGAATTAATTTCTGTTTCAACTGTTTGCAAGTTCATTAAAGAAACCCCATTCTTATCTGCAGGATATAGCACTCCGATTAACTGCTCTGTACCTGAGGCTAACAATGGAATTGTCTTTAATTTTGTCAATGGATTTTCTAAATCAGGCGTTAAAACAGTCTGAAATTCTTCTGAATCCGAAACGAGATAATCTTCAGCAGAAATACTTACCTTGTATGTTTCTTGTAGTCCTGCAATTACTGATATTTTGGCATATCCCACTGAAGAACCAGGAGGAATTACCAAGGACTCAACCTTGCTTATTTCCATTGTCCGTCTGTCATTGAATATGGACTTTGCATGATCTATTTTCACGGAAACAGGAATAAGGTGTGTGGCCTTTATGGGGGAACCATCTGCTCCTTGCAATTGAACAATAACAAAGGTGCTCGACGCTGCAAAGTTACTAATTTTTTCTGGTATTACATATAGTTGAATTTTATAATTTTCTTCGCCCTCTGCTGATGCTCCATTAACTTTGATTTTACTGCTACCAGAATCAGTATTTGGATTTTCAGCATAAATTGTCACTTCCCCTACTTTGTTTACCTTAAATTCCCCAATAGCAAAATATTCTCCTTGGTTTATAGTAATTTCTGATTGATAGAGTGTAACAATTTCAGAATTAGAAGTAGTAATGGAAATAATTGTGTCTTTTTTTGCAAAAGTTGGATTAGAATCTATATCGGCCAATTCCACTGAGAAATAACCTTTTGTGGGACCATTTATTGTAAAAGTATCAGGGACGGTTTTTACTAGTAATTGCTGTTCTCCTTGTTTAATATCATATACAATAGTGGAAAATTCCACGGATTCATAGCCCGGAGCAGCTATGGCAATGTCTGCATTACCTGGATCATTTGCTTGAATTTTTACTGAGATAATTGAAGTATCTTTATCTGTGGACAATTCTAAAATTTTAACAATGTTTTGATCTGAAGAAGTCACTATCAAATTCTCAATGGCATATGGAATGGGAATATCTTTTTGTAGTCCGTATACTTGTAAAATGCCTTCTGTACCTTCAACCAATTTTTCTGGCAAAAGTTTGTATCCAAAATTCTTAGATTCTTGGCCATACGCGTTAGTTGTAACTATCATGGATACAATCAACAATAGGAGTAATACAGCTTTCAATTCATGAAAAATTACCTTAAGAATCGATATAAGACGCTGTATGACTTTTAATGATACATCTAGCCGTGACTAGAATAATGAATTCACGTCTATTATTGAAAATTGAACCAAGGTAATTCCAATCAAAGTCGTTATTACTAGAATTATGGAGTAGAAAAATCCACCTGAGAACGCACCCTTTATCACTCGTCCTAGGAACAACCCAGCTGTCCAAGATTGAATAAGCACAATAAGGGGGAACAAACCTAATGTGGATCCTGCAATTTCTACTTCAATATTTGATATATTCTGACTTTCTTGAGCTATGCTCCCAAAAGAATCAATGACCAGCAAAGTAGTAAACCCGGTAGTTCCCATTAAAATAAACCCAACGAACAAGTATGGCATTAACAGATCTCGTTTTTCCTTTTGAATTTCGTGCATTCTCTCACTAGTCTCTGTCAGTGAATCAAGCGTTTCTTGGTTTCCTCCACCTGCTGAAATTAATTCAAATAATATATTGAAACTAATCAAGACATTAAAAGCTTGAACCTCTTTTTGTAAATATTGGAAAATTGTTTTCAAATCAACTCCCCATTCTATTTTATTTGCAATTCCATTAGATACTGAATTAAACAAACCATATTCTTTTCTTTTGCATGCATGTATGACGCTCCTTTCAGGACTCATCCCCGTCTTACGAGCTTCTGAAATAGTTCGAAGTATTTTTGGGGTGGAATCTTCTGCTGCAATATTTTTTGCATAGGATTTTTTGAAATAAATTGTTGGAACAACTGAAGATGCTATGAGAGCACCACCTAACAGATAAGGCTCCATTGTAGGATCAGGCAGCAAATTTAATCCAATTACAATCCCGCTTACTATCAACCCAGGTGCGGCAAACATTATAATTTTTTTTATGTCTACTTCAGGACTCTTTACAAGAGAGTTGTTATTGGCAGCGAAAAGAAATAGTGCAGCTATTCCAGGTGTTAGGACCAGAAATATCACTTCGGTACTAATTCCGTTTTCTGAGGTTTCAAATGGGTCTGAAATAACAGCTGCACTGATAATATACACGGCCAACAAAACAACTTGAATAGTCATGTAGGCCTCTACTAGGGCACCTAGCTTGACAACTTCCTGTTTTTGTGATTCAGCATGCCTGTCAAAAATGGTTTTCATTTTACTTTTAAGATAATTTACTACATTTCCACCACTTTCTACAGTTGATACATAACCATCAAAAAATTCACCCAGTGCCTTTGAACTAGAATATGTTCTTACCTTTCGCATTACTTCTAAGGGGTCTACCCCTAACAAGTCAATACGTTTTAGCATTTTATGTGCTTCATTTTTTATTGTAGGTAACAATTCCATGGATCTTATTCGTTGCAGCATAAAATATGGTCCAATTCCGGCACTGCTAAGCAGAGTTACTATGGTAATAAAATAAGGTAATTCTTTGTTTATTTTTTTCCCTTGCTTGCGTTCAAATCCTTTTTCCTTAATTTGACTTATCGATAACATTATAATCCCTCACCATAGTTGACTTTTTTTAGAATTGATTTGGGGTCATTGTAATATTTCCTGATCATTTCTGTAACTTCTTTATGTGCGCGAATATTGTTTGAGGACATCCATTTCAAAATTTGTGTTCTTCTATAGTGCTCTTTAATCACTTCGTCAAATTCATCACCTGTCTGTTCAGAAATTTTTTTGAAATTTTTACTTGCATCAAATGAATGCTCAAAATAATCTGACTTGGGATCCCACTTTATAATGGAATTTGGGGTGGAGCTGCTTGAAATTTCTTCAATAGATATTGCACGTCTCATGCTTTTCCCTGTTGCTTTGTCTTTTACTCTCTTTATGACAAGAGCACAATTCATCAAAGAGAGATAGGCTGGTGGTATGTTCATTGGTTTTTGTTGTAATCTTTTACTTGCAGATTCGAAACTATCGGCGTGCATTGTAGATAAACCACCATGACCTGTAGCCATTGCTTGGAACATGACATATGCCTCTGAACCTCTAATTTCGCCTACAATGATATAATCTGGCCTATGTCTGACTCCTGATTTAATTAATTCATACAAACCAATTTCTCCCTCATCGTTCGGTCCATAACCCGACCTTGAAATTAATGAAAACCAGTTATCATGAGGAAGATTAATTTCCGCAACATCTTCCACGGAAAATATTTTATCATTTTCACTTACTAGACCCGCAATGGCGTTTAGTATGGTTGTTTTTCCGCTTCCTGTGGAACCAATTATCATTATTGACATTTTTGCTTCAATCATCATCCAAAGATATGCTGCTGTTTCAAGATCGAATGTGCCAAGGCCAATAAGGTCTATAATTGTGTAAGGATCTTGTTTGAATTTTCGAATAGTAAAACTAGTTCCTCTAGGAGTAATCTCCTTTTGATACAAGACTGAAATTCTGTGATTTCCAGTTAGAGCAAGGTCAGAAATAGGATGTGCTATACTAACGTGTTTTCCAGATTTGAAAACAATTCTTGTAACAAATGAATTTAATTTCTGATGTGATTCAAATGAAATATTTGAAGATATACTATCATAATTTCTATGCCAAACATATAATGGAATATTGGGACCACTACAACTAATATCTTCGACGTTTGGGTCATGCATTAAAGCATCAATTTCCCCATAACCCATAATATCTTTTTTTAGAAAATATTTGACTTTCTCCATACTTGCTACCGGATTGGAAATAAAAAATCCTTCATGTTTTTTTATTACGTCATTTAAATGAGCATCAAATTGTTTTTCTTTTGTAGGCTCGAGTGAATCTAAACTTTGCTCAACAAATGTATAGAGATCTTTGTAAATTCGTTCTTCCTCCAAATTTAACTTTATTTCATCTACAAAATACTGAAAATTTGAATTTTTTTCATCGTATAAAATTTTAGCATAACTAAAAGGTGCATTTAGCGGATATTCTTTTATTACTTGAAATTGATTTGAAATCTCATTGATGATACTCTCATCTAAAAGTTCCTTGCTAAGTATATCTCCTAATTGTATTTCATTTTCATTTGTTGATTTCATTTTTTATTCTCCAAAATTAAAAAGAAAGATAAAGAGAGAAATAAAAAAAGCACTCTCCCTATGGGTTTGCGATGATTGTACTTAGGGGAGCTCCTGCCTCTCCTGCAAATATGTTCAACGTTGTTGAAGCACCTGCATCAAGAGTAGTCAATGTTCCATTAGTCATTTGGAAGTAGATGATTGTTCTCTCACCTGGATTAAGTCCAATTGGACCTGAGCCTTGTGATAGACATAAAGTTGGTTCACCTGTATCTCCTCCATCGAAATCAATTTCCAGTGTTGTTAACGGATTTGCACATGTCACCAATATGTCAATATCTGTAGAATCATTCATTAGAGTTCCCGCACCGGCAGTTCCTTCATGAACAAATTGACTTTGGTAGTTTCCTACAGTAACTCTAGTTTGATCAGCATCAAAATACCAGTTTCCAAAAGGCACGATTGTACCTTTGATAGAAATGGTATCTACTGATAAGATCTTGTCACCGTCGTTTCTAACACCTGCTGCTCCCCACGCATCACCTGCAGCATCAGTAGCATTTACCCAGAGCTGAATTCCCTGTACCTCGAGGCTCTCTTGTTGGGCTACTGTTTGGAACATACTTGTTCCATACAATACAACACCAGATCCGAGAACTACGGAAGCAACCAGGATAATTACAGTCGTAAGTACTGTACTGAGACCTTTTCGCTTTGTGAAAACGTGGTTTTTCATTATACACAAAAAACACCTCACGGGGATATAGGATCTGATGTGTAACATTTTTAGACAGACAATATCAAACTGAGCCTAGAGACTTTTTGAAATTTATTGTTGCTTTTTACCTCATTAAAGAAAAACCATCAAATTCATAAAAACAAATATGTAATCTTACAAAGATTTGGCAGATTTTATACGATATATCCTCACAAATTTGTCTACTAAATCTCTAATATTGGTTCCCCAACATGAATCTTTGAAATATTGTGAAATATTTGGTGACAATCCAATCCCTATTACTTCTACTCCCATTCTTTCCACTGCCTTGATTGCTAGGTATGTTTTTTGATCTATGTTCCATAATCCAGTGGGGAAATCATCAGTAAAAACAAAAAGATTTTTTATTTCTGCAGGATTTCTTGCAAGCATTCTTCCGCATAATAAAATAGCATCAGGGGTATATGAGAGACCTCCACTTTCCAAACCCCCAATTCTTGCTTTGGCATCTTGATTGTATTTTCCCTTGTGATCTTTTAAAATAGAAAATTTTTGATCATAGCTATAAAGACCCCATGAACCAGCTGGACCAGTTAATTCCTCGGAGGCTTCGGCAAGACAAAGCATGAAATCCTTGACCTGCTCAAATCGTAATTTTAAACTTGCACTGTTGTCAATTAGTATCGCCCATGTTTCTTCAATCCTTTGCTCTTCTGTTTTATTAAAGACTTCGGCATACTGTGAGGTATTACTTAAAATTGCTTGAATTGCTAATTCCATATCTATTTCTCCATACATATTTGTTTGTGGGTCTTCTGAATTGTTATACACAGTTCTAATTTGCTCTCTGATCTTTTTTATAATTTTTTTATTTTTTTCTTTCAGTCTATGATATTCATAGATGTCCTCACTTGGAAAAATTATTTCCTCAAAATTTAATCCTATTACATCCTTACGAATTTTATGTAAAATATTTTTCAATAGCATCTTTTTCTTCGTGATACAAAAAATTTAATTTATCAATTGTGGTTTGAAATTTTCCCGAAGGTGAAAATTCAATGTTATTTTTTTTTAAAACCAATAATTGATTAAAATTACGCTGTTCATAATACTGGGGAGCATCGTCATGCAACATTTGTTGATTTTTATATAATTCTGAGGCCCAACCAAGCAATTTATTATGGTGCGTTTTATCAAAACATAGAAGAATTTCTTTATTCATTTCTTGTTTAATACAATAGATTGTTTTGGAGCCCATCCTTAACGCATATCTGGATTCCATTTTATCAAATTTATTGTATTTTACTTGCATGTGACTCATTTCTGAAATGTTTTTCCATACATCTGAATTGGTTGATGAAAGATATCGTTTAACGGCATCATCTTCGATAAAATCAATGACTTTCCAAAAAATTCTTGGAGTTTTGTTTTTAACCCATTTACTATACAGAGAGTAATCTGAGACAGCAACATGAGCAGCGAGATGATACACTGTCGCTAAAAAAAGACCCCACACCGTGATTTGTTCTTGTGGTGAATCATTAAAATAATAACCTGAATACGCTATCCCTTTGCTTGTTTTTTTTGGGATTGGAATTTTTACTTCTATTTTTGGTTCAAACTCAATTGAAGGAAAAGAAAATTTCTCAGATAAAAGTAATCGAACGTCCTTGATATCTCTTTGTGCGGTATCATAAAAAATTTTATAAATTATATCAAGAAATGTTTGTTGCAATTCTAATCATTACGATTCATTTTCGTTATTTTGTTTCTCCGGCACATCTGATTCGTCATCTTTTGTAATCTCAGCTTCTTGTGATTCTTTCATAGGCTTATTGGTCTCATCCATCTTCTCATCACTACTTTCATCCATCTTCACATCACTACTTTCATCCATCTTCACATC
>PVMS01102490.1_pt1 | contig 10429 bp, 7 predicted proteins | sample 1853461 | NCBI WGS metagenome assembly PVMS01 (sample SAMN08582032, study PRJNA380276) | Marine sediment metagenome, whole genome shotgun sequencing project. | isolation source: ocean sediment barecode stripped | collected 2017
CGGAATGACTGAAATAGAATGGTAAAGTGGCAGTTTTATTAAGATGGCGGCCTTTGTCACCTGGTCGAGAATTGCTATTGAACCGGTAATAACCGTAAGCCTTTTATATTTAGTATTAATTTTTAACCAAAACATGGTTACAATATCTGAGCCATAGCATCCTGGCACCGGCCGCAAATCGCAGGTTCTGCCAAATTCGTTCCAACGGATGTGTCATATATCCAACAGCGTTCACACTTATCACCTATAGCAGGTTCAACCAGAATCGATATACCTTTGATGTCGTTGCTTTCAAAGGCGGCAGGGGGTTTGCTTCCTTTTACCAGGACTGCTTGTGAAACGATAAATACGGTCCTTAAATCATCCTCATATGGAAAAAGCACATCATAATGTTCATCTTCTGCATAGATGGTCACGGCCGCATCAAGAGAATGACCGATGAGTTTCCGGACCCTGGCTTCTTCCAGCGCCTTTGTAACAACGTTGCGAATTTTTAGAAGTTGTTTCCATCTTTTTGCCAGCTTATCATCTTTCCATTCAAAAGTTACTGACGGAAGAGATGTGAGATGCACACTGGTTTCTTTTCCTTTTTTTTCAGGCATAAAATTCCATATTTCCTCTGCGGTAAAAGCCAGTATCGGTGCCATCATCCTTGATAGAGCGTCCAGGAGAAGGTACATAACCGTCTGGGCGCTTCTTCTGCCCGCTGATTCAGGAGGTGATGTGTATAGCCGGTCTTTTAGGACATCTAGATAAAAAGAAGAAAGATCGATAATGCAAAAATTGTAAAGTGAGTGATAGATCGTGTGGAATTCATAAGCATCATATGCTTTGGTTTTTATCTCGATCAGCTCCTGGAGTCTATGCAGAGCAAATCGATCGATTTCCGGCATCGAATCATAGCTGACGACATCTTTATCCGGATCAAAGTCGTATAAGTTCCCGAGCATGAATCTACTCGTATTTCTGATCCTCCTATATGCATCGCTTAGTTGTTTTAATATATTTTCAGAGATTCGAATATCGTCCCTGTAATCTGATGCCGATACCCATAGACGGAGTATTTCGGCCCCGTGTTTTTTAATAACCTCCTCCGGAGCAACCACATTTCCAAGCGACTTGGACATCTTCTTCCCTGCGGAATCCACAACAAATCCATGGGTTAATACAGAATCGTAAGGCGCTTGCCCTCGGGTTCCAACTGCTGTCAATAGCGAACTGTGAAACCATCCTCTGTGCTGATCACTTCCTTCCAAATAAAGGTCAGCCGGCCATTTCAAATTGGGACGCGCTTCAAGCACCGCGGCATGACTGACGCCGGAATCGAACCACACATCCAAAATATCGTCTTCTTTGATAAACGTTTTATTACCGCATTGTTGACAAGATACACCCTCTGGAAGTAGTTCTTCCACGGTTTTTTCAAACCAAATATCGGCACCATGGGCGTTAAACATCGTATAGATATGATCTATAATTTCCGGGTCCAGATACAACGCTTCACATGCTTCACAATAGAATATGGCAATGGGTACTCCCCAAGCACGCTGTCTGGATACACACCAGTCCGGTCGATTTTCTATCATCCCGTAAATTCTTTCCCTTCCCCACTGAGGAATCCAAGTGACCTTATCGATCTCCTTGAGAGATTTTTTCCTTAATTCTGTCTTATCCATGGAAATGAACCATTGGGGGGTTGCCCGATAAATGACCGGCGATTTGCAACGCCAGCAGTGGGGATAAGAATGTTCCATTTCACTTTGTGATATAAGAGAACCGTTGTTCTCAAGTGTGGTAATGATGTCTTGGTTCGCCTTAAATACGAATTGTCCGCTAAACAATTCTGCATCATCTGTGAAACATCCGTTGTCATCGACCGGAGAATAGACATCCAAATCGTATAACAGGCCCACTTCATAATCTTCACGTCCATGGCCAGGGGCGGTATGCACGCATCCTGTGCCGGCTTCCAGCGTTACATGAGAACCCAGAATAATCAAGGAATCGCGGTTATAAATGGGATGACGACATGTTTTATGCTCAAGTGTATCCGCTCGGATTTCGGCTAGGACGGAAAAGTCTGAAATACCAAAAGTGTTCATACACGTTTCCACAAGTTCTCTGGCAAGGATCAAAACTTCGCCGTTTTTCGTATCGACAGCAACATAGACAAAGTCCGGATGTAGCGTAATCGCAAGATTTGCCGGAAGCGTCCAAGGTGTTGTCGTCCAGATGACGACAAAAATCTTCTTGTCGGCAAGTTCAGGTGTATCAACGCTTATATCGTCTTGGAGAAGAAATTTAACAAAAATAGACGGGGATAATTCATCATGATATTCTATCTCTGCTTCTGCCAGAGCTGTTTTGCAGCTGCAACACCAATAAATAGGCTTTTTACTCCTGAAAAGGCTTCCATCCAAGGCGAATTTAGCGCATTCTTTAGCAATGGTGGCTTCGTAATCATAGCTCATTGTCAAATACGGATTATCCCATTCGCCCATAACACCGAGGCGCTTGAATTCTTCACGCTGGATATCGACGTACTTTTCCGCATAATCCCGGCATAATTTCCGAACCTGAGTCTGAGACATGGATTTTTTTTCAGGTCCCAGTTCTTTTTCGACGTTGTGTTCAACCGGTAGACCGTGACAATCCCAGCCAGGCACATAAACAGCATCAAACCCGGCCATCTGTCGCGAACGGACAATAAAATCCTTTAAGATCTTGTTCAGCGCCGTACCAATATGAATATGGCCGTTTGCATATGGAGGCCCATCATGTAAAATAAACGGTTCACGGCCCTTTGAAGCTCGTCTGATCGTACGGTATAAATCCTTTTTGTCCCATATTTCTAGTTGTTCGGGTTCACGTTTTGCTAGATTAGCTTTCATGGGAAACTTTGAATGTGGAAGATTGAGTGTTTTTTTATAATCCATATATCCTCTCTTAGTAAATCCCAAGATCCTTTAAGACTTCATTGATCCCGAGTTTTTTTACCTTCAATCTCAAAAACTCTGAAATGGTGGGTTGATAGGCCTTAACTTTGAGATACATCTTCACCTCTGTCGGCGTTTTATTCCCTTTTTTATTATTGCACGGCTTACATGAAGATACACAATTTTCAAATGTTGTTTTACCGCCTCTGGATCTGGGGATAATATGATCAATTGTCAGTCGTCTTTTTTCACTTTTGCAATACGCACATTTGAATCCATCCCTGACAAGAATATTTTTCTTGCTGAAAGGTACTCGATTGACATATAAAGTTCGGATAAGTTTTATCAGCCTCATAACGGCGGGAACCTTTATTGCTATTCCCTCAGCGGTTCTGATGAGCCTTTCAGAATGTTTTAAAACCTGAATTTTACCCTTTGCCATAAGGCACATGGCCCGCTTCCAGTTCACAACGTTCAAAAAGCTGTAGTCAGCATTCAGCAAAATGCATTGATCCATATGTTTCTCTCCTGTTCGAGTCCCAGCGTTATATACCTGAACTTGACAATCAAATCAACACTTCTGTTGCAAAGGGTTTGGGTTCGAGGTTCAGGCCTTCGGTGAGGATGGATGGGGTATCTCCTCGGCTTTCCCGCAGGGTAAGAGATATCCGACATTTATTTGTGTTTGACACCAAAATGGCATTTCTATATATTTCAAACACAACATCTGGCATGTTTATTCTTGGGTAAAAAAGGACCTTTTTCAAAGGTCTCGAATATTCCTGTAACAATAACCTTGGTAAAAAAATGACCCAAATGACGCCTGTTCTAACCGGTCTTGAACAATTTGTAGAATCAACGCCTGAATGGATATTCGGCAAACGACTCGGCCTCCTCTGCAATCCTGCTTCGATTGACCGGCGTTTTCGTCATGCCCGTGAATTGATCGACCGGAAACTCCCGGGTCAACTCCGAACGTTATATTCTCCGCAACACGGCTTTTATGCTGAAAAGCAGGACAACATGATAGAATCAAATCACATGCTTGATTCTGTTTTGAATGTCCCTGTGATCAGCCTATATGGCCATACCCGTATTCCCGACAAAAACATGTTAGAATCGATTGATATTCTAATTGTGGATCTACAGGATGCAGGAACACGGGTGTACACATTTATTTACACCATGGCCCACTGCATGGAGGCAGCAAAGCGTTATGGAAAAAAAGTTCTGATTCTGGATCGCCCAAACCCGATAAGCGGTGCCTCAACGGAAGGGAATTGCCTTTCTCCCGAATGTCGTTCTTTTGTGGGGCGTTATCCCATACCCATGCGTCACGGACTCACCATCGCCGAGCTATCCCTTTTGTTTAATAGCGAGTATGACATCGAATGTGATCTGGAAGTTATTCCCATGAAAAATTGGGACCGGGCCATGTATTTCCGAAACACCGGCCTTCCTTGGGTACCCCCTTCCCCAAACCTTCCCACACCTGAATCTGCAATGGTTTACCCTGGCCAGGTGTTGTGGGAAGGAACCAATATCTCGGAAGGGCGAGGAACCACCCAACCCTTTGAAATCTTCGGGGCTCCATTTATCGACACAAACCTCATGTTGACATCATTGGGTGGAAACCAGTTGCCCGGTGCGACACTCAGGCCGATTGTGTTCGAACCCACATCAAATAAATGGGAATACACACCGTGTAAAGGATTTCAAATCCATGTCACGGATCCACACGTATTCAAGCCGTATCTTACAACACTTCAATTATTACAAACCGTGCGCTTTCATCATCAGAAAGATTTTAAATGGAAGCCTCCGCCATACGAGTATGAATATGCCAAAAAACCGATAGACTTAATCATCGGTGATAAAAACATTCGTCGTCAGCTTGAAAATTTTGAAAATATCGAGACCATTGAAGCATCCTGGCAAAAAGATCTTGATGTGTTTAAGAAAACAAGCCGAAAATATCATCTTTACACCCAAGGTAATAGCCAATGACCAACAACCCATCAGACTGGAAACGGATGCGTTTTAAAAAAAATAAGGTCTGGTTGGCCATAGACCAAAATGGAACACCTTTGGTTAAAAACGGCAAGGTGTTAATTAAATATCAGCTTGATCAAACGCACAAGTATTGGGTTCACCAAAAACACGTAATACCCATTGAATCGACAACTTCTGAAAGCATTCGTGATGAAGGTAAAGAGACAGCAAATGCAGGTGCACTTTCAAAAAATCAGGAAAGCAAGCTTATACACGAAAAGGCATTCCCCGACGATACCAGCGATGCAATCTATGTCTATACGGACGGGGCATCTGCAGGAAACCCGGGGCCATCAGGAATAGGAATTGTGCTGCAGTATGGAAACCATGAAAAAGAAATATCAAAATATATCGGAATGGCGACCAACAATATCGCAGAACTTGTGGCGATTAGAGAAGGCCTGCTACAATTAAAACAGACCGAACTCCCTGTACGAATTTTTACGGACAGCAGCTATGCACATGGTGTCTTGAGTCTGGACTGGAAAGCAAAAAAAAATAAATCGATTATCCTATCCATTAAAAAATCGATGTCGGCATTCAAAGATATAAAAATCATCAAGGTCAAAGGGCATGTCGGGATTGAAGGTAATGAAAGAGCGGATGTTCTGGCAACGTCAGCCATAAAAAAGGCGTCCTCGGATTCATCATAATCCCTGGCGCTTTAATCGTCTCTCAAACCGCCGCACCTAATCCGGGCCTGCTCAAGCCTTTTTCATGTTGTTTTGAGCGTAAAAAAAACAAGCACCTACGGTACCATTACCAGATGCTTGCTTTTCTAACGAGGAAAGACGCTTTACAAAAATGGGTGCCCGATTTATCCGTTAACAAAAGCCTCGTGTTGTTTTGATAGGCTATTTTAAAATTACCACTTCCGATCCTCGGGCAATATAAGCATTTTTTCTATTATTTTATAATGTTAAGCTTTATCGGTCTTTAATGTCTCGATCTCTTTTTTCAGTTCATCAATTTCCTTTTTGTATTCCTCAGTATCATCGGCCTGTGTCGCGGCATCAACCATTGGTTCATCTTTTTTCCATGTGTCTTTAAGTTCGTCAAAGCCCAGATAAAGAGCCAACCCACCACCCAGCAGAAGCATCACTGGAATGGCACCTGCTAAAAGCTGTAAAAAGGGTTTCCACCATACTGATATACCAATTAGACCCAAAACAGCAGCAACCGCTCCGCCAATTAAAGTTTTCATAAATTGTCATCCTCCTTTTATTAAATTTAAATCAATCTTTTTAGTATCATGAGTTAATATACAATATTTAAATATTTTTTGCTTCTGGAAAAAATCGTTTAGAAATCATTTATAAGGATGTGTTTGTAATCACTAAACTAAAGATTTGCAAATAACACAACTTATATGTTAACGCAAGCTTATTTTTTTCCTATATGAGGATCTTTGTGCAAAAATAAAATCGTGTCACGATTTTATATAACGCGACGTTGTCGCTCTTGGGGCGAAAAGCCTATAGGAAAATTATATTTGTTCATTGTTGGTTTTTTGGTATAAACATCTTTATCGCAAACGCATGATAAATAATTTTCAAAAACCTCTTGTACCCCTAACCGAACCGCGGTATATGTTATCATTTATAACCCTATTGTTGCTCGAAAACAAAATTTATATCCATTATTCAATCTCTCCATCAGCATAGCTTTACTAAAAACAACGAAACATACCTATGAGGCGACAGATTCGTTCAGAATTTACAAAATTTAGGTCGAAAGTCAGAGAAAAAATAACCTCCATCTTTCAAAATGCTAGCAATCAATATTTTTGTCAACTCCCTGAACATATTGGTTATTTCTCAACTTTACTATTAAAGCTTTTCTATTCAGGTATAAACGTAAACAAGGACCAAACGCCTAACCTGCAAAATTTACATAAGAATGGAGCGATTGTTTATGTTACGAAGCACAAAAGCTATTTTTTGTACCTCTTTTATTATATCCGTTACAAGTTGGACGGTCTTCCTTTTCCTCAGATAGGCTTTGACTATAGTGTCGTTATATGGCAACCGGTCTCACGCATCATTAAAATTTTCCTGGCCTATGTCGATCACATTGCCCGCAACCTATCATTGCCCGACCCTTATGAAAAAGGATATATCGGGCAGGAACTGATGGCAGGACGTCCGGTCCTTCTTTCTCTCATCGAAAAAAAGGGTTTTTACAGAAGATTTGTCAAGGAAAAAACAGATCCGATCAGATATCTTATCGAAGTGCAAAAAACGACGGATCGCCCTATTTATATGATCCCTCAGCTGATGTTTTTTGATAAGGCCCCCCAAAGATCTTCTTTGAATTTAATCGACATCCTCTTTGGAACTAAAGAAAATCCAGGCAAATTAAGGCGCTTGATTATCCTATTTAGGAACCCGGGCAGGGTATTTGTGGAATTATCCGAACCGATTAATCTTAAAACATTTTTAGAGGTCGCGGAAAATCAGAAACAGAGCGATGAACACCTCGCCCTGGTATTAAGGCGAAATCTGTTGGTTCAAATCAACCGTCATCGCCAAAGCATAACTGGACCAGTCCTTAAAACCACAGATGAGATGAAAGAAAACATTCTCACGAGTGAACGGCTTCAAAATTTCATGGAACATTATTCAGGATCTCGCGACATCCCCATGCAAACCGTTCATAAAAAGGCAAATGCTTTTCTTGATGAAATCGCAGCCAAATACAACATGGTCATTATTAAAACAGCGTCCGTATTGATATCATGGATCCTGAACACCATGTTTGATGGTGTTGCCGTGGATAAAAAAGGCCTCAGCAAAATAAAAAGCATCTCAAAAAAAGGACCGTTAATCCTCATTCCCTGCCACAAGAGCCATATTGATTACCTGATATTGTCTTATCTATTGTATCACAACAACATGCCCTGCCCTCATGTCGCGGCAGGAAAAAATCTTTCGTTTTGGCCCATGGGCCCTCTATTCAGAGGCGCCGGTGCATTTTTTATCAGGCGATCATTTAGAGGCGCAATCCTTTATTCAAAAGTATTTGCCGGATACATCCACAACTTGCTTTCAGAAGGATTCAACATAGAATTTTTTATTGAAGGCGGGCGAAGCCGAACAGGAAAACTGATTTTGCCGAAGCTCGGATTGCTTTCAATCCTTCTCAATTCTTTTAAAAATAACGCATGTGAAGATATGATTTTTTCTCCGATTTTTATCGGATATGACAGAATCTTAGAAGAGAGTTCATACATTAACGAAATTGAAGGGGAGCAAAAACAACCGGAAAGCCTTTTGCAAGTCGTAAAAGCGAGAAAATTTTTAAAGAAAAGGTATGGAAAGATTTACATACAGTTCCATGAACCCATTTCTTTGAGGGAATTGTTAGAACAATATGGCACGCCGATCGAGGACATGACCTCCAAAGAACTTAACATTCTCTGCCGAAATCTCGGGCACAGGATGATCAACGCCATCAACAACGTGTCTGTCGTTACGCCGCATGCGCTGGTTGCAGCTGCAGCAATGAACTGCTCAAAAAAAAGTTTCACCTATGATCACTTTTTGTCGCATGTTGAAACCTATATGAGCTACCTCGCTTTACAAAAAGCCAAGCTGGCTGACACGCTCCTTATCGATCATGTTCATGCCGTTGAACATGCCTTTGAGAATTACATTCAAAGAAAATTCATTGAGCGCATCACGAAAGACAAAGAGGAGCCGATAAGTGATTCGCTCTTTAAGATTAATGAAAGCAAGCGCCCTCATCTCGAATATTACAAAAACAATTGTATCTCCTTTTTCATTCCAGGGGCAATTGCTTCCCTTGCCATATTGGCCCAAGACGCATTCCAGTTTTCGGCTTCTGACCTGCACGATGATTTCGAATTTATTCAGTATTTCTTTAAATATGAATTTGCATATGACGTTGACATCACTGTTGACCGCTATGTGAGGAAAAATCTAAAAGCCTTTATTGATGACGCTATCATCATGCCTCATCCCTCGTTACCCGATACATACAATCTCACATCATCCGGCTTTAGAAAGCTAAATCTTTTCTCCAGCTTTCTGAAAACATATTTTGAATCATGCTGGATCGTATTAAATTTTTTCATGCAAAACCCTCAAAATTCGACTGAACCCAAAGAACGTTTAAAGAAAATTGAGGCTATTGGGTCTCGCTTTTACAAACAAAGGACCATTGAACGCAAAGAGGCTCTATCTAGAATCAATTACAGTAACGGAATAGAATTTTTTACAACCAATGGCGTTAAAGGTCTGGAGGATAAGGACAAGATAGAATATTATGCTGATAAAATGCAAAAGTACATGAACTATATCTAATTATATGAAAGCGTTAATCCTTGCTGCTGGCTATGGAACACGGCTGCTTCCCTACACAAAAACCACCCCCAAAACCCTGTTTACTTTTTCCGGGCGCCCGCTTCTCGATACCATTATTTGCAATCTTGTAGATGCCGGCTGCCAATCAATTATTATAAATACTCACCATCTGTATCAACAATTGGATTCGTTTCTGGCCCGTCAAAGCTATTCAATCCCGGTCATGACACGTTATGAGCCTGAAATTCTTGGCACGGCAGGTGCCATAAAAAATGTTGCAGATTTTTGGGATAACACGCCGTTTATGGTCATCAATAGCGATATCATTACCGATATTAATTTAAAAGATGTTTATGGCATTCATATAAACCATGACCATCCCATAACACTGGTTCTCCATGATGATGAGGCGTTCAACACGGTTTCTCTCGATAATAACGGTTTTGTTTCAGGTTTCTATCCAAAAACACCCTTTTCACCGCCGGCCCATTCCGTGTCGGTTGGCTCGAGACACCGTCAACTCAAAGAAGCAAAGATGCTGACCTTTACCGGGATTCAGGTCCTGGATCCAGAAGTTCTCGACTTCATACCCGATCATGTGTTTTCAAGTTGTATCGATTTATATAAAATGTTGTTATCAGATCGCAGAAAAATTTATGCTTTTATTTCAGAAGCATATTACTGGAAAGACATCGGAACGCCTGAGAGATACAAAGAATCCGTTTTAAAGATAATGGCGCCCGAAGCTTTTAAAATCGCCTTTCCCGATTGGGTGAATAAAAAAATTAACCGAAAAAAACTCAAAGGGGATGGATCCGATCGAAGCTGGTATCGCTTAACAACAGGCAATCAAAGTCTGGTGATGGTTGATCACGGTATCAGAATGCAAAAAGCAACCAACGAAACAGACGCATTCATAGCCATCGGAAACCACTTGTTTGCCAAGGGTATCCCGGTTCCCAAGATATTTCTCCATGATGCCTTCTCCGGTCTAGTGTTCTTAGAAGATATAGGGGATGTCAATCTCCAAACCGTCATTTTGAATACAAAAAGCACAGACAAGATTCTGTCGTATTACCAATCAGTTATTCATCTTTTAATAAAGCTCTTTATTAA
>PVMS01120143.1_pt1 | contig 10428 bp, 10 predicted proteins | sample 1853461 | NCBI WGS metagenome assembly PVMS01 (sample SAMN08582032, study PRJNA380276) | Marine sediment metagenome, whole genome shotgun sequencing project. | isolation source: ocean sediment barecode stripped | collected 2017
TCAACTAGTCTCAAACGCAACGACACCATCGGCATCGACCTGGTGGCCATGTGTGTCAACGACCTGGTAGTCGCAGGGGCCGAGCCTCTGTTCTTTCTCGACTACTATGCCACCGGCACGCTCAATGTGGATACCGCCGCAGATGTCGTGGAGGGGATCGGCCGTGGTTGCGAACTCGCCGGTTGCGCCCTGGTCGGCGGCGAAACCGCCGAAATGCCCGGCATGTATGACGGTGACGATTACGACCTGGCCGGATTTTGTGTCGGGGTGGTGGAAAAATCGGAGATTATCGACGGCAAGAGCGTGTGCCGGGGAGACGCTCTGCTGGGCATCGCCAGCAGCGGACCGCACTCCAACGGTTATTCCCTGATCCGCAAAATCCTCGAGGTCAGTGCCGCCGAATTGCAACAGCCCCTGGGCGAGACCACTCTGGGGCAGGCGCTTTTGACCCCGACCACCATCTACGTGCAAGCCCTGCTGGAGCTGTTCAAGGCAGTGCGGGTAAAAGCCCTGTCCCACATTACCGGTGGCGGTTTACTGGAAAACCTGCCGCGGGTCCTGCCTGGGGACTGCAATGCACAGATCGATACGTGCAGTTGGCAGTGGCCACAGGTGTTCCAGTGGCTACAGACCAAGGGCAAGGTCGAGACCCGGGAGATGTATCGCACCTTCAACTGCGGCGTTGGTATGGTGCTGTGTGTGGCACAGCAGGACAAGAGCGCCGCATTGGCCCACCTCAATGCCACGGGACACGCGGCCTGGGAAATTGGGGTCGTCACAGCCGGCGACAATGAGGTCGAACTTCTATCGTGACACAGCGCGAACAGGCCCGCCTGGCCATTTTGATCTCCGGCCGCGGCTCTAACATGCAGGCGTTTATCGACGCCTGTGCCAGTGGCGAATTGGACGCACAGATCAGCGTGGTCATCAGTAACAACCCTGACGCCGCGGGGCTGCAACGTGCTTCAGAGGCAGGCATCGCCACTCGCTGCATTGACCATCGCTCATATCCCAGCCGCGAGGACTTTGATCAGGCCCTGGTGGAACAGTTAAGCAGTTTTGATGTGGATCTGGTGATCCTGGCAGGCTTTATGCGTATTCTCACGCCCGTATTCATTGCGCCCTTTGCCGGCCGACTATTGAACATTCACCCGTCTTTGTTGCCCAAGTACACGGGTTTACACACCCACCAACGCGCCCTGGACGCCGGTGACGAGGAATCTGGAGTCACCGTGCACTTTGTCACCCAGGAACTGGATGGGGGTCCGCCCGTGATTCAGGCGCGGGTAGCCATTGTACCCGGCGACACGGCGGAAAAACTGGCGGCGCGGGTGATTGAGGAAGAACACGTCATTTACCCGATTGCCGCTCAATGGTATCTGCAGGGGCGTTTAACATTGACGGATAAAGGAGCTTTTCTGGATGGCAATCCAATTCCCGCCACGGGGATGGTGCACTCACCACAGTAGCGCTAAGGGGCTGCTGTTCGCGGCTGTCATCGCGCTGACCGGCCTTGCGCCCCCTGGCTTTGCACTCCCTGACGACAGTGCCGTCACTACTCTCGTCAAGACCGCTGAAGCTCCCGACATTACCGCCGAAGCTCCCGCCAACACCGCCGCCCCTGAAAAAGTCATCGGGCTGAGGCCCTACACCGCCCGCTACAGGACCACCACCAGAGGAATGGAACTGGACCTGACGCGCAAATTAAAACTGGGGGTGGCGGGCAGCTATATCCTCACCAACGGTGGGAAAATTATGGTGGTGGGTTTTCACGAGGTGAGTGTTTTTCAGGTGGATGGCACCAACATAATACCCAAATCCTATGTCTACCAGGGAACTGGTCTGATCAATCGCCGCAGGGAGGTGCATTTCACCCCCGGCGCTGACACCATTCGCAGCCTGCATAAAGACCAGTGGTACGACCTGCCCGGAACCGACAGGACACTGGATCGCATGAGCCAGCACGAGCAATTGCGCTTAACCCTGCTCAATGACCCGAGGCCCGGCAAAAATATCTCCATACAGGTGGCCGATGGCAAGCGGGTCAAGGACTACCAGGTGGTGTTCGTCGCCGAAGAGACCACCGAAACCCAGCTGGGCCCGGTTCAAACGCTGCATTTTGAGCGCCTGCACGACGATCCGGACCGCAAAACCGATATCTGGCTGGCGCCTGCCTGGGATTATCTAATGGTGAAGAGTATCCATATCGAGGACGACAACCCGATTGAGATCGTACTGCTCAGCGCCAGCATTGACGGCGTACCGGTTCAGGCCCGATAGACCCCCGACAGGCAGGGGTACCGCACAACGTCCTGCGGCCTTTATCAGGCCTTGGGGAGCGTGACACCTCGCTGTCCCTGGTACTTCCCGCCACGGTCCTTGTAGCTCACTTCACAAACCTCATCGGACTCGAAGAACAGCATCTGGGCCACCCCCTCATTGGCGTATATCTTGGCCGGCAGGGTGGTGGTATTAGAAAACTCCAGGGTAACGTGTCCCTCCCACTCGGGCTCCAGCGGGGTCACATTGACAATGATTCCACAGCGCGCATAGGTCGACTTGCCCAGGCAGATAGTCAGGACATTGCGCGGAATACGAAAATACTCCACGGTGCTGGCCAGGGCGAAGGAGTTGGGAGGAATGACACAAACGTCGCCGACCACATCGACAAAACTGTCCTCGTCAAAGCGCTTGGGATCCACCGTGGCTGAGTTGATATTGGTGAACACCTTGAATTCGCGGGAGCAACGCACATCATAGCCATAGCTGGAAGTGCCGTAGGAAATCAGGCGATTGACGCCGTCGGAGCGGACCTGGCCCGCCTCGAAGGGCTCGATCATGCCGTGCTCCCGTGCCATTTTGCGTATCCATTTGTCTGATTTAATACTCCCACTTTGCCCCTCGCCCTCAATCGTCTGAAATTTTTATCTCGGGGAACTGACGTACCACGCCATCTCCCTGCCCCCGCTCCGCCAAAGCCGCCTGCACCGCGGCGGCGGCCTTCAGGTAAAGAGCCGTCACCGCTGAATCCGGCTCGGCGATGACGGTAGGCGTACCCGCATCAGTCTGCTCCCGTATGGACAGGGTCAGAGGCAGACTGGCCAGCAGGGGCACACCATAATCCGCGGCGATGCGTTCACCCCCATGCTCGCCAAAAATATGTTCCCGATGACCGCACTGGGAACAAATATGCACCGCCATGTTTTCGATGATCCCCAGTATGGGTACATCCACCTTGCGGAACATCTCTATGCCTTTTTGCGCGTCGACCAGCGCGATATCCTGCGGTGTAGTGACAATCACCGCACCGGCGACGGTGGCTTTCTGCGACAGTGTGAGCTGAATGTCACCGGTGCCCGGCGGCATATCGATCACCAGGTATTCCAGCTCTCCCCACAGAGTCTGCTCCAGCATTTGCGCAAGGGCGCCACCGGCCATGGGGCCGCGCCATACCATGGGTGTGCGGTCATTGACCAGGTACCCCATGGACATGGTCTTGAGCCCGTGGGCCTCAACCGGCAGCAGGTACTGACCGTCCTGCTGCTGCGGTCGTACATCGGCTGCGACACCCAGCATCAACTGCTGGCTGGGACCGTAGACATCCGCATCCAGCAGGCCGACACGGTTGCCCATAGTCTTGAGCGCCAGGGCCAGGTTGACCGCGGTGGTCGACTTGCCCACCCCGCCCTTGCCTGAGGCCACGGCAATAATGTGCTTGATCTCGTTCATGCATACCTTCGTGTGAGTTTTTACGAACCGGGCCGCGAATGCCGGCACCTGTCAGGGCCGCTAGTATAGGGGCATGTCAGGCTTTCAACAATGCTGTCGTGTACTTATGTCAACGGGTGAAAAGGCTGAGCAAAAACGCTGGAAAAGCGCTATAGTAGCGCCCCTTTTTTCAGCATACGGACAGCATTGGAAGATGACCGCAAACGCTCCGCGCAAGATCCTGGTAACCAGCGCATTGCCCTACGCCAACGGTTCCCTGCACCTGGGCCACTTACTGGAGCAGGTGCAAACGGATATCTGGGTGCGTTTCCAGAAATCCCGCGGCCACGACTGCCTGTACATCTGCGCCGACGATGCCCACGGTACGGCCATCATGCTGACTGCGGAAAAACTGGGCATTACGCCAGAGCAGCAGATCGCCAATATCAAGCGGGAGCACGAGCGTGACAGCGCCGGTTTCCTGATCGATTTTGACAATTTTTACACGACCCATTCTGAAGAAAACCGCTTCTGGTGCGAGGCGATCTACCAGCGACTCAAAGACAACGACCACATCGCCACGCGGACGATCACCCAGGCCTTCGACCCCGAGAAGCAGCTATTTTTGGCCGACCGGTTCATCAGGGGCATCTGCCCCCGCTGCAAGACCGAAGACCAATACGGTGACAATTGCGAGGCCTGTGGCGCCACCTATAGCCCGGCGGAGTTGATCGACCCGGTATCGGCGATATCCGGGGCCACCCCCATTGAAAAAGAGTCCACCCACTTCTTTTTCAAACTGCCCGAATATGAGGCCATGCTCAGAATGGCTGGCTTCCGGCACGCTACAGCCCCAGGTGGCCAACAAGCTGCGGGAGTGGACCGATGCCGGGCTGAAGGAGTGGGATATCAGCCGTGACGCACCCTACTTCGGCTTCGAAATACCGGGGGAGCCAGACAAGTATTTCTACGTGTGGCTGGATGCGCCTATCGGCTATCTAGCCAGTTTCCAGCACTATTGCGACCGCACCGGGCACGATTTCGACAGCTATTGGCAGCCTGGATCGGATACCGAGCTATACCACTTTATCGGCAAGGACATCATCAACTTTCACGGGCTGTTCTGGCCCGCTGTGCTGCACTCAGCCGGACTGCGCGCGCCTACCGCCATCTATGTCCACGGTTTTCTCACGGTAAACGGCACCAAGATGTCCAAAAGCCGCGGCACCTTCATCAACGCCGGGACCTATCTGGAATACCTGGACGCGGAGTACTTGCGCTATTATTTCGCCGCCAAGCTGAGTTCGACAGTGGACGACATCGACCTCAACCTGGAGGATTTCGTACAGCGGGTCAATTCGGATGTGGTAGGCAAGATTGTCAACATCGCCAGTCGCTGTGCCGGCTTTCTGCGCAAGGGCTTTGACAACAGGCTCACTGCCGTCTGCGCCGAGCAACAACTGGTCGAGGATTTCATTGCCCGTGGCGACGTTATCGCCGACTTGTACGAACAGCGCGAATATAACAAGGCGATGCGGGAAATTGTGGCCCTGGCGGACCGAGCCAACCAGTACATCGACGAGAAGAAGCCCTGGGTACTGGCCAAACGCGATGGCGCCGAGCAAGAAGTGCACGATGTTTGCAGTGTGGGCGTCAACCTGTTCCGAGTGATAATGACCTACCTGAAACCGGTACTGCCGGTCATGGCGGAGAAGGCGGAGGCCTTTCTCAACTGCTCCCTGGACTGGACCTCCCTGGAGGCACCGCTGGCGGGGCATGAACTGACTAAATTCAAACCATTGCTCACCCGCATAGACAGCAAACAGGTTGCCGCGATGGTAGAGGCCGCCACGGAGGCATCAAACCCGGCATGCGGGTGAAGCAACAAGGCGGTTGAAGGGTATCATCAGTTTACTTATTCGTGCTGTATTCAAAGCGCGTAAACGCTAGAATAGCCATCTTGACACGACAATACGCCCCTACTGACAGATACCGGGTGTAGCGAGAAACCTACCATGCTGGCAGATTACTCCATCCTGTTGATCAGCGCGATTCTGGTCAACAACTTCGTACTGGTACAGTTCCTGGGGCTGTGCCCGTTTATGGGTGTGTCCAGCAAACTGGAAACCGCCATGGGCATGTCCATGGCGACCACCTTTGTCCTGACCCTGGCGTCGGCCTGCAGTAACCTGACCTACCACTTCCTGCTGCAACCCCTGGGGCTTGAGTACCTGAAAACGATCACCTTCATCCTGGTAATCGCCGTGGTCGTGCAATTTACCGAGATGGTGGTGCGCAAGAGCAGCCCCCTGCTACACCGGGTACTCGGCGTGTACCTGCCGCTGATCACCACCAACTGCGCGGTGCTCGGGGTCGCACTGCTCAACATCAACAAGGATCACAGTTTCCTGCAATCGCTGTTTTACGGCTTTGGCGCCGCCGTGGGCTTTTCCCTGGTACTGGTGTTGTTCGCCGCCATGCGTGAGCGCCTGACAGTGGCCGATGTGCCCACGCCTTTCAAGGGGGCCGCCATCGGCATGGTGACGGCGGGCCTGATGTCCCTGGCCTTTATGGGCTTTGCCGGATTGGTATAGACCGTGTTCGAATCGCTAGCCCAATATCCCCTGTTCGCCGCCCTGCTCGCCCTGGTGGGGCTTGGCGCTGTGTTTGGCGCCCTGCTGGGTTTCGCCGCGGTGCGTTTCAAGGCCGAGGGCAATCCCATTGCGGACCAGATCAACGATATCCTGCCCCAGACCCAGTGTGGCCAATGCGGTTACCCGGGCTGTCGGCCCTACGCCGAAGCCATCGTCGACGGCGCGGCGATCAACAAGTGCCCACCCGGCGGTGAGGCGGGCATACAGGCCCTGGCGGACCTGCTGGATATGGAACCCATCCCCCTGGACGAGGAGCATGGGGAAGAAAAAGCCACAGTGGCGGTCGCGTACATCCGCGAGGCCGAATGTATCGGCTGCACCAAATGTATACAGGCCTGCCCGGTGGACGCCATTTTGGGCGCCGCCAAACAGATGCACACCGTTATCGTCAGCGAATGTACCGGCTGCGACCTGTGTGTAGAGCCCTGCCCGGTGGACTGTATTGACATGATCCACGAGGAGGAATCCCTGCAGAGCTGGCACTGGCAGTTGCCGGACCCGATAAGCCGCCAGGTTGACATCATCGCCACCGACGCCATCGCGGTGCCCGCCCGGGATGAGGCCGCATGAGAAAGATTTTCGGCTTCCACGGGGGCATTCATCCACCTGAGAATAAACAGCAGTCGTTGCGCACGCCTATTGCCGATGCGGGCATTCCCCCGCAACTGGTGATCCCCTTGTCCCAACATATCGGCGCACCCGCCAGACCCGTGGTCATCGTCGGGGACAGGGTCTGCAAGGGACAAATAATCGCCGAGCCCACAGGGTTCGTCAGCGTACCTGTGCACGCCCCGACATCTGGGCATGTTGTAGCCATTGACGAGCGCCTCATAGCACACCCTTCCGGCCACCTGGCGCGATGTATCGTTATCGCCAGTGATGGTGTGGATGAGTGGATAGAACACAGCGGTATACCGGACTATCGGGATCTGGACAAAGCCGACCTGATCAACCGTATTCGCGATGCGGGAATTGCGGGGATGGGCGGCGCCGGTTTCCCCACGGCGGTCAAGCTCACCATAAAACCGGATACCCACATTGCAACACTGATCATCAACGGCACCGAGTGTGAGCCCTATATCACCGCCGACGACGTTCTGATGCGTGAGCGTGCGCAGCAGATTATCGACGGTACAAAAATTCTCAGCCAGCTCATCGAACCGGGGGAAATCCTGATCGGGGTGGAGGACAACAAACCGCAAAGCCTGGCAGCCCTGCGCGCTGCGGCACAGGGCTGTGATTTGGCACAGGGCTGCGCTATAGAGATTGTCGAGTTTCCCACCAAATACCCGTCCGGTGGCGAGAAACAGCTGATCGAGATACTGACCGGCAAGCAAGTGCCCAGTGGCGGCCTGCCCCTGGATGTAGGCGTTATTTGCCAGAATGTGGGCACTGCCGTTGCCGTTTACGATGCGGTAGTACACGGGCGACCACTGATTTCCAGAATCACCACGGTCACCGGTGAGTGCGTGGCGGAGCCGCAAAATTTCGAGGTGTTAATCGGTACACCCATGCGTTACCTGCTGGAAAAAGCGGGTTATCAACCGGAGAAAAACAAGCGCCTGATCATGGGCGGGCCCATGATGGGCTTCGCGGTACCCACGGCGGATGCCCCCATCGTCAAAACCACCAATTGCCTGCTGGCCCCCAGCGAGGCCGAGCTGGCTTCACCACCCCCGGCCCAGGCCTGCATACGCTGCGGCATGTGCGCGCTGGCCTGCCCGGCCAGCCTGCTACCCCAGCAGATGTTCTGGTTCGCCCAGGGCAAGGAGTTCGAGAAACTGGAACAACACAACCTGTTCGACTGTATTGAGTGCGGGGCCTGTTCCTGGGTGTGTCCCAGCAATATCCCGCTGGTGCAGTACTACCGCGCATCCAAGGCGGAGATAGTGCAGTTACTGCGCGATAACGAAAAATCCGAGCACTCCCGGGTTCGCTTCGAAGCACGCCAGGAGCGACTGGAAAGGGAGGACATAGAAAAAGAGGCCAAACGGGCCGCCCGCAAAAAAGCTGCCCAGGAGCGCGCACTGGCGGCCGCGGCAGGCGGAGGCGAGGAAGACCCCATACAGGCCGCCATCGAAAGGGCCAAAGCCAAAAAGGCGGCGCAACAGGCTGGCGCTGGCGCCGTTGAGGAAAACGAACAAGCGAAGCTGGAGAAGGTCGTTGTCACCACGCGCAAGCGCCTGGAAACCGCCAGCGGCAAGCTGGAGCAAGCCCGCACAGACGGCAGTGACCTGGTGGACGCCCTGCAAACCGGTGTGGACAAGACCCGCGCGAAGCTCAAGGTGGCAGAACAGGCTCTGCATGACTACCAGCAGGCCAACAATGCTGAACCCCGGCACAAGACGCCGGTGGATGCCGCCCAGGTCGCCATAGAAAAAGCCATGGCGGCGCGTACCGCGGATGCGGCGCTGAGCCCGGAAGATAAAGCGCGCGCCAATTTGGTTAAACTGCAGCAACGCCTGGAGAAATCCCGGGGCAAGCTGGCCGAGCTAAGGGCGGACGGTGCACAGGACAAAATTATTGAGGCTCTGGAATCAACGGTAATACGGTTGGCCGAAAAAGTGGACGCAGCGCAACAGCAACTAAACGAAGTGGCGGACGCCTGACATGGCCTTGATGCGTATTACCTCGCCCCACGCCCACGGCCCCATGAGTACCTCACGGGTCATGCAGAACGTATTGCTGGCCACCATTCCGGGTATTATCGTGCTGACCCACTTCTTCGGCTTCGGCACCCTGGTCAACATTTTCTGGGGAAGCATTGTGGCCGTGGCCTGTGAGTCACTGGCGCTCACCCTGCGCCGCCGCCCACTGGGTTTTTACCTGAAAGACTACAGCGCCCTGGTAACCGCATTTCTGTTGTGTATCGCACTACCGCCCTACGCGCCCTGGTGGCTGATCGCCGTGGGTATTGCCAGTGCGATTTTACTGGCCAAGCATTTGTACGGGGGGCTGGGCTACAACCCGTTCAACCCGGCTATGGTGGGCTATGTCATCCTGCTGATCTCTTTCCCGGTACAAATGACCGCCTGGGCTCCTCCCCGCGGGGTGGGCGAACTGCCCGGCCTGCTTGAGGCATTACAAGCGTGTTTCGTGCCGTCCGCGTTCGATGCGATCACCATGGCGACGCCGCTGGACCTGATGAAGCAAAATAACAGCCTGTTGCTGGAGGATCTGTGGGCGCAAAACGCCCAGTTCGGACGCTGGGCCGGCATCGGCTGGGAATGGGTCAATATCGCCTTCCTCGCTGGCGGCGCCTGGCTATTGTACCAACGCATTTTCAGCTGGCACGCCCCGGTGGCCATGCTGGCCGGCCTCAGTTTGATGGCGGCCCTGTTTTATGACGGCGGCAGTTCAGCCAGTGGCGGCTCACCCCTGTTTCACCTGCTCAGCGGCGCCACCATGTTCGGGGCCTTCTTCATTGTTACCGACCCGGTCACATCCGCCGTGTCGGTGCGCGGCCGCCTGATCTACGGCGCCCTGATCGGGGCCCTGATCTACATCATCCGGGTACGGGGCAACTACCCCGACGCCCTGGCTTTCGCGGTGCTCATCATGAACTTCGCGGCGCCGTTTATCGACCACTACACCCAGCCACGCACCTATGGCCACCGCGACAGCCAGGGGGAGGAATAATATGCTCATCGGGCAATCCATGACCCGCAACAGCGCACTGCTGGCCATCTTCGCCGTGTGCACCACGGCGCTGATCGCCGGCACCTTCGCGCTGACCAAAGACAGAATCGCCGTTGAAAAACGCAAGGCGGAAGAAAAAGCCCTGCTGGAAATCATCCCCAGGGGCCGCCACGACAACTCCATGCTGGACGAAACCATCGCGGTCGGCCCCAACAGCGAGGGACTGGGCCTGCGGGAAGAAAAACGGATCTATATTGCACGCCGGGATGGGAAGGTCGTTGCGGCAGTTATTCCAGCCACCGCGCCCGACGGCTACACTGGCGCGATAGACTTGGTAGTCGGCGTTAATGTCGACGGTACCATTGCCGGGGTGCGGGCCTTAAGCCACCGGGAAACACCGGGGCTGGGTGACAAGGTGGATACCAGA
>PVMS01120595.1_pt1 | contig 10428 bp, 10 predicted proteins | sample 1853461 | NCBI WGS metagenome assembly PVMS01 (sample SAMN08582032, study PRJNA380276) | Marine sediment metagenome, whole genome shotgun sequencing project. | isolation source: ocean sediment barecode stripped | collected 2017
GCGGCCATCCAATCCGATGCCGCGCGTTTCATCCATAGCGACGATTATTGAGATGATCACACAGATACCTGAGCTTTAATGTGAGCATGAAATTGGTAATCAACCAGTTCGAAATCGGTGTAATTAAAATCGAAAATTGAATTAACTGTTAGATTTAACTTCATCTTGGGTAGAGGATAAGGCTGGCGAGTGAGCTGCAGTTGGGCCTGTTCGAGATGGTTATTGTAGAGATGAAGATCGCCCAAGGTGTGCACGAATTCTCCGACATCAAGGTTGCAAACTTGAGCGACCATGATCGTCAGGAGGGCATAGGAGGCGATGTTGAATGGAACCCCGAGAAAAACATCCGCTGACCTCTGGTAGAGCTGGCACGATAGCTTGCCATCAATTACGTAGAATTGGAAAAGCAGGTGACAAGGCGGGAGAGCCATGGCCTCTATCTCCCCCACATTCCAGGCGCTGACGATCAACCGGCGTGAGTTTGGGTTGCTTTTTATTGCCTCGATAATTTGGGAGATTTGATCGATAGTGTGTCCTTCAGCGGTATTCCATGAACGCCATTGAACACCATATACTGGACCCAGCTCGCCATCTTCGTCTGCCCATTTATCCCAAATATGGACACCGTGATCCTTCAAATCGGCAATATTGCTCTCGCCATTGAGCATCCAAAGCAGCTCATAAATGATGGATTTTAAATGTAATTTCTTGGTAGTCAGAACCGGGAAACCTTCTTGTAAATTATACCGGGCCTGGTAGCCGAAGACAGATCGTGTACCGGTACCAGTTCGATCGCCTTTTGCCCGTCCCTGGTCAAGAATATACTGCAGCATGTCTAGATACTGCTTCATCGCTGCCGACCTCCATTATGAATGACAATCTTCTACAATAAATTGAGTCAAAAACTATTCATCCTTGGCGGATAAGATTCGTTTGGCCTCAGAGATATCTTGCGTAATTTGATTGACCAATGCCTCAACGTTTGGAAAGCGTTGTTCATCCCGCAGACGGCTGATGAACTCTAACTGAATTTCCTGACCGTAAATTTGCCCATCAAAATTAAACAAGTGAGTTTCAACTTGCAGGTTTTTATGTTGGGAATTGAAGGTTGGCCGAATACCGACATTGGTCACAGACCCATAGTTCTCTCCATTGACCTGAGCCTTGGAAACGTACACACCAGATTTCGGTAAAGCACGTTCTAACCAAATCGATAGATTTGCGGTGGGGATGCCGATTGTATTCCCACGTCCATCGCCCGGGACTACTTGCCCATTGATGAAATACGGACGACCCAATAGAAGGTTAACCTGGTCTAGATCACCATCTGAGAGTGCTGATCGAATCCGGCTGGATGATACTACTTTTCCATCGATCTCGACCGGTGAAATTGTGGACAAGGAAAAATCAAAGTCTTGGCCAAGTTCTTTTAATGTATTGATACCACCACCCCGATCACGTCCCAAAGCGAAATCCGGACCCACCATAAGATGGTTCATCCCGATATGAGATTTCAATTGGGACACAAACTCGTGAGCCGTTGTGGTAGAAATTTGGGGAGTAAATGGGAAGGTGATCACCACATCTGCCCCAAAGTTGCCCAGTAGGGCAGACCTTTCTTCTGGTGTGGTTAAGTAAGACGGATCTCGTCGTTTACCGAGGACAATGGCGGGATGTGGATAGAAGGTGAGAACGACTGCTTGAGAGCCAACTGCGTGCGCATCAGCCACTAATTTGCGCACAATTTCTTGATGACCTCGATGGACACCATCAAATGTACCGATAGTCAGCCAAGTGTCTTGGAGGTGAACGTCCTCTAAAGACCAGAAATGGCGCATACGAAAATCTTCAATATGTACTTATACTTGGCTAAGTTTGGAAGAAAACTTTGCGAGGCTGCCATTCACCAGAATCCGGATTAAATTCCAGCAGAGCGACAAGATCACCCTGCTCGCTGATTCCGCGCGACCAACCTTCAGAATCAGGTTCGGCAGGGATGCGGTGACCGTGCCGGACTAAGTCAACCTGGTCACCATCCAGCTCAACCATTGGCCAATCACCGAGTGCATCAGCTGCTGGGATTAAATATTGGTACCAGTCTCCTGCTACGAAGGCTTCTTTCAGACTCCTCAAAGGGACTGCCTCGCGTAATGTAAACCTACCGCTCTTTGTCCTCCGCAGACCGATCAGGTAAGCGCCGGTTCCGAGGGACTCTCCAAGATCATTCGCCAAAGATCGAACATAAGTGCCGGAAGAACAATAAGCATCGATTACGACTTCAGGCGGATCCCATTCGAGAATATCCAGACTGTAAACCTGGATTTTTCTTGGTTCGAGCTTGACCTCTTCGCCTTTGCGCGCCATCTCGTAGGCTTTCCGCCCTTTGACCTTGACTGCAGAATATGGCGGTGGAACCTGTTCGATTTCACCGACATAGGTTTGCAGAATCTCGTCGAACTGCTCTTCAGTGATATGGTTTGCCGGTGTTTCGCTTGTTACCATACCTTCCGAATCGTATGTGTCTGTAGTGCTGCCAAGGCGGATTGTCGCTTGGTAACGCTTATCGGATGCGGATACATACTCACTCAGCCGAACTGCAGGTCCAAGCAATACGACAAGAACACCTGAGGCGCGCGGATCGAGTGTCCCTGTATGGCCAGCTCTTCGAATTCCTGTTCCCCTGCGGATGATTTGCACCACATCGTGAGAGGTCAGTCCAATAGGTTTATCGACGACCATCACACCGGAAACAATATTTTTAAGTTGTTCGTTGTCCATATCCTCTTCCCAATTAATTAATTTCGATTGCACAGCGACTAAGATCTAAGTCGAGCCTCCCATTATCCCTAACATAGTTTTAGTCGTGGCGATCACATTAGCCTGAATACTCTTCAGGTCTCCTTTGATACTTGCTCCTGCTGCTGCTGCATGTCCACCGCCATTGAAGGACAAGGCAATTTGAGAGACATCGTAAGCGGGTTGAGAACGCCAGCTTACTTTCACAAGCCCGTGCCCTTGTTCGACGAACATGATCACGACATCGGTCTCGTCAATGGTAGAAAGAAAATTGATCAGGTCTGCATCATCTCTCCCCGGATAACCTACTGAACGCCGGTCTGCGAGGGAGAAGGACGCCCAAATAATTCTGCCATCTCGCTCGAGATTTGATAAGCCTGTCCCCCAATAGCGAGCAGAAATGTAACTTCGATTCAGTAGTCCCTTTTGATAAAGCCCCGGCAAGTCGCCACCAGCTTCCATCAAATTTGCAGCGATCTTCAAGGCTTTAGGCGTCATATTATTTGTTCTGAAGCCGAGTGTGTCAGTGATCATACCAAATAAAAGCGCTTCTGCAACCTGACTTGAGATGGGAAAACCGAATTGCGGTAAATACACTGCCAGCATCTCTGCGGTTGCCACTGCTGTCTTATCAATCAGATTGTGCCTTGCGAATTTTGTATTTGTCGGATGGTGGTCCAGGTTCACATCCGGAACCGGTTTACCAATTAATACCTCTCCTGTCCTAGCCATATCTGAACAATCGACGACCAAAGTCAGATCAAAATCGCCCGTAGCTTGCTTCTTAATCTGATCGCTGCCAGGTAAATGGCGAAATATCGCTGGTATCCCATCGGATAATACCATTTGAACCTCTTTGTTGAGGTTTTGAAGGGTAAGTCCTAAACCAATCAATGAACCGACTGCGTCACCATCCGGCCTAATGTGCGAGATGATCAGGACACGCTGCGCCGAGTGAATTTCCTGAAAAGCAATTTTTAAGAGCGTTTCATCCATGTGTTCATCATTACTCATTTTCAGGAAGATCGTCTTTTGAATTTGGTTGATCCTCTTGGCTTAGTGAATCCAACAAATTTTCGATCATCTCGGCGTGTTCTGGTGCTGGATCCCAATGGAAACGCAGCCGTGGGAAAGTCCTTAAATCGATGCGTCTGGCTAGTTCACTCCGTAGAAAGCCACTCGCGCGTTTGAACCCAGTGAGAATGTTCTCTGCTGATTCTGAGCCTTGAAGAGAAGAAACATAGATGTCTGCGTAAGCCAGCTCGCGGTCAACCGTGACGTCGGTGACGGACACTCCAGATAAGCGTGGGTCTTGTATGTCGAAAATCAACATCTCCGAAATTTCTTCATGGATGCGATCAGCGATTCGTTGAGCGCGATTCTTGGATACCACTGAGGTTTTCCAGTCGATTAAATGGGGACTTCTTCAACAATATAACACTCAATGATGTCGCCCGTTTCGAAATCATTAAAACCCTTCAACGTTACTCCACATTCGAAACCGGTGCGGACCTCTGTCACATCATCCTGGATGTGTTTTAGAGATGCAACTTCACCATCAAATTGAGCTTCTTTACCTCGCATGACACGTACGCGTGCGTTACGCTGTAGTATGCCATCCAGAACATAACATCCTGCCACTTTACCGATCTTGGATATTCTGAATATCGCCCGGACTTCAGCATGCCCAATGACCGATTCTTTCGTTTCAGGTTCGAGCATACCTTTCAATGCCATCTCAATATCTTCAATCAGTCGATAAATGATATTGTAGAGACGGATTGAGATCCCTTCAGTTTCAGCAAGACGTTTGGCAGCTGAATCAGCTTCAACATTAAAGCCTACTACAATCGCTTTCGAAGCTGTAGCCAGCATGATATCGTTCTTACCGATATTGCCTGTCTCTGCGTGTAATACATTTATGGAAATATCCCCAAGAGCGAGATCAGCTAAAGAGGATTTGATCGGTTCAAGAGAACCTTGTACGTCGGCTTTTATGATTAATCGCAGCTCACGCACTTCTCCAGCTTGGAATTTTTCAAATAACTGCTCTAAAGTAACTGCGTTTGTCGGCCTCTCAGCATCTGCTCTCTGGATGTTTTTACGTTCTCTAGTGATCGCTCGTGCCTGTTTATCAGATTTAACCACCTGGAATAAATCACCGGCAGCCGGGACATCATTGAGACCCATTACTGCGATTGGAGCGGAAGGCTCTGCTAATTCTACCTGGTTGCCCAAGTGGTCAAACATGGCTCGCAAACGACCGTGGGTTGTGCCTACAACGACAACATTTCCCACATTTAGAGTTCCATTCTGGATCAATAGAGTAGCCAAAACCCCTCTCGAACGGTCTTTCTTTGCTTCAATCACGGTTCCAATGACTCGTCCATTTGGATTAGCCTGGATATCGGAATTTTCAGCAACCAGTAATATGGCTTCGAGAAGATCCTCCAAACCCTCTTGGCGCTTGGCAGACAGGGGTACGATAATCGTGTCGCCATCCCACTCGTCAGGGACAAGACCGATTTCGGCCAGCTGTTGATTCACACGCTCAGGATCGGCGTTTTGTTTATCAATCTTATTCAGAGCAACAATTATGGGAATTTGGGCAGCTTTGGCGTGAGCAATCGCTTCCCTGGTTTGAGGCATTACACCATCATCTGCAGCGACCACCAGGACAACAATATCGGCTCCCTGGGCTCCACGTGCGCGCATCGCCGTGAACGCGGCATGGCCGGGTGTATCAAGGAAGGTGATTGATCGATTGTTGTGCTCAACTTGGTAGGCTCCGATGTGTTGAGTAATCCCACCAGCTTCACCTTCAACGACATTGGTATGGCGAATAGCATCCAATAAGGTTGTCTTTCCGTGATCAACATGTCCTAATATGGTTACGATAGGGGGGCGGTTTACCAGATCATCTGGGTTCTCATCCGCGATCACCCTTCGCCAGAGAGGGATCTCGCCGACCTCGCCTTCTCCAGTAGTTTCAAGGGTTTCCAGGATCGCATCATAGCCCATCTCAGCAGCAATAATTGCCGCAGTATCGAAATCAATTTGTTGATTTATATTGGCCATAACCCCATTGGCCATCAGAGTTTTAATGACTTCAATTGGGCTGGCTTGTATCGAGACAGCCAGTTCCCTTACAGTAATCGTGGGGGGTAATTCGATCGATTTGTTATGTCCGTTCTCGCCCATTTGGCACCTCCTGCCATAAATTGCTCGCGGCCACTTGAAGCGAGTTTTGTCGACCGAGTCAGGCGCTCATCTCAGTATGCTCCACTCGCCAGCCAAAATGGTTCTTGCCAAGAAATCCCCTACAATTGCTCATCACATTCTATCTATTGAGCAGATGTTTCTTTTGACAATGTCGCCATAAAATCTGTTAATCGTTCCTTGTCATCAGCTGTCAAATCGGTTTTCAATGCCTTCGCTATAATACCGTGCATTCCTCTTTTCCAACATTCTTGCCGATCGTGAAGATATGCACCGCGTCCTGCCATTTTCCCGGTTGGGTCGATGAATATCCCTTCTGGACTGCGGACCACACGGACCAATAATCGTTTAGAATGCACCTCCCGACAACCAACGCAAGTCCGTTGAGGTACGTGTCTACCTTTTTTCGGCTTTTTTGGCACGCAAACTTCTCTCTGGTTTGCAGATCAAACACCCAAATCTTCTTCCCAGTCTTGTTCGTCCCGTTTTCTTTTACGTTTTACGATGACGACATCTTGATCTGGGTCGTATTCCATTTCGATGTATTTCTTCTTCTTTTCCTTCTTCTTGCGAGTTTCAATCTCATCCTGGTCTTCATCTTCAACATCAAAAGCATTTGGTTCAAGGGCTAATATTTCCTCGAAAGATGAATCTGTAACTTCCGCAGCTTCGGTACCTGCAACTGTCTCTTCCTGAATGATTTCATCAACCTTTTCAACCGGATCTATCTCGACAACAGCTTCAGGTTTGGCGACTTGAGGTTCTCCTGTGGTTATTGCAGCCTCCGCACCCTCTTCCTCGACAACCGCTTCCGCATCAATTACCTCTTGCTCAGCTTCGGCTTCTCCTTCGACCTGTTCTACTTCCTCGGCTTCCACATCTTCCTCTTCAATTTCAGGCTCAGGGAAGGTAACCTCGGCTAAGGTGTTCTCAATATTCTCCATGGCTTTTGGCCCGATCCCATTCAAACCCAGGATGGCATCAGAATCCAATTCCATTTGAATGATTAAATCGCCAACAGTCTTATTACCGGCTTCAACCAGCAAGTTGGTAATTCGTTCAGTAAAATTCAACTCCTCGAGAGGCATTTCGAAGGCGCTGGCAGGTACATTCTCTTTGGCTTGAGCGATGCGTTCTAATTCAGCCGATATCTCAGCTTGATGCATATCAATAATGCCGCGTTCGGCGCGTTCCACAAACTTGCTGAGAATTGAGTACTCTTCGGGTGTTACTGGTCTTCCTTCATCCTTCTTGACCAGGATGGCTTCAATCTGGCTGATAGTATCGGTTTCGGCCTCAGCCAGAGCGGCGAATTCAGGATCGGATTGAAGCTTGTACAACGCATCACTAGTGGCTTCCGGCAGGCTCTTGATGTCAATACGCCAGGCAGTCAATTTGGCTGCCAAGCGTGCATTTTGACCATCGCGCCCGATAGCGAGGCTTAACTGATCCTCAGGTACGACGACGGTCGCAGTCTTGGTCCCGCGCGCATGTTCGTTGAGATATACACCAGTCACGCGGGCCGGGCTGAGCGCTTTAGCGATGAATCCTGAAGGGTCAGGATTCCATTCGATTACATCTATCTTCTCATTATTTAATTCACGAACGATGGCTTGAATACGTACACCGCGCATACCAACACAAGCACCCACTGGATCAACACCTGTCTGCAGTGCTGCAACAGCAACTTTGGATCGGTGACCAGGTTCACGGGCGATTGAACGAATTTCAACTAGACCGTGATAAATCTCCGGGACTTCGTTTTCCAATAAGCGGCGAAGGAAATTGCGGTGTCCTCGGGATAGTATCAATTGGGGTCCGCGTGGAGTAGCCTTTACTTCTGCCATTAAAGCACGCACACGGTCGTGGAGGCGAAAGCGTTCCCCTGGAATTTGTTGATTGCGAGGCATGATGCCTTCTGCTTTCTTATCAAGGCCTAAAGTTACTGCTTGTGAGCTGATAGCCTGGACAACACCACTGACGATCTCGCCTAACTGGTTATTAAAATACTCCAGTTGAGCTTCTCTTTCGGCCTCGCGAATGCGCTGCTGAATAACCTGGCGTGCAGTTTGAGCGGCAACACGTCCAAAATTGTCGGGTGTGGTTTCGATGATTACCATGCTGCCGATATCGGCTTCAGGTTCAACCTGATGCGCCTCCCCTAACGCTACCTCAGTTCTCTGATCCTCAACATCTTCGACAACTTCTTTCTCTGCGTAAATTATTACTTTGCCCGTTTCCGGATCGATTTTAGCTTCAACATGTTGGGCATTGGAAGCATTAACTGCCCGGCGGTAAGCTGAGACCATGGCAGCTTCTATAGCATCCAGGATCACTTCCTTGGGCAATTGCTTCTCTTCCAGGACTTCGTTGAACGCTAATGCAAATTCATTCTTCATTCTTGCGATTTCTCCAACTCAATTGAAACTAATCGAGGGGTCCGGCATACAGGCCTCTATAAACAAAGAAAAGTGGGAAATGCCCACTTTTCGACGAAGCCGCACTTGCCACCACCCCATGGGAAGCTCATTCTAGCATGGAAATTGGAGAGGCGCAAGGTCAAAAATGTTTTTCCATACGCCAGGCAGGTTCATTCACAAACCGGCGATGACCTTGGTCATCCAGGTAAGACCAAATACCCGGTTCTGGAGCGACAACCTGGTATCCTAGGCGTTCATAGAAGTGCCTGGCAGGCTCGTTATCACGGGCGACATTCAGGGCGATCCGCTCAAAACCGCGGCTCACCAAATCAGTCTCAGCTTTTTGCAGCAGCCGGCTGCCGATCCCAATTCCGCGATAGACAGGCCGAACTCTAAAACCATATATGTATGCATATTTATCTACATTGACCTGCAAATGATTTGGACCATACAACTGGATAAAAAGCTGTCCAATTAACCCGAATTCTGGGAGGTCTGCAACCCAAATGATCACCTCTCCGAGCTCCTTAAGCCGATAAGCTTCGGCAAAAACATGCCGGAAGTGAGTAAATTCGCCCTCCCATTCTAATGCTGGAAGGTCCTGGTGTGAGGCATACCTAATGATGACTTGTTGGTCAAGAGGAATGGCGACCATAGGGTTATTAACGGAGGAATTGACCGATCTGATAACCTAAATTATCCAATTATTCCTTGGGAAGCAATTTTTCAAGTAATGATTCTTCTTCCTCAGGTGAAGCGATTTTACCGTCTAGCCAGGCATTACGCAAAGTTTGCAGTATCTGGCGATAGACAGGACCAGGAGGTAATCCAAGCTGGCCAAGAATATGCCCGTCTGTTCGGGGAATTAACTGACGCCAGCTGGATACATATTCCCAAATGAATTTAAGTACCTGCTCATCTTGAGTGGCGAGATAATTGGCATAGACTGCCAATGGTTGGATTGCGTCCAATCGGGCGACGATCTCGCTCGGTTTCGCGGTCTTTAGGGAAGAAATATCATGCCACAAATCCTGAGCGGAGAGAATTTCATCGGCCAGGGATCCGGGCAATTTCAGGCGTCTGATCACTTTCCGGGTGGGTATGGCGGTCAAACGAATTAGCCAGAGAATGTAGCCTAACTGGGAGCGTAATCTAGCACCAGTTAATTCTAAGCGCCATTCGGATTCTGGCTCGATTCCTGCCAAAATCTGGATCTTTTTGGATATCCATTCATCCCAATTTAAATCATGCTGGATGGCTCTCAAGAGGTTTAGATCATCCAGACGGGCGAACATTCTGCTTGCCAGATTTTCTTCTAAAATGCGATCGAGCTCGTGCCGGATACGATCACCAGAGACACGCTCCAGAAGAGGGATAGCACCGTCGATCAATTCCAGAGTCCGATCTTCAATCTGGAATTTAAAGCGCTGCTCAAATCTGACCGCTCGCAGCATACGCGTGGGGTCATCTACGAAAGACAATGAGTGCAGCACGCGTACAAGCCCATGATTAAGATCATTTAATCCACCCCAATAATCGTGTAGCTGGCCATAATGATGACCATCTAAACGTAAGGCCAGGGTATTGATCGTGAAATCCCTGCGATGCAGGTCAAGTTTGATGCTCCCCCGCTCGATGGTGGGCAAAGCGGTCGGATAAGTGTAAAACTCGGTGCGCGCAGTGATCAAGTCAAGTGAATTTGGGAGGTCTTCAGGTCTTGTTGGGGGGGTGGATAACACGCTTGGCATTATCGGATGATGATGCATCTGTGTCAGCTGTCAATTCAACCAGCAATTCAGACCGTATGTCACCAATATGCCATTTGGAGGTGCCAAAACGAGAATGACTGGTGACCCGGCCCCCAAATTTCTTGCCAATGCTTGCGCCAAGATTTGGTCGTCGCAAGGCACTGAGAGAAACTCAAGAAGCCGGGTAAACTGAGTCTCTGGATTCTTGAGACAGTCTTCATAGCGAAGAAACAAAAACGCGCGAA
>PVMS01058623.1_pt1 | contig 10427 bp, 6 predicted proteins | sample 1853461 | NCBI WGS metagenome assembly PVMS01 (sample SAMN08582032, study PRJNA380276) | Marine sediment metagenome, whole genome shotgun sequencing project. | isolation source: ocean sediment barecode stripped | collected 2017
CATTCTAGCGTACGTATAACGCTGTTCCTTATTCTTCTTCGATATGTTTTTGTATTCGTTCAATTGAATATTCATAAACTTCTTTGTCTATTTCATACCCAATCACGTTTCTATTATTTTGAAGAGCAGCTATAGCTGTCGAGCCCGAACCCATAAAAGGATCAAGCACCGTATCACCTTCTGCTGTTCCTGCTTTAATAAACCATTCAGGCAATCCAATGGGAAACGGAGCACTATGCTTTATGCTCGGATTAGTTTCTGGACTTAATTTTATAACATTGTATGGTAAAGCACCTCTTGGATCTATTTTTAACCTTTTAGACACTTTATGTCCTTTTTCTCCCCTTGTACTCAGTCTTCCTGGATAAAGTGTATAGCCTGCGCCGACCCGGGTTGTACCACGCGACCGAGTCCTATCACCCCTTCACCGCTTAACTGAACGCTGTCTCTTCGGACAAACAGCTCCTCTCCCTGACGCGTGATTATGAACGTGCCATTTGTCGACTGGTCGATAATCAGGAACTTCTCCCGACTAATCTCTACACGGCAATGAATCCTGGATATGAGGTTGCCCTTTATGACCAGGTCATTGTTGTCTGATCGTCCGATCGTGATTTCAGACTGATTTGCATCCACGAGGACTTCCCGCCCCTGAAACCTGAGACGCATACGGGCAGTACTCTTCTTTGTGTCCTTGCCCCAGCTAATGGTGGGCAACATGCTGGTAATGTCGTCCTTTTGCCAAAGAACCTCGTACAGGGCAATCTCCCCCGACCTCCCCTTGACCGGCGCCAGGTCAATCTGGCGCACCGAGGCGCGCCACTCAGCCGACAGGTTGTTGACCATGTTCGAGGTCGTCACTATCTGTGATGCCTTGGCCTGACTGGTCATCCGATTGGCGGTGTGGACGGTGGAGCCGAAGATATCTCTCTCTGCAGGCACGACAGGGCCAAAATCACAGCCAATCCTGATTGCCAGCGCGACCCCATCCGCTGCTACCGTATCGCCCTTGCTGATACCGGTCTGCATTTCTCTCGCCGCATTGAGCGCATCGTCCGCAGTCGGGAAGGTCGACATCACCTCGTCACCGATCGTCTTTATGACGGTACCGTGATACTGCTCTGTGGCCTTTTTCATCACATCCAGGCAACTTGAGATCGTATCTCGCGCACGGAGATCCCCCAGCACCTCATAAAGCTTGGTGCTTCCGACTACATCGGCAAAAAGTACTGCAACCTCGTTTTCGCTATCCATGGATCATCGTGGCTCGTGAGTATCCCGTTGCTAACGCACTTCAGGGCGCCGGAACGGCGGCAAGGTACGAACCGAAATCATAACAGGAGGGGACCGAATCACTAACCCGTATATTGCATGAGTCGCGCGAGGGGTCGGTTGAGAAAAAGGCAAGTCATTTCTCGGACACGATATAGGCGATCCAGGCGGGATCGTTCTCACCACTTGCTACCCTGGAGAACTCGCCATCCGGCTCACCGTCTTCATCCGTACCTTGCCAGTACACGTGGCTGCGCGAAAATCCCGCATCCGCCAGTACGTCCAGCAGTTCGGGCAAGGTCCACAGGCGCCAGTCGTAGCTGAAGGCCTTCTGCATCCTCGATCCATCGGGAAATCGGAAATGGATATGACAGACATAATCGCCCGAGACCGGGTCATAGAACTTTTGCTGCCAGACGTAAGTGAACCCGTCGTGCCTGGTTTTCTCCTTGCACTCGGTGAACGCCTCCGAACCTCCAAAAACGTCGATAAAGAAAAGTCCGCCTTTTTTTAATCCGCGACGTGCGGAAACAAAATAGTCCAGCAGGCTCTTGCGCTCTTTGAAACACCAGTAGCTGAAATTGAAACCGCAGATTATATCGGCCGGACTTGTTTTCACGGTTCTGACGTCGCCTTCGATCAGATCGATCCGCTTCCTGCTGGAAGATGACAGCGACACCAGGTGACGCTGCCGGCCCGAATCAAGAACATCGGGATCGATATCGACACCAATCGCGTGATGACGGCGATTGTTGGCGACCCACTGGCTCGCCGCGTTGGCAGTGCCACAGAAATCTTCTCTCAAAAGAACCGGCTTCCTGCCGCGAATCTCAAAATAGGTTTCTTCCAGGAACTCGGTCTCCTGCTCGACATCCTGGACCGATTGTTCATAGAGAACATGCTTATCTGCCCGGGCGGCGAGCGTTTCCCCTGATCCGGCCTTTGTCACCATGTTCCGACGTCCCATCGAAGAAAGCGGCGGCCATTGTATAGGAGAGAAACCCCGCGGTCAGAATGGGTTCTGGTGGCGAACCTGATGGTCAGTGACCAGATCGAGAGCATCCCGGATGACCGAAATATCTGCACCCGTAGTGCTGCCATGGCGGCTTAGGTGGCGGCGCCACGCGCGCGCCCCGGGTTGTCCCGCGAACAGACCGAGGATATGCCGGGTCATCGAATGCAGGCGGACTCCGTTGGCCAACTGGTCGGCAACATAGGGAAGATACGCTTCGACAATCGCTGAGCGCGACTTCGCCGGTCGGCCGGACAAGACGCGGTCCTCAATCTCCGACAATATCCAAGGGTTCCTGTAGGCTTCCCGACCAATCATTACACCATCGACATGATCCAGGTGATCTCGCACATCATCGACAGTCCTTATCCCACCGTTTATGACGATTCGCAATTGCGGAAATTCTTGTCTGATCCGATATACACGTCCATAGCATAGAGGTGGGACCTCTCTGTTCTGCTTTGGACTAAGCCCCTGGAGAATCGCCCGGCGGGCGTGGATGACAAATACCTCGCATCCCCCGCTTGCAACTGTTGTGACGAAATCCCGCAGGAATTCGTACTCTTTGTGATCATCAATGCCGATCCTGGACTTGACCGTGATCGGTATGTCGACCGCCTCCCGCATTGCGACCAGACAATCACGAACCCGCTCAGGTTCGGCCATCAAACAGGCGCCAAATCGACCCGACTGAACGCGATCGCTGGGGCAACCAACATTGATATTGATTTCGTCATAGCCAAGCCGCATTGCGATCCCTGCAGCCTCAGCCATCTCCGCTGGCTCGCATCCACCGAGTTGCAACGCGACTGGATGCTCGGTCGGATCGAATGCGAGCAATCTCGCCGTGTCACCACGGGTAACAGCAGCGGCCGTCACCATTTCGGTGTAGAGCAGCGCCGCCGGCGACAACAATCTGAAGAAATACCGACAGTGCCTGTCCGTCCAGTCCATCATGGGAGCGATACAGAGTGAATATATATTATTTTTCAATTGATTATGTTGTTTTATTAATGCCAATACTTTGCTGCTTTGTGTGCCGTGAACACAGGCGGCTCGGTGGGGTGGACGCAGAAAGTCTTATGCGCCAGCGGGTGTGGCTACGTTTCAGAATCGAACCTGATTCCGTCGTGTCGGCGACAATCCCTGCTCAGCTAACTTTTGCAGTCTCTTCTATCAGCATATCGACGATCGCCTGCAAAGCCTCATGCTCGCTCTTGCCGGACTCAAGCGCCTTGTTGTATGTAGCAATCTGTCTGTGCGCACTGGTCCCGCGGGAAAGTATCTGTCGGGCATGCTGGACGTCTTCGAGACAACCCAGCTCTTCGGCATCTTCCCTGATGATATCGAGCATCTCATCGACAAGCTCGCTGTGAGGGACAATGACCCCTTTGGCAAGATCGAGCAATCCTTCATCAAAGCTGTAACGCATGGCGCGCCAGCGATTCTCCATCAGCAGCATCGGAGCGTATATCCGCCAGCGTCGATTCTCGCAACGTAACCTGTAGAGCATGCGCAGGGCACAGACGACCAGCGCAGCGATACAGACGGCATCATCAAGACGGGTGCAAACATCAGCCACCCTGATCTCGAGTGTCGGATACCTGTCGCTTGGGCGCATATCCCACCAGATCTTGGTCGCGTCCTGGATGAGCCCGGCGTTGATCATGATATCGACATGCCTTCTGTATTCCGCCCAGCTGGCGAAATGTTCCGGCAAGCCGGTTCTCGGCAAGGCATCGAACACCGTCAGCCGGTATGACTTGAGACCGGTGTCCTCCCCTTCCCAGAAGGGCGACGAGCACGATAGCGCCAGCAGATGGGGAAGAAAGTAGGAGAACTGGTTCATCAGGTCGATACGCAGCTCGTCGTCCTCGATCCCGACGTGTACATGCATGCCGCAAATGAGCAACCGCCGGGCAGCGGCCTGCATCTCGGTCGACAGGATCTCGTAGCGCTCACGTTCGGTGTGTTGCTGATCCAGCCAACGCGCATAGGGGTGCGTCGATGCGGCAATCGGCGCCAGATTGTGTTGCCCGGTGACATCGACGATCACGCTGCGCAAGCGTGACAGGTCGGCCCTGGCTTCCGCGATCGAACGGCAAACCCTGGTTCCGATCTCGATCTGGGCCTTCATGAATTCCGGACTGACCTGTCTCTTCAGGAGTTTCTGGCAGTCATCCATGATGCTGGCGGGCGGGTCGACGACCAGATCTCGCGTCTCCTTATTGACCAGCAGGTACTCCTCCTCAATACCGACGGTAAATGTAGGTTCTTTCACCATCATGATTCCGCCGGGGAATCGAGGAATGAATAGAGGTCGTCGTTAGCCAGGATCTCACCGAACGCGCGCCCAAGGATGGCGGACCATCGCTCAACACCGGCGGGGGTTCTGATCAGGTCTTGTCTTATTTCGATCGATACGTGTGGCAGCCCCGCCGGTTCGGCATGGTGATCGATAGTGTAATCGGCCGGCAACTTGCCCGAATAGGGTTCGTTATCACCGACAACCGTACCCGGAATGCGCCGCAGCTTGTCCATCAGGGGCCTTGGTATCCGATCGTCCCTGTCCCACAAGACACCAATCTGCCACGGCCGGCTGGTCCTGTTGAAAATCGGTGTAAAGCTGTGAATCGCAATCACGGCCGGCGCAACACCCCTCTGCCGAAATTTTGTCAGGCACATGCTAATGGCTTGATGGTAAGGATAAAAAATTGCCTGTGCTCTGGATTTTTTCGCGACAGCATCCAGATCGTGATTGCCTGGCACGAACTCGCCATCACTCACGGCCCGAAAAGCCGTGGGATCGGACAGGTGGCGGTTGCAATCGACAACCAGGCGCGAATACCCAGCCAGAAGTGCCGGCGCATCAAGAATCTCGGATAGTTTGCGGGTCACATCGCCCGCACCGATGTCGCAGGCGACATGCCTGCGCAGCGCCAGTTCATCCAGCCCGAGATCGTCCAGGCTACGGGGAATTCTGCGGCTGGCATGATCACACAGCAGCAGTGTCCTGGCGGTTCCCGCGTCATTGATCAATGTAAAGGGTTCTGGTTCGTCCAGCGCCAGGAGAGAATGATCTCCTTCTATATTTACGAAGGATTCCATATCGATCGCCCGGCGCTGTCGTCCTGAGTGCTCACCCGATACGATCGCCATCTGTCGAGTGTACCCGATTCGCAGGCCTCGCCAAAGATCGGGAAAACCGTAACTCAGGCCCTCTGTCGACCGGCTGCCTGTCTACTCCTATTCAGCCTGGGAAAGTCGGAAACCGGTGCTGGTTCGGCGAAGAAATATCCCTGGGCGAACTCGACCCCGATCGACACGAGCGTCTCGAGTACTTCTCTTGTTTCAACATGTTCGGCTACAACACGGATGCCCAATGCATTGCCCACATCGGTAATGGCTTTCACCATCGCCTGATCGATCCGGTCATGGCTAATGTTATGGATGAAATGACCGTCGATCTTCAGATAATCGACCGGCAGGTTTTTGAGGTAGGTAAAAGAGGAAAGACCACTGCCGAAATCATCCAGAGAAAACTCACAGCCGTGTTTCTTTACCTCGGTCATGAAGTGGGCGACACGGGACAGATTACTGATCGCGGCCGTCTCCGTAATCTCGAAGCAAATCGCCCCTGTCGCGAGATCGTGGGATTCCAGTTCGGCCAGTATGAAATCAAGGAATGTGTCGTCATTTAGCGATGTACCGGAAAGATTGACGGCCAGGGTATAGCGGTCATCGCGCTCGCCATCGCCTTTGTCGGCGAGCTTTTCGATCGCATTCCTGACAACCCATCTGTCCAGGGTTGGCATCAGGTTGTAGCGTTCAGCAGCTGGAATAAATGCGTTCGGCGCTATCTTGTTGCCGAATTCGTCGTTCATCCGCAGCAAAAGTTCGTAATGTGCGCGGCGCGTCCCCTTGCCGCTGATCGGAACGATCGGCTGATAAAACAACTCCAGCCTGTCGTCCTCGAGAGCACGGGTGACCCTCGCGATCCACTGCATCTCGGCATGGCGTTCCGTGGCATCGCCTTGCTGGTATACGTGGAGACGATTCCGCCCTTCGTCTTTGGCCGCATAACACGCTACATCAGCCGCGGATAGCAGGCTGGCAACACTCTCGCTATCCTCATTCATGCTGACGAGACCGATGCTGACGCCGACATCGAAGGCGGCGTCCTTCCAGAAAAAGCGGAACCGGCATATCGCCTGACGCAGGCCATCCGCGACTTCAACCGCTCGCTCAATACTGCAATCTTCGAGGAGAATTCCGAATTCGTCTCCTCCCAGGCGGGACACGATATCGCTGGATCTGACGCGACGGCCGATCAGACTTGTCAGCTGCTGGAGCAGCTGGTCGCCGGCACTGTGTCCGCAGGTGTCATTGACGACTTTGAACTGATCCAGATCAAGATAAAGAAGGACATGCGTACAGGAGGAGTCTTCCCTCACTTCCTCGAGCGCCTCTTCAAGCCTTACCTCGAATTCACGCCTGTTGATAAGCCCGGTCAGTGGATCGTGTGTGGCCTGGTATGCCAGTTGATGGCGAAGGTGGCGTTCCTTACCCATGTCGTGAAACACCATCACTGCTCCGATGATCCGTCCATGTTTGTCACGGATCGGAGCAGCCGAATCCTGAATGGCGATTTCACATTCGTCGGTGTTGATCAGTATGGAGTGCTGTCCCGGATCTGTGGCTTGTCCATCAGCCAGGCACAGATCCACCGGATTCTCGAGGGATTCACGCGTGTTCTCGTCGACAATTGTCAGGACCTCGGAGATCGGTTTGCCGCTGACCTCCGATCGTTTCCTGCCAGTCAACTCTTCCGCGACGGGGTTCATGTAGTCGATCCGTCCATCCGCGTCAGTCGTGATGACGGCATCTGCAATCGACTTCAGCGTGACCTGCGCTCTTTCTTTTTGCTCGAACACCTCGGTCTCGGCACGCTTGCGTTCCGTTATATCAGACAGAGTGCCCTCATAGGCGACGATCCTGTCATCTTCGTCGCGAACAACCCGGGAATTTTCCAGTACGACGATTTCACTGCCATCCTTTCGCAGCAAACGAAGTTCCGCATTGCGAATCTGACCCTTCTCGTAAAGCTCGCTAATGATGCCTTCGCGCTCACCAGGATCTACATAGAGATTTTGGGTGGGACCAATGGCCTTGAGATCCTCTTCGGATTCGTAACCAAGCATCTTGACCATCGCCGGGTTGGCCGAGATGAAATAGCCCTCGGACGAAATCTGGTATACACCGTCGAGCACGTTCTCGAACAGACCGCGAAACCGCGATTCACTCTTGCGCACGGCCTTCTCTGTGACATTTCGCTCGATCGCGATAGCGGTCAGTCGGGTCATGCGATCGAATAATTCAAAACTCATGGTAACCGGCGCGGGTTTGGTCTTATAGAAGGCGGCAAAGGCGCCGAGAATATTGCCTTCCGACGAGCGGATTGCAGTGGACCAGCACGATACCAGGCCATGACTCTCTGCCAGTCGGCGGTGCCGGGCCCAGATAGGATCGCTGCCCATGTCGGCGGTAATCACGGTTTCCGCCAGGGTCTTGTCCGTGGCGGGTCGGTCGGTCAGCGATGCGACCGGGATCGGACCCAGCGCTTCTACCAGCTCATCCGGCAGTTGCGGTGCGGATCCAACCACGAGGTGCTCGCCATCGTGATCGAGTAGCAATATGGCGCAATTGGCGTCTCCTGTGACCTCACCGACCGTATGAGTGATCGAATCGAGCACATCGGAAAGCGCCGCGTTCGAGGCGACCTGTTCGAGAACGGATTTCTCGCCGGCCGCAAGAATCTCGGCGCGGTTTCGTTCCGTGATGTCTGTGATGCTCGCGCGAACAAGACGTTGGTCCCCGCTTTCCAGGCGTGTCAGTCGCACCTCACACGGTATCTCCCTGCCTGTTGAATCCCGGTGCAACCACTGGAAGACCGGCGTCTTGCCCTCCATGGCGGCCTTGATGTAACGGCGGGCCGCGAGCGATGAACTGGAGCCATCGGGTTGGTTTGCGGGGCTGATGTCTTTCGGACTCCAGGACATCAGGGTTTTGCGATCGGCGGCAAACATCTTGAGCGCCGAACCGTTGACATCGACGAATCGATCGAGATCCGCATCGAATACAACGACCGCTTCCGGTGCGCTGTCGACCAGCGACCGGTAGCGCGCCTCGCTCTCTCGCAACGCACGCTCGGCCTGAACCCGTTCGGTCATATCCCGGACGCCGACAATAAACATCATTTCGTCTTCGACCACCGCGCGACTGACGACGATGTCTATTGGAAACATATTGCCCTTGCTGTGCTGCGCTTCCGTCTGGTAGGGAGACATCTCCAGTAAGGTGCAATCGCGTGCGCGCGACAACTCATTCAGATAGGACGCGGCATCCTGGTTGTCGGGAAACGGGATCAACATCGACAGCGGCTTGTTCCCGAGCTGCCCCGCCTTGTAGCCGAAAATTCTTTCGCCAGCCCGGTTGATCGACAGGATGGTTCCGTCTTCGTCCAGCGACAGAATTCCGTCTTTTACATTGTCCAGGACCGCCCGAAGTCTCTGATCACGACGCGCCCGGTCGTCGGTGCTGTATTCCTGCAACTGGCCGCGCAGTACCTCGAGCTCGGTGTTCTGTTTATCGATGCGGGTCCGAAACTGCTGATACTGTCGAAGGATCAGCGGCAGCAGCCGGCCTAATACCGACTTCTTGCTTTCTGCATCTCGCGTTGCGCGCTCGAGCTGTTTGCGCAATAGCTTTTTCATCGTCACCTTCCCGCTTCCTTCGCCTGACCGTAGGCAGACGAGGACTGATCGATGCGACGAAATATACGGCTGACCCCGGCGTGCCCGGCGTGACAGCGGTCACGAATTGAACATAAACCTGCCCTCCAAGTATCTGGGACGGCCGCGTTCTTTATGATAAAGAGGCTTTATTTCAATAGCTTAGAGACCATTAGTCAGCCTGTTTCTCACGTGGACAGTGCTTTCGTGCGCGATGCACGCTTGCGCTCATGTTCCTTCAGGAGCCGTTTTCTCAGCCGGATGGCACGCGGGGTTACTTCGACGAGTTCATCGTCCTCAATAAACTCCATCGCCTGTTCCAGGGTCATGCGGACCGGTGGTGTGAGCAGCACGGCATCATCCCGGCCAGCCGCCCTCACATTGGTCAGCTGCTTGCCCTTCATAGGATTGACGACCAGATCGTTATCACGTGAGTGGATACCCACGATCTGCCCTTCGTAGATCTCATCGCCCGGATCGACCATCATGCGACCGCGCTCCTGCAGGTTGAAAATGGCGAACGCAACGGCCTTGCCCTGACCATTCGACACGAGGACACCGTTCGATCGTTGCCGCCGGGATCTCTTCTTGACGGGCCCATAGTGATCGAAGACGTGGTGCATGATCCCCGTCCCCGATGTCATGGAGCGGAATTCCGACTGGAACCCGATCAGGCCGCGACTCGGAATACGGTAATCCAGACGCACCCGGCCACCGCCATCCGGTTTGAGATCGACCAATTCACCGCCGCGTTCGCCCAGGCTCTCCATGACGGCGCCCTGGCTGGCAGATTCTGTATCGATGGTCAGAAACTCGAATGGCTCCTCCCTGACCCCATCTGTCTCTCGAAAGATGACGCGCGGACGTGACACAGCCATCTCATACCCTTCTCTGCGCATCGTCTCCAGAAGTATCGAGAGGTGCAGCTCACCGCGACCCGACACCTTGAACTGATCCGCAGTTTCACCCGGCTCTATGCGCAGGGCCACGTTATGGATTGCTTCACGCTCGAGACGTTCCCCCAACTGCCGGCTGGTGACGTATTTCCCGTCTTTACCCACAAAAGGTGATGTGTTGGTCTCGAAGGTCATCGAGATCGTTGGTTCGTCGACCGCCAGTGGCGGCAGAGCCTCTGGCTTATCCGGATCACAAATGGTCTCTGAGATCTTCGGATGAGCGATACCGCTGAATGCAATGATGTCGCCTGCGCGGGCGTGGTCGATCTCGACCCTGTCCAGGCCGAGGAAGCCGAATACCTGCAGAATTCGTTCCTTGCGTACTGAGCCATCGACACCCACGACGACCACCTGGCTGTTGGCTTTCAGTGTTCCCCGCGTGACCCGGCCAATGCC
>PVMS01110102.1_pt1 | contig 10427 bp, 10 predicted proteins | sample 1853461 | NCBI WGS metagenome assembly PVMS01 (sample SAMN08582032, study PRJNA380276) | Marine sediment metagenome, whole genome shotgun sequencing project. | isolation source: ocean sediment barecode stripped | collected 2017
AACCGACCATCGACTCGAGCGTCATCAAAGCGTTTGCATAGTAACCAACCGGAACCACGTGGCCGTAACCGACGGTGGAGAGGGTTTGGACGCTGAAGAAGAAGCTCGAGTCGATGGTCGGTTTGTTCGGTTTGGCCCTTGCCACCGGCCTGGTGTTTGCCCGTTTCTCGCGACCCACGGCAAAGATCGTCTTCAGTAGAAATGCCGTCATTGCTCCATACCGGGGCATCACCGGATTCGAGTTCCGGATCGCAAACCTACGCAAGAGCGAGATCGTAGATCTGGAAGCCCGGGTCATGGTCAGCCTGATGGAAAACGAAGGGGGACGGAGAGTTCCCATTGTCAGTTCTCGAGCAGAATCTTCTCGAAAAAAGCGAGCGCCCGTTGATCTCCTGACTGCCCTAACCAGAACATGGCCTGCTTGCGCACTTTCGGATGGCGGTGCGTTTGCGCCACTTCGATCAAAAGAGGAACGCCCTCATCGGTGGGTAGCTGCGATAGCCCGAAGATCGCTTTCTTCTTGACGTCGAGATCGGGGTCGTCTTCCACCGCTCGTTCTAGGGCGGCGACGGCTTGCTTGCCGGCCTTCTGGCTCAACCAAAACAAAGCTTGGCCCCGAACCTCACTGTTCTGGTCATTGCGTGCCATGCCGATGAGCTCCGGTAGCGCCTCGGACGCTTCCGATAGATAAAGTGCAAAGGTAATCTGCTCGCGAAGATCGGTATCTTCCAGGATTCGACTGAGGCGTTTCAACGACTCGAAGCCGCCTTCGCGTCGCACCGCTCCCAACCAGAAAATGGCTTGCTCGGCTACGTCCTCGCGTCGGTCTGAAGCGAAACCCTCCAGCATCTCGTCGGCACGAAGCTCGGTATGATGCGCGATGGCTTGGACGGCGCTTTCAGCCATTTTGGTGGAGCCTTGTTGTCGCACATGGGTTTCCAGGAAATCCATACTCTGTCCGGGATTGACGGAGGACCACCAGTACACCGGCAAACCGCCGGCATCCAGCTCGCAATCTCGAGAGAAGGTGCGGATCTTTTGGATCTCGCCGTCGGCCAACCGGTACATCACCAGCAAGTTGACGTGCCGGGTTCCCCGGACCATGGGTACCGAGTACCCAGCCCAGAGAGCTTCATGGGTTCGGTCGAGAAGAGCTTCGAAGTCACGTTGCAGCTCAGATGAAGTACCCAGTGAATGAAGATCGGCGTTGCGGATGGGGGGATCGCTGAGCTGAGGCTCCCGCGGGTTTGCTTGAACGGTTTTGTGGCATCCAAACGGTACTAATCCCAGAACAATGAGCAGAAGCAGGATTCGTTTCATGATTTTTCTCCTCGGGTGCCGCTATTTCCTGAGAATCTCCATCAGGAAAGCCTTGGCTTCGTCCGAATCGCTGAGTGTGATCCAATGAACCGCTTGCTTTTTTAGCTCGGAATCCGTCTCTTTGCGCGCGATGTCAATCAACTCTCCGGCCGCGTCCTGCAAAAACAAGGAGTGTAGAACCTGCTTGCGGAGGTCTCGGTCCGACGCGTCGCTGTAGATCTCCAGGAGAATGCTTCTCGCCGCGTCGTCGATCAATCCTAAGTTGTGGATGGCGGCCTCGCGCAGCTCGGTCGATTCGGAGGTATTCCGGGCAACCTGTGCTATCTTTTCCACGTCGTCGGAAAGGAACAACCCATGAAGAATGCGCTTTTTTACCTCGATCGAGGACTCCTCCTGATACAGCGTCCAGAGCTCCTCCGTGGCATCGCTCACCCCCAGCGCGTGGACGGCCTGGAGGCGTAGCTCCTCCGATTGGGACCGATCGCGGGCCACCGCCAGGAGACGCCCGTGGCTGTCTCCGAGGGACAGGGCATGCAAAATCTTTTTCTTGACCTCGATGGAGCTTTCGTTCTCGTAAAGCTCCCAGAGCTCGTCCTCGGCTTCCATCGTGCCCAGCAAGTGAACCGCCCGGCCGCGGAGCTCTGGATCGGTCTCCTCTCGGGCTACCTGCAAAAGACGATCTTGTTCATCGGCCATCATGAAGCCTTGTAAGACCTTTTTCTTGGCTTCGCGATTATCCAGGCTCGCGTAGAGCTCGCTGAGAAGCTGTAAGCTTTGGCTTCCCCCATGAATGCCCAAGTACTGGATGGCCTTGGCTTGGAGCTCGGGATCGGCGTCGTTACGAGCGGTGACGGCAACAATCTCGAACGCACGAGATGAGCCGCTTTGGGCGAGGACAAAGAGCGCCCGTTCCTTCAGCTTGGTCGGGTGGTCGCCCTTCATGAACTCCTCGAGAAGAGGAACCGCCTGCTCTTCGTCGGCATGCATCAAACTATTGAGAGCCATCAGCTTCAGCTCGAGATCCTCATCTAGCTCAGAGCCGCGTCCTCCCCTCGAAGCGCCCCGAATCTCTACCGCCAGCGCATTGGCGTCCCGGCTCCACCGGCTATCGGGGTAGCTCTCGCGTAGCTTGCGCAGTGTGTCCAGAGCTTCGGCATTCTCACCCAGCTTGTTCTGGGCGTATGCGATCCAGTAGAGAGCTGCGTCGGCGCGGGCCTCGTCGGCTTCCATTGCTTGTTCGAAAGCTTCAATGGCTCGGTCCCAATCCCCCCCATCGAGGGCTTCCCGGCCTTGCCGATAGAGCTCTGCCGCCTCGCCCTCTTCCGTCTGGAGCCGGCTCCAAAACCCGGTCTTCTCGGGCTCTACAAAACCGAGCATCGAGCCGACCAGCAAAGCGACGGTGAAGAGGTTATAGAAGCCTCGCATTTGTCCCATTGATGTTCTCCTTTACAATTTCTTTTGCGTGACGCGATCGCGCTGGCGCTCCCTGACGTTGGTGTTGAGCACTCTTACTTTGAACAAAACACCTTGCGCTTCGATGCGACGACGCAAATTCGCGAACTCGTTAAAATCTAAGTTTTCTGGACTGTTGGCAATATCGATCAGCATGCGCTCCAGCTCGTCGAGAACCGACACCAATGCCGTCTCACCGGCGCGATTTGCGGTTTGCCGGTACAGACGGTTTTGGCCGACGAGCTCGGAAGCCATTTGGCGCTCGAATGAGATATTGATGGTTTCGGGCTTTTCGGTCTCGCTGGTGTTGGCCAGTTCCATGAGCAGGATTTGAGAGCTTTCCAGGTGATCTCCAAGAGCTACCAGGAGGACTCTTTCTCGAACTTCGGCCACGGTCGGGGCGTTTGCTTCCTCATCCCACCGAGTGGAAAACCGGCCGGCCAGAAACACTGCGGCGACTAAAACCGCGGCCGCCCCCGCCCAGGCCAGCCGCCTTGGTTTGAGCCAATCAAGCCAAGACTCATGCGTATCGGCGGTGAGCTCACTCTCGAGCCGCCGCCAAACTCTTTGCTCGTAGTCGGCGGGGCGCTCCGGCACCGGTTCAGGAGTTACCTCGGCGAGCAGTTGTTCGATGGCTGCCAACTCGGCCCGGCAGCTCGCGCACTCGTCCAGGTGACGACGAGCTTTCTCGAGGTTTTCCGACTCGCGGTAGTAATAAAGGATCAGTTGTTCTTCGCTTAAGTGTTTCACGATGTTGCCCTCACCGCCGGTTCGAGCGTTTTGCGCATTTTCTTGACGGCTCGAAACACCGCTTGTTTGGTGGCGCTCGTTCTCAAACCCAAAGCGCGACTGATTTCTGCGAGGGAAAAGTTCTCGAAGTGGCGCATGACGAAGGCGGCGCGCTCGAGCTCCGTCAGCTCATTCAAGGCCGCATGGATGTGCCCCTTTACTTCACCGCTGTAAACGAGCCGATCCGGAGACGGGTCGTGGGTGGCCGGCTCTCGACCTTGGGCTGCGTCGTCATCGAGGGAAGTGGAGCGAGAGCTGTGGCGGCGCCGGCGGCGCAACACGTCGATAGACGTATTCGCAGTGACACGGTAGAGCCATGTGCCGAAGCTCGACCGGCCGTCGAAGCTCTCGAGTCGTTTATACGCTTTGAGAAAGGTTTCCTGCACGGCGTCCTCGGCATCCATTTCGTTACCCGTGATTCGGAAGGCCAATCGGAAGACATCTCGGCTGTGCTGCTCGACCAGTGATTGGAAGGCGGGTAAGTTCCCCGCTCGAGCTTTTCCGACGGCTGTCTCTTCGTCGATGCCCTTCATTCAATTATTTGGACGCAGGGGACGGTCCTACGGTTAGCGTCCACTCCATGAAACCACACCTAAAACATTCTCCAGTAAATACTTACAATATTTCACCATGGGCTTCACATCAAGGTTGACAAATAAGAGCCTGGATCCGTATTATATATGCGACCAATTTGGTCGGATATTTGCAAAATGCTTAAGTTATCCAAGAAAGCCGACTACGGGCTCATTGCCATGATGCACCTCGCCCGATATGACGATGTTTCTTCCTGGAGTGCCAGGGAAATCGCCGAAAAGTACGATTTGCCCGGGGGACTGCTGGCGAAGGTGCTGCAGAAACTAGGGCGCCAAGGTCTGGTGGTATCCCAGCAGGGAACTAAGGGGGGCTACACTTTGGGGCGGCCCGCCGATGCCATCCGAGCTCTCGAGGTTGTCGAGGCTATCGAAGGTCCGGTCTCTCTGGCCCAGTGTTTTTCCAGTGAGGGCGCGTGCCTGCAGTACGAGAAATGTAACTTGAAGAGCCCCCTGCAACGTCTCAACGACATCGTCATTCAGAATTTGTCCCTGGTGAGTATTGCCCATCTGGTGGAGGAGGAGTTCAAGGATTTGAGCTCCACCGCGCCGTTGGATTCGAACAATCCTGCACAGAGCTTGGACTTGCTACCGGTTATCAAATAGAGTTGCGCGCCTGCAGTGTAGCCATAGAGCTATAGAGGAGATTGGACTTGGAAACCGTTCACGACAACATTCAGCAACTTATCGACAAAGACTACAAGTACGGGTTCGTCACCGATATCGAAGCCGAATCGATTCCCAAGGGGCTCGACGAGAGCGTTGTAGAAATGATCTCCAAGAAGAAGGACGAGCCTCAATGGATGCTCGACTGGCGCTTGAAGGCCTATCGGCGCTGGACCCAAATGATCGAGCCGAAGTGGCCGAAAGTTCACTACCCGCCCATCGATTATCAGGACATCATTTATTATTCCGCCCCCAAGCAAAAGGTCGCGCCCAAGAGCCTCAATGAGATCGATCCTGAGCTTCGCGAGACCTATGCCAAGCTGGGGATATCTCTCGAGGAGCAGGAGCGTCTCTCCGGAGTGGCAGTCGATGCAGTTTTCGACAGCGTGTCGGTGGCGACTACGTTCAAGGAAAAACTCTCCGAGCTGGGAATCATCTTCTGTAGCTTCTCCGAAGCTCTCAAGGAGCACCCCGAGATGATCCGCAAGTACCTGGGTACGGTGGTGCCCTATACGGACAACTTTTTCGCTACATTGAACTCCGCCGTATTCAGCGACGGGTCCTTCGTTTACGTGCCGAAGGGGGTTCGCTGTCCCATGGAGCTTTCCACCTACTTCCGCAACAACGCATCAAATACCGGTCAGTTCGAGCGAACCCTTATTATCGCCGATGAGGGAGCTTACGTGAGCTACCTGGAAGGCTGCACCGCGCCCATGCGGGACGAAAACCAGCTTCACGCTGCGGTGGTGGAGCTCATTGCTCTCGATAACGCCACGATCAAGTACTCGACGGTTCAAAACTGGTATCCGGGAGACAAGAATGGAAAGGGCGGCATTTACAACTTCGTCACCAAACGCGGTAAATGCGCCGGCGTCAACTCGAAGATTTCCTGGACTCAGGTGGAGACCGGGTCGGCCATCACCTGGAAGTACCCGAGCTGCATCCTACAAGGAGACAACTCAGTTGGGGAGTTCTACTCGGTCGCCCTGGCCAACAATTACCAGCAGGCGGATACCGGTACGAAAATGATCCACATCGGCAAGAACACCTCGAGCACCATCGTGTCCAAGGGGATTTCCGCCGGCCACGGCCAAAACACCTATCGTGGATTGGTGAAAATCATGGGAGGCGCCGCGGGGGCGCGCAACTACTCGCAGTGCGACTCACTTCTGATCGGCGACGAGTGCGGCGCCCACACCTTCCCCTACATCGAGGTCAAGAACACCACCGCGCAGATGGAGCACGAGGCCACTACATCCAAGATCGGAGACGATCAACTTTTCTACTGTAACCAGAGGGGAATCGACACCGAGGATGCGGTCTCGATGATCGTCAACGGTTTTTGCAAAGAAGTGCTTCGCGAGCTGCCGATGGAGTTTGCAGTGGAGGCTCAGAAGCTCTTGGGTGTCAGCCTGGAAGGCAGTGTCGGTTGAACAAAACTACTCTCCCCTCTGGGGAGAGGGTTGTATGCGGAGGCCCGAGACTTTAGAAGGAGAGTAATCCGTGGAATCGATGCTCGATATTAAAAACCTGCATGCAAAGATAGAAGACAAAATAATCCTAAAAGGAATCGATCTCTCAGTAAACGCCGGAGAAGTCCACGCCATCATGGGCCCCAACGCGTCGGGCAAGAGTACTCTTTCCCATGTTCTCTCGGGCCGAGACACCTATGAGGTAATCGAGGGGAAGGTTACCTACCAAGGTCGGAACCTTCTGGATATGCCGCCGGAGGAGCGGGCCCGCGAAGGAGTATTCCTGGCGTTCCAGTATCCGGTGGAGATCCCGGGGGTCAACAACGCCTACTTTCTCAAGGCGGCGCTCAATGCGATCCGTAAACATCGCGGCGAAGAAGAGCTCGATGCCATGGATTTCTTGACCCTTGCTAAAAAGAAAATGAAGCTCGTGGAGTTGCCGGAGAGCCTGGTCAATCGCTCGGTCAACGCGGGTTTTTCCGGAGGCGAGAAGAAACGCAACGAGATTTTCCAGATGGCGGTGCTCGAGCCCAAGCTCGCCATCCTGGATGAGACCGACTCCGGCCTAGACATCGATGCTTTGAAGGTCGTAGCCAATGGAGTCAATGCACTTCGGTCACCCGAGAGGGCGATGATCGTGATCACTCATTATCAGAGACTCCTGGACTATGTCGTACCCGATTTCGTGCATGTGCTTTCCGGAGGACGGATCGTCAAGTCGGGAGGCAAAGAGTTGGCGCTGGAGCTCGAAGAAAAGGGCTACGGTTGGATTGAAGAAACTGTCGGCCAGGCCGGTTAATGAGTGAAAAAGGGATGATGGAAGCAGCCGCAGAGATAGAAACCTACCAATCGCATTTCCGTCGTTTTGGAGAGGACCTGGGCGAGGGAACCAAGTCCTGGGTTCATCCTCTTCGAGAAGCGGCCTTTTCGCGTTTCAGCGGTCTTGGCTTTCCCAAGACCCATATGGAGGAATGGCGTTTCACCAGCGTGGCCCGTCTAGTCAGCACCTCTTTCGCGCCCGGTGAGCCCACGGCGCCGGAGGTGGCCGCCGATACGTGCAAGCGCTTCGCTTTGGGAGACTGGAAGGGCACCGAGCTTGTTTTCGTCAACGGGCACTATGCTCCTCGGCTGTCCTCGGTTAGGTCTCTTCCCGAAGGTGTGATTGCCGGAAGCTTGGCCGACGCCTTGGAAACGAATCGTGATTTGGTGGAGCCTTATCTTTCCCGCCAGGCCACGGATGCGGAAAGTGCTTTTTCCGCTCTCAACTTGGCGTTTCTTGCCGACGGGGCATTCATCCACCTGCCGGGCGGGTGTGTCGTCGAGGACCCCATCCACGTCCTGTTCGTAACGAGGTCGGTAAACGGCCCGATCGTATCTCACCCGCGCAATTTGATCGTGGCGGGCGCCAACAGCCAGGCGAAGATCGTGGAAAGTTACGGGGGGATTGACGGCCAGGTTTACTTCACCAACGCGGTGACGGAAGTGGTGGCGGGAGAAAACGCCGTAATCGACCATTACAAGCTCCAGCGGGAGAGCCGCGACGCTTTTCACGTGGCGACACTCGAGTTCCGCCAGGAACGCAGCTCCAACCTGTCCAATCACTCGCTCTCTCTCGGTGGCGGCCTGGTGCGTAACGACATCAACTCTCGCTTCGAAGGTGAGGGGGGTGAGTGTACATTGAACGGCCTCTACGTGGTTCGGGGTAACCAGCATGTCGATCACCATACCGTGATCGACCATGCCGAGCCGCATTGTAGCAGCCGGGAGCTCTACAAGGGAATCCTCGATGATTCGGCCAGGGCTGTTTTCAACGGCCGAGTGATCGTCCGTCCCGATGCCCAGAAGACAGACTCTCGGCAAACCAACAAGAATCTCCTGCTCTCGGACGACGCTCTGGTCAACACCAATCCTCAACTCGAGATCAATGCCGACGACGTCAAATGCGCTCACGGCGCCACCATCGGCCAGCTCGACGCCGAAGCGCTTTTCTACCTTCGCTCCCGCGGTATCGATGAACCCACCGCCCGGAGCCTTTTAACTCAAGGATTCATGTCCGACGTAACCGACCGGATTCGAATTGATGCGGTCCGATCCGCAATAGAAGAGATCTTGGTCGCCAGCTTGCCGCAAGGCTAGAAAAGGTGCTTTGATGACCTCCCCCGTCAAGTCGGTCACGCTACCTGCCGCACAAGCAAAAGAAAACTCCTTTGACATTGATCGGATTCGGGGGGATTTCCCGATCCTGAAGCAGAAGATTCACGGCAAACCTCTGGTTTACCTCGACAGTGCAGCCAGTGCTCCCAAGCCCCAGGTAGTCATCGATACGGTGAGCCGCTTCTATTCCGAGGATTACTCGAACATCCATCGCGGCGTTTACGAGTTGAGTCAGCGCTCCACCAAAGCTTATGAAGATACGCGGGTCAAAACTCGGCGGTTTCTCAACGCCGCTTCCGAGCGCGAGATCATTTTCGTCCGTGGCACGACCGAGGCCATCAACCTTGTCGCTCAAAGCTACGGCCGGACCTATGTGAAAGAAGGCGATGAAATCGTCATAAGCGCTATGGAGCACCACTCCAACATCGTTCCCTGGCAGATTCTTGTCAACGAAAGGAAGGCCCAACTGCGGGTGGCCCCCATGGATGAGAGGGGCGAACTGAAGCTCGACGAGTTGGAGAGACTCCTGAACGGTAAGACACGCTTAGTCGCTTTGGCGCACGTTTCCAATGCTCTGGGGACGGTGAACCCGGTTGGCCGGATCATTGAAATGGCTCACCAGCGAAGTATCCCCGTGCTTCTCGACGGCGCACAGGCGGCGCCGCATATGCGGATCGACGTCCGAGAGCTCGACTGTGATTTCTATTGCTTTTCGGGACACAAGCTTTTCGGACCTTCCGGCGTCGGCGTGTTGTACGGAAAAGAGAGCTTTCTGGAATCGATGCCTCCCTACGAAGGGGGGGGAGACATGATCCGTTCGGTGACTTTTGAGAAAACCACCTACAATCGACTACCTTACAAGTTCGAGGCTGGAACGCCTAATATTGCGGGGGTGGTTGGTTTGGGGGCTGCCATCGACTACATCAACCGGATCGGCGCCGATAACCTGGAACGGCATGAGCACGAATTACTTGCCTACGGGACCGAGCAGCTATTGTCGATCAAAGGAGTTCAAATCGTCGGGCAGGCTAGACACAAAGCAAGCGTCCTATCCTTCGTTTTGGAAGGTATTCATCCGCATGATATTGGAACCATTCTGGATCAGGAAGGGATCGCGGTCCGTACCGGCCATCACTGCGCTCAGCCGGTGATGGATTTCTTCGGAGTACCGGCCACCGCGCGTGCCTCCCTGGCGCTGTTCAACAACAAGGATGATATAGATGCTTTGGTCAGGGGCATTAATCGGGTCAAAGAGGTATTTGCCTGATGCAAGAATTACGCGAACTCTACCAGGAAGTTATTCTGGACCACAGCAAGCGTCCCAGGAACTACCGCAAGCAGGATGATGCGAGCAACCACGCCAAGGGATACAACCCCCTGTGTGGTGACAAGATCACGGTGTTTCTGAAGCTGGACGGAGACGTCATCCAAGACGTCAGTTTCCAGGGCGCCGGTTGCGCTATTTCCACCGCCTCGGCCTCGATGATGACCGAGATCTTGAAGGGCAAGACCAAAGAGGAAGTGGAAAGACTTTTCGAGCATTTTCACAACGTGGTCACCGGAAAGGACGAAGGCGAAGACGAAGACATCACTGAAAAACTGGGAAAGCTGGCGGTTTTCGCCGGGGTTCAGGAGTTTCCGGTGCGTGTGAAGTGTGCCACATTGGCATGGCACACTCTGCGCGCCGCCCTCGAAAGTCGAGAGGAAGCCGTCTCGACTGAATAAACAACGGATAAAATTATGAACGATAACAAAGTGGAACCAGATCTCAAGAGCAAGGTGATCGAAGTTCTCGAAACCTGCTACGACCCGGAAATCCCGGTCAATATTTACGAGCTTGGATTGATTTACGATGTCGAAGTCGAACCTTCCGGAGCGGTTGTGATCCAGATGACCCTCACATCACCGGCCTGCCCGGTTGCCGGCTCACTCCCACCGGAAATCGAGAACAAGGTGATGGCCATTGATGACGTCACCACAGCGA
>PVMS01114235.1_pt1 | contig 10426 bp, 4 predicted proteins | sample 1853461 | NCBI WGS metagenome assembly PVMS01 (sample SAMN08582032, study PRJNA380276) | Marine sediment metagenome, whole genome shotgun sequencing project. | isolation source: ocean sediment barecode stripped | collected 2017
CGGCATTATGGGTTCGCTCATGGTGGTGCGATTTCTTATCGGCATCGGCGAAGCCGCTGCCCTGCCCAACTTCAATCGATCAGTTGCCAACTGGCATCCACCACAGGAACGCGGGTTAGGAATCGGCATCACCATCGGCGGTATCGGCATTGGCTCAGCTCTCACGCCACCTGTGACCGCCTGGATCATGGTGAATTACGGCTGGCAAACCGCCTTTTATGCTGCCGGGCTGCTAGGCCTCGCCATCGCGCTTCTATGGTATTGGTATGCCACAGACTTTCCCCGTCAGCATCCTCACGTCAACGAAGCCGAAGCCGCGATCATTGAAGGAAAATCTCTGAAGGTCCCAATATCCCCTCTCCCCTCGAGGGAAAAGGGCCAGGGTGAAGGGGGAAATCACCAACCAGATACCGTCCCCTGGAAAGCCATCCTCACGACCCCAACTGTCTGGTGGCTCACCCTCAGTTACACGTGCTTGGGATACGTGGCCTATATCTACATGTCCTGGTTCTATTTATATCTCGTCAATGTCAGAGGGTTCGCCATACTCCAAGGCGCCTTTTTCGCCTCGGCCCCGTTCATCGCTATGACAATCTTTTGTCCCTTGGGCGGCTGGGTCACCGACCGGCTTGCAGAAAAATACGGAATCAATTGGGGACGGGCTAGCGTGGGCGGAACAGGGATGATCCTGGCGGCACTGTTCATCATCATTGGCGCTAATGTGGAAGCGCCCTATGTGGCCATCGGATTCTTATCCTTAGGCGCAGGTTGGCTCTATTTCACCGTCGGCCCCTTTTGGTCTTCCACCACCGACCTATCAAAACCCCACGCAGGCACTCTATCCGGGATCATGAACACCGGCGCCAACTTGGGCGGCACCATTTCTCCAACACTCACACCCTGGATAGCAGACTCCTTCGGCTGGCCCGTCGCCCTCGGCCTCGCAGCAGCCATCGCGTGTATTGGTGGAGTCTGTTGGCTATTTATTAAACCCGGGCTTGGACTGAAACATGAATAAAGAAACCTCATCCAGAATGATCCTTTGCGTGGTAAACTGAGTCGCGGTCATTAAACACAAAAGAATATTACGACCACAGGATCGATGTGGCTCGGCAAAACCTTCATGAAAAAGCAGTCCATCTTAAAGAGAAAGGAGGAATACTATGGGAGACAAAGGCGGGAAAAAGGATAAAGACAAAGCTCAAAAACAGAAAGCCGAGCAACAGAAAAAAAAGGACAAAAAGAAATAACCGAAGCTCTTTCTTCTAGGGAAGTGATGGGCTTCGCCTAGGCGAAGCCCACCATTTGCTTTGTCCATCCATCACCTACCTCGGAAACATCCGGAGAATCATGAACTCAGGAACAAAAACTCGGATTGACCAATTACGTAAAATAGTATTCCCCAGCCAGACGCCTGACTTCGAAGCAGGGTGAAAGATAATGTCTGAACATGAATCACTACCTATCCCACCATTTCGTGTTGACGAGGCCCTAGGACACACTGCTGGTCTTCCTCTACCTTTACCAGGCGACCCCAGACGGCAAGCCGTCCCTTCAATTCAAGGGACCGTCTATCAGGCCTGGCGCTCAATTGACGCCTGGTTACAACTAACCGATGCAAATGAAGTAATTTATTTGGAGGGAGCAGAAGATTTCGATATTGTAAGATCCGACAGCGCAATTACTGTGCAAGTTAAGAAGAACGAAGGTTCTATTTCACTGGGAAATGCCAAGGCCCACCTAGCACTGGAGAACTTCTGGACCCTTTCCTGTAACGACACCTCTCGGAAAATTGATTTTCACTACCTGACTACCAGCCTCATTGCCATGGAGCAAGACGCAAATTTCGATGGGCTCCCGGGCATCGAAGCTTGGCGTGTAGCACAAACAAGCACTGAGATAGCAACTACAGTCAGAGCTTATCTTGTAACAAAGCTTGGCGCCCAGAGCCCTTTGCGAGCATTTCTTGAAACGGCAACGCCTGGGGTTGTCCAGAATCGCCTCATTCAGCGATTTTACTGGTTCACAAACCAACCAGATATTGAAGTCGTCAAACGCAGTGTCGATGACCACATAACTGTACTCTTAGCGGATAAGCGACGTTCTGTATCTCTCACTACAAATGTTCGAAAATATCTAGAGGCCCGTTTCTGGGAACTGGTCTGCGAATCATCTCCTGCCAGCAGGTGCTTGACGCAAGGCGATTTATTACAGCAAATCGAGTCTGCTACGACTTCGTATCTTCCTGTACCAACTGATCAGTTGCCAGACCTTATAGGCAATTCATCTCCTGGCTTGAATTTACTTCACCTCCTAATTCAGAAGTCTCCAACACCCCCGGACCCGCTCCTCCAAAGACTGGCGCTCACGCAGCATCTGGAAGTACTAGTTAATAAACGTCGAATCATATTGCTAACCGGATCAGTTTACAAAGGAAAAACGACACTTGCTCAGCTTGTGGCTTCAAGGATTTGCCCCACGGCATGGTGGATTAATCTAACCGAACGAAAGCCGAACGAGGTAGACAACCTATTCCTTGCACTGGCCAGCCGAATCGAAAGTGGGGATTGCCAAAATCTGGTCATAATCGATGACTTGGATATCAGTCCGAAGGCTCACCGTGTCTATCGAGATTCTCTTGCATTGGTGTTGCTTCGAGCGCACGGGACAGGGCGCGGTGTCCTTCTCACCGCACAAGGTGCCTCTAGCGATTCGGCCGTTGTTCATGACTTCAACAACATCGAACTTCTTGATGTGCCTGAACTGAGCAACGCGGAGACTGAAGATTTGTGTCGGGAGCACGGATGTCCAGAAACACTTTGCAATGCCTGGGGCAGGCTCGTGACGATGTGGACGAAGGGGCATCCAAAACTCGTCCAGGTTCGAATTGCTGAACTCGCCGCTCGTGGTTGGCCCAACCCTACGATGATTGACTTGACCACACAGTCGTCTGCTTTGACCACAGCGCGTCAGATAGCTCGGCAGCTACTCAGTGAGACAGTGCCAAGTCCAACTGCGGAGTTCGTTTATCTGGTATCGGAATCCTCCGTGCCGATGCATCGAGAAGTTGCGATTCGATTGGCCGAAACCATAGAGGGTCTTACAAACGCTGGCGATGTTTTGGACACCCTCGTTGGGAAATGGCTTGAGCGAATAGCGGTTAACTGTTTCCGTGCCACGGCACTTCTACAGGGAGTTGCTGCTGAAGTGTGGTCACCAGAGAAACACAAACAAGCCCATATTCGTCTGCACGACGCTATTCGAGCCAAACAACCTCTTGAGCCATCTGAGGCAGCCGCACTTCTCTTTCACGCATACCTGGGAGAGGAACCTGCGCGGCTTTCCCTCACAGCAATAAGCTTACAAAGAATTGCCGATCATCAAGCAAAGCGCGAGGTTGAGCGACAACTCCTTTGGCTGCCCCTCGTAGCACTCGATAGTGGACAGACTATCGCAGGCGATGCGATGACAGGGGCGATACTTCGGGGGCTGCAATTTCAAGTAGCTTTAACATTGAACTCCGATTGCCTGCCTCAAATTTGCGACCGCTGGGCAGATGAAATCGAAAGGATACCGTCTGCTGAAGGTAAGTCACTCATGCTGGCGAACATGTCTTTCTCTATCGGCTTATCTCAGAGCCTTAAGGTCCCGCTCGAACCCCGTCTCAAGGCAATCAGTGGCATTTCTGTGATGCCGAGTGAGCTACTCGAGCAGCAGACGGCTGGCACTGAACGAGACTTTGTGGAACTTGATAAGGCAGAAGTCTTTTTCGAGAATGCCACACTTGTTCAAAAAATGTTTCTCTCGGCGACTCGGAATATTCGTGACATGAGAGGCCTCGACGATCTATTACAGTGGTTAGACAACACGGCATCAGAGGATCTTCGCCAACAGCTTGATTCGATGTTGGAGTGGAGGATTGTGCAAGACTTAGGTGCATTTGTACAGGGTGCGTGGGCTGCGAACCATGAGGAAACACAGGACTGGGAGACTTGGCTGGCCCTCTTTGACCGAATAATCGAGTATGCAAAGCGTCGGACTTCACCTCGCCTTGGTAGAGAAGCGGCTAAAGCCAAAGCGATTATTCTCACAGAGTATCTCGGGCGTGATGATGATGCTTTGATTGTGCTGGATCAGGCTAACGCGGCCTTCGGGTCTTCGGCTGTACTACTAGACCAACGAGCCAATGTCCTTTTTCATAGGCAAGACGATGAGACAGTTCTTAGTATCTGGAGCCAGATGACATCCACCCCAGCTGGCAATGCTAAACTCGATCCATTCACACACCGACGCGCAGGCGTTAGCGCTGCTCGGCTTAAACAGTGGAGCGAAGCAGAACATATCTTTACCTCAACAGCCGATTCCCTGACCCCCGGTGTCTTCGATCTCCTTAAGTTTGGTTTGCGAGTGGATGCAGCATTCGTCCTATCTCTCGCAGGTAACCAAGCTACTGCCGCAGGGTTATTGACCGACGCAATTCTAGCCTTACCTTCCGGAGCAGCTGCGGAAGGCAATCCCCAATGGGAAGCCGTACTTCGGGCAACCGTTGAGGTTTGCGGAGCCATAAGGAGAGCCTATTGGAAACAGGATGAGACCGCGCCACGGATTCAACCCGGAGACATAAGCTCTCCTATTTTAAAGGTTTCTAAAGTTGCGCCCGGGCAAGCTGCCCGTTGTGAAAAGACCAAAGCCCAAGTGCTACTCCTTGCAACGACATTAGGAGTAGGTCCATCCTCCATAGCCCATGAACTCGAGGCCTTGAAAACTTCAAGGTATATTCATATCCGATGGTGTGCATCAGAGGCACTCCTGGCATTATCGTATGCCAATGGCGCAGGAACTGGCTTCATTCGGGCGTTAGTGTATTTTGAGACAGCATGGGCCGACCTATCCACCAGGGAGGAGAGCCTAACCATCCTGGAGCCAGACGATGGACCAGCAACTAATCTCATGATCGCACCGGAACGCTGGTTTGGTCTGTTGGTTGCCGGAATCATCTGCAGTGGTTCTAACCTAATGGCCCACCTTGAAAAATGGCTAGAAGAAAGCAGAGAAGAACTCGGAGACGATGCACCCCTAACAAGCGCAATACAGTTGGTTATCGATGGCGCTTCCCGGCCAAATGAAAATCTTGAGGCAACTTTAATTAATACAGGAACCACAGCTGCAGTACGTTGTGGCGCAGCTGCGAAACTACTAGCGAACATACCGGTTGCTAGCAAGACTCTCCAGCTGCAGGCCTTCCTTACCTCAGGGCTCATCAGCGATCTAAGCTTCTCCCGACAAGAAATCTTCAACATTCATATCGCAAGATGCTTCGCTTCTTCCTGGCGTACTCAGGCGGAACATCGCTTCCAATTTTCTGCTCCGCGTACATCTGTTCCTGCGCTGCTTCAATCCGTTGAAGATGTTGAAGGCGGACGTGGTACCTTGAAGCTCCTCCTTCAGACTGCCGCGAATGCGCTCAACCAGGCTCTGGACGACACGGTCATGAATCGTCTTTTCTAGTTACGTTACGATCTGTATGATTGATATTCGAAAATAATTTCAGCGGTTATGCCCTTTTTTCGGAAGACCCAAATACCCCATTCAGACAAGTTACAGCATGATCCCATTTGGTTTTAGAGGCACATTGAATCCACAAAATGGGAATAGGCGCTTCCGGTCTTTTCAATATTGTATCAATGACAGTGGATACTGGGCACTTCCGATTTTTTCCAATCCATGAACAATGAAGGTGCCTCATGCCCATTTGGGTTGATGCCGATGCCTGTCCTAAGGTGATTAAAGAAATTTTATTTCGCGCGGCGGAGCGGACTGCTGTGCCGGTGACGCTCGTCGCAAACCGCTTGCTGCATACTCCGTCCTCGCCTTATATTTCCGCCATCCAAGTGGCCGATGGATTTGATGTGGCTGATTCCGAAATCGTGAAAAGACTTGAAGCCGGTGACCTCGTGATCACCGCTGACATTCCCTTAGCGGCTGAAGTCATCGCTAAGGGTGGGCATGCGCTAGATACACGGGGGGAGATGTATTCCGCCGATACGATCCAAGCCAAATTGACCATGCGAGATTTCATGGAGACACTCCGCGCCAGCGGTGTCGAAACGGGTGGTCCGTCCGCACTGAACCAACGCGACCGACAAATAGACATAAGGTCTGTGGCTCATTGCATGATATAGAAACGAGGTCAAAGAAATCCTCATACGTTTTCGATTGAATCTAGGGCAAGTCCATTTTCATACAACCGTGATTCCCATTGCCACTGAACAGACAACTTGCCCCCATATCGAACCTATATCCATATCTTGATTTTTGAAAGAATATCCCAACGTTTAATAAAAGATCCCCGCTGCAAGACTACGGGGTATTCAGAGGAACAATGGATTTGGAAATCCCCCTAACCCCCTTTGGCAAAGGGGGAACCTAAGCGGTAACCCCGTAGCAAGCTACGGGGAATAGCAAGTTCATGGTATTGCTACAGCAACAAAATCATATACTTCGTAGATTGGCGCCGTTCATGCCGATGCGTTAGCGACTACCCCCCTTACTTTTTGAGACCATCACCACACAATAAGCGGTAGAACCTTCCAACTTCGGTAAATGCCGCCACTTGCCCTAAGGATTTGCTACCATAAAAATCTTGCAACCTCAAAATGATGAACACACTCGCCACGATATTGACGTCTCAAAGCCTTTGCAAAGAGGCTGGAGCTCGCTTCTTTGAGCGCGGACAAGATTACTTTGAGCATGGGCAAGTAGTGCACATCACGGAACGCAACCAGGTCGTGAAGGCTACGGTCCATGGAACCCAGCTATACGAGGTGAAACTGTGGGCTCATAACAGTGAAATAGCCTATTCTTGCACCTGCCCGGTGGGAATGGACGATGAATGTTGCAAGCACTGCGTGGCCGTCGGGCTGGCTTGGCTGGAGAAAAAATCCGCGAAGGGCGTGCGCCCCTCTCGAGCAAAAAAACGAGGGGTGACGATGAATGATGTCCGCGCATATCTGGACCGGGAAGAGAAGTCTGTCCTGATTGATTTTCTTGTGAAGCAAGCGGAAGACGATGACCGATTACGTGAACGGTTGTTTCTGAAAGTCGCTAAGCAAGGATCAAAAGGGCCGAACTTTACCGCATTCCGTCGAGCAATTGATCGCGCAGTCAATGGCGGTGAGTTTGTTGATTACTATTCGGCCTCTGCCTATGCCCAAGAGATTGACGAGGTGGTGGATTCGATTGCGGAACTTCTTGAAGAAGGGTCGACCACTGAGATGATTGCTGTATTGGAACATGCCCTTCGGGCGGTAGAGAAATCATTCCTACACGTCGATGATTCCGATGGCAACATGGGTGGCATTCTCGATCGATTACAAGATCTTCACCATCAAGCTTGCCTCATAGCCAAACCCGATCCTGAAACACTGGCTGCACGGCTCTTTGAATGGGAACTCCAAACGGATTGGGATACCTTTTACGGGGCAACCGAGGTCTATGGCGAGGTACTGGGAGAGAAGGGCCTGGCGATGTACCGGAAGCTCGCAGAAAAGCACTGGGCACAAGTATCGCCACTCAAACCTGGCGATCCTGGTCGTTTCACTGAAAGCCCTCGATTTCGACTGACCCATATCATGGAAACGTTGGCTAAGCAGTCAGGAGATCTGGGCGCTCTCGTGGCAATCAAGACCAAAGACTTGTCACATGCCTACAATTATTTGCAGATCGCCGAACTGTATCAAGAAGCAAAACAACCTGACCTCGCATTGGAGTGGGCTGAACGGGGAGTCCAAGCGTTTCCAGAAAGAACGGATTCGCGATTACGGACCTTTCTGGCTCAGGCCTATCGTCGACGTAATCGACACGATGACGCCATGATGTTGATCTGGGCTGAGTTTTCCGATTTCCCCCAGCTCGATCGCTACCAACTGCTCAAAACCCATGCAGACAAAATGAAGCAATGGCCACACTGGCGCGAGAAGGCGCTTGCCCACCTTCGAATGAAGCAGAGTCAGAATCAAAAGAAAAAACAAGCACGACGATGGCATTGGGAGGCAACAGCGGACCATTCAACGCTTGTCATGATTTTCCTTTGGGAAAAAGATGTGGAGACAGCCTGGCAAGAGGCCAAGGCGGAAGGTTGTAGTCCAGACCTGTGGTTACAATTAGCAGCTAAACGTGCAGCTAAATATCCCGATGACGCCATTGAGGTTTACCAAAACCAGATTGAGCCAACACTCGCCCTTAAAAACAACCATGCCTACCAAGAAACAATCACCTACCTAACAAACATCCACCGCCTCATGACCACCATGAATCGGCAACATGAGTTCACCGCATACATCCAGACCGTTCGCATCGCTCACAAGCCCAAACGCAATTTCATGAAACTGCTGGATCAGCAAGGTTGGAGGGCACCTTAATCAGAAGCATTTTTGTGACATTAAACCCTCAAGTAACATTGCAAATTGTCCAATATATAGATAAAATGCAATGATGTTGAAAAGGAATATATTTCCAAAAATCATCGATGCACTGGGATACCAAGCGGCAGTTGCGCTGATAGGGCCTCGCCAGGCTGGGAAAACGACACTCGCTCTTGAAATTGGCAAAGAGTATGACGCGCTGTATCTCGACCTTGAGGATAGCCATGACCGGAGTCGTCTCGCCAACCCAGTGTTATTCTTTGAAAAATTTGAAGATCGACTGGTCATTTTGGATGAAATTCATCGCGCACCCAATATCTTTGAAACATTGCGCGGCATCATCGATAAGGGACGGCGAAAACAAAAAGGGAAGGGACGTTTTCTCATGTTAGGCTCAGCGTCTCTTGACCTGTTGCGGCAATCAGGAGAAACACTCGCAGGACGTATTGCCTATATCGAATTGCTCCCGTTATCAGTGTTGGAAATTGATAATGCGCGAGCTGAACGCGAAAAGCTGTGGTTACGTGGCGGGTTTCCAGATAGCTATTTAGCCGGTCATGACTCCGAAAGCTTAAGCCGACGCAAAGATTTTATCCGGACCTATCTTGAGCGTGATGTGCCAATGTTTGGGCCGCGCATCCCGGCAACAACCTTAGAGCGCCTCTGGACCATGATCGCGCATCGTCAAGGCACCCTCCTCAACGCGTCTGAACTTGCGAAGGCTCTTGAAACCAGTGCCCAATCAATTACACGCTATATTGATTTGTTATGTGATTTATTACTAGTTCGCCGCCTTCAAGCATATCATGCCAATATTGGAAAACGTCTTGTTAAATCTCCGAAAGTGTATGTCCGCGATAGCGGCATCCTGCATGGACTGTTGAACATCAAAAACCACGAACAGCTTGCAGGACATCCTGTTGTGGGCATGAGCTGGGAAGGCTTTGTGATCGAGAACTTGCTATCGGTTCTCCCCTGGCGCTCGATACCGTTTTTCTACCGAACGTCGGCCGGTGCAGAAATTGACCTCGTGATTGAGCATGCAGATGGCTCACTATGGGCGATTGAAATTAAACGCAGTTTATCGGCCAAAGTCGAGAAAGGGTTTTATATCGCGTGCGAAGACTTACAACCCGCTCGGTCATTTGTCGTGCACGCCGGAGAGGATCGATATCCAGTCACAGACAATATTGAAGCAATTAGCCTACCCGAACTTGCGCACCTGCTTTCGGATTAAAGGGGTCGAATTTCTGCAAGCATCATTCATTTTCATCAGGGCTATAACAGGAAGATTCGTTCGCTATTCAGCTATCGCCATTCATGTTCTTCATTTACGTGATTCCGTATAAAAAAGTGTTTCGCAATACATCCTGCATGCTTGCATATGTATTTCAAATGCTTACGTGCCTTTCAATCTTGCTTGTTCTACCCTTGAACGTGAGAATGCCACTTTTTCAAGAAGACGAATAAAAATTACTGTTAGGGCAAAAGGCAAGCATTACGGTGAAATGTAGCTCTTGGATTCAAAATGAAAGCATTCCATGCCAATTTGGGTTGATGCTGATGCATGCCCCAGGGTGATTAAAGAGATTTTGTTTCGGGCGGCGGAGCGGACAGCCGTGCCGGTCACGCTTGTCGCGAATCGACTGCTGCATATCCCGTCCTCGCCTTATATTTCAGCCATCCAAGTTGCCGATGGATTCGATGTGGCTGATTCGGAAATCGTGAAAAGACTCGAGGCCGGCGACCTGGTGATCACCGCTGATATTCCGTTGGCCGCTGAGGTCATCGCGAAGGGTGGACATGCACTTGATCCACGGGGTGAAATGCATTCTGCCGATACGATCCAAGCCAAGCTGACGATGAGAGATTTCATGGAGACGCTCCGCGCCAGCGGCATCGAGACGGGTGGACCGTCTGCGCTGAGCCATCGGGATCGACAATTATTTGCCAAGCACCTCGATCACTATCTCACTTCGCTCGCTAAGCAGAAGAATGAGAAG
>PVMS01012700.1_pt1 | contig 10425 bp, 11 predicted proteins | sample 1853461 | NCBI WGS metagenome assembly PVMS01 (sample SAMN08582032, study PRJNA380276) | Marine sediment metagenome, whole genome shotgun sequencing project. | isolation source: ocean sediment barecode stripped | collected 2017
GATTCATCCACCACAAATCGATATTTACATTCTGCCATTATCTTCTCTACTCGCTTATTTCCTGTTTCCTCATGCGCACCCCCATGCCCCATATGTTGCTCACTTCTCTGATCTGAATATTTCTCCTCCATGCCCAAAGAACATTGCTGAGATTTTTGAGGTTTGTTTCTTTTATCATAATCATCTGTCAATCTCAACAACGCCCTTAACCCCTTGAAAACATATAAGGAATCCTTATTCACCAATTAAGGCCGTTCCCTCTGTTCCGCCGGAATACCACCCCCGAGAGACGAGGATATTCGACCTACATCTGCTCGCTGTTTTGCGTTAATCCTCAAGTATAAGAAGAACTTTCTCGCGGTTTAATCTCAATGACACGCTTGGATAATGGGAGAAAAGACTAAGTTTCGGGCATAGTTTTTGCAAAATTCTAAGGCTAATAAGGTGACACCCAAATCGAGCAAAAGAGATAAGCATCATGGGGAAAAAGAGCCGGCTTAAAGCTCAAAGATCCAAGCATTCCATCCCAAAAAAGAATAGCGCACCAAAAGGTCCTGCATTGTCCTCCAAACATGTGAGTGACATTCTGAAATGTTTGTTTTTGGCTCTTATTGTTTTCTTGATCTATTCAAACACACTGGGAAGCCCCTTTGTTTTCGATGATGTGCAATTTATTCCAGACAACCGGAACATTCGTTTAACAAACCTCAACATTGATGGAATCACAAGGGCCACCTTTGACGGCCCTTCTTCTTATCGTCCCATAGCAAAAATCAGCTTTGCCCTGAACTACTATTTCCACAGGTACAATGTTCTTGGATACCACCTTGTAAACATTTTAATCCATATCACGACCGGGATATTGCTTTATATGCTCGTGCAAATGACTCTGGGCCTTATATCGCGACGTTCCGGGTATTCGTTTCATAGATGGATCCCGTTTTTTACCGTTTTGATCTGGCTCGTTCATCCGATTCAGACCCAGTCGGTCTCTTACATTATCCAGAGAATGAATAGCATGGCCGCCATGTTCTATCTTCTTTCCTTTCTACTATATGGGAAAGCTCGACTTGCAGAGAATCCTAAGAAAAAGGGGGTGTTGTTCGCGGCATGCATCATGTCGGGGCTCCTCTCTTTCGGTTCAAAAGAAATCGATGCAACACTCCCGTTCTTTCTCTTTCTCTATGAGTGGTATTTTTTTCAAGACCTTCGCCTCGCCTGGCTAAAACGTCATCTCTTGCCCATAGCGGGTATCTTGCTTATTCTTGTTTTTATTGCAGTCATGTATCTGGGAGGCCATCCTTTCGAAAAAATACTCGCGGACTATAAGACCTATCCATTCACCTTAACAGAGCGGATACTGACCGAGTTTCGCGTGGTCATTTACTATATCAGCCTTTTGATACTGCCTCATCCGTCACGTCTCAATGTAGATTATGATTTCTCGATTTCCCATTCTCTGATGGACCCTCCGAGCACCCTGCTTTGCCTCCTGCTTATCTCGGGATTGATTGGACTGGCTTTCTACAATACAAAAAAGAGACTTATTCTATCTTTCGCTATCTTATGGTTTTTTGGGAACCTGGTGATCGAGTCTTCGGTGATTGCCCTCGATATTCTATTCGAACACCGCACCTACCTCCCCTCTATGTTTGTGTGCCTTGTAGCTGTAACTTATATTTTCTGGTACCTTAAGCCCAAAGGATTCAGTCTTGGACGACTGTGTGCAGTGGCCATAACCTTTTCAATTTGGACCTATGAAAGAAATGAAGTGTGGCGTGATGATTTGACCCTTTGGGCGGATTGTGCAAAGAAATCACCTAACAAGGCCCGGCCACTCACCAACTTGGGTGTGGCGCTCTGGCAGCGTGGTAAAAACGAAGAAGCCATGCAACACTATTCAAAGCATTGCACATCAACCCTAACTACATAGACGCACACAATAATCTGGGTATCATTTTGAGGCGCCGGGGGAGACTGGAGGAGGCTGCCACACATTTTTCTGCGGTGCTTCGTATCGATCCAGACTATAGGGAAGCGCACAATAACCTTGGAAATACGTTTTCAGGCATGGGGCGGTTTGATAAGGCCATAAACTATTATAAAGAAGCACTTCGCCTCGACCCTCACGATGCCATTGCACACTATAACCTGGGAAACGCTCTGGGGAACCAGAAAAAATTCAAAGAGGCCCGAACTCATTATGAAGCGGCTATACGGATCAAGCCGGATTTTCCAGAGGCACGCCTGAACCTGCAACGCACGCTACGACTAATCAGCAAATCGGCCGCTGGGACAAATAAAATCGTAAGGAAGTAAAATCTACATTCATGCCGTTCAAAACAGGCACCTGTACCCTCTTTAAGTGCACAGATACTACCCAATCGCCGCACTGGTGATATGCTTCACTTTTGCCAGGACACGGTGCCATTCCAACATCTCCAGCCCTGCAGACCAGAGTTCCCCGTTAGAGAGTATGGCCAGTAAACTATCGTCCGTCTGAACAAACCGTTCCACCATATGTTGAGGCCAGGGGACCTGCATGCCTGTCGAGGCGGGTTGCCAGGTCATCCCCCCGTCGCGGGATTCCTCGATTCGACCGTTTCTGGATACCCCATCGGCCGGACCAAAAATAATGTGGCCCGGATCGTTCGGATCCACCCATGTTGCCCTGCAGTAGCAGGTATAGAGACAAGACCAGGTGCTTCCGCCGTCGGTCGAACGATAGAGCCCGCCGCCCGTAGGGGCGGTAACAATATCAGGGTTGGAAGGGTGCACCGTGATCGAATGGACATCCGGGTGAATCAATGTTCCCAATGGTCGGGACATGTCCGGGTTTCCATCGCTGCCATCGACCAGCTCCCAGGAATCACCGCTGTCTCTTGAAACGAGAGCACCGCCTACTTCGACGGCTGCAAATACTTGGGTCAGGGTTTCGGGTGACTCAGCAATCGCAAATCCGCGCACGCATCCCGCTTCGGGGGAGTATGGCAGGAACCATCCATGCGTATCACGCAACGCACTCACTTCAGGACACACCTTCCAGGAATCTCCGCGATCTCGCGAGATAAAAATGCTTGCAGGCTCAGTACCTGCCAGTACCAAAGACGCTCCATCCGGTGAGCTTGACAGCCATCGCACATAACCTATTTCGGAATTGTCGTCCACCTCGCTCCAAACCTTACCCTTATCGACGGAACGGAAGATCCCGTTCTTTGTACCGGTCAGGATGAGTCCATCATCTGCGACAACACTTGTCACATGGCGTCCCTCTAACAACTTCCCTGTCTCCTTCCAAGTGCCGTTTTCTAGCCGGGCACCAAACAAACCATTTGTTGTGGCCAAATATAATCTATCAGACATTTGCATGCCTTCCTTTTGTATTAACAGAGTGAGGCTTCAACTCGCTGTTTTGATCACTTTTAAGATAAGGTTGGAGCGCTATACAGTCAAGGAACGGTATAGGGTCTTACAGGAAATCAAACAGGACCTCGATTGCCATGCCGCTCAAACCCTTTTTGATTGACTTTTTCTGTTTAATCTCTATGGTATGCGTGGGCCATGGGAAAAAGATCTTCATGTGCTCTGAGCTGCAGGATCGGCTGAATAATGAACCAGACGCAGCGGGTGAGGAAGAAGTGGAAAATAATAAAGATGGTTGAGACAGATTCCTATCAAATGGCATCGCCCGGAAAAGATACCCCTGTTGAGGAACCCAAACCTCGATCCTTCTTTTTAACGGCCCTCCCCTTTTATGTAATGGCACATTGTGCCCATCACCTGCTGACTGCCCTGCCCATGCCGCTGCTGCCGTTTATCCGAAAGGAATTCGGTTTAGGCTACAGACAGGCATCATATGTGACGTCATCGTTCGCCCTTGCCAACGGGGCCGGACAGCTACCGGCCGGTTGGGCGGCGGACCGTTTCGGCCCAACGAAACTCATTATGGTTGGGATACTCGGAGTAGCCCTCGCCGGGATTCTGGTCGGGAGTTCACAGACCTACGTTATGCTCCTTATTTCCCTGGTCGTGATGGGATTGTTGGCCGGCGGCTACCACCCTGCGGCGACACCGCTCATTTCCGAATCTGTTGAACCGAATCAGCAAGGCAGAGCGCTCGGATACCATCTCATCGGCGGCAATGCCGCCTTTTTTCTTGGCCCGGTGGTCGCGGGAACCATTGCCGGCATTTGGGGATGGCGTTTATCTTTTATCGGGCTGGCCGTGCCCACGGCCATCTTCGGTCTGATCTTCTATATCTACCTGAGGCGACAGTTCAGCAAAGACAATACCTGGGAGTCGCGAAGAGGAAGTTCCGAAGATAAACCACCTCCGCCGGGTAATGTCCGCCGCATGGTGGCCTTTTTGACAATGAGCGTGCTCGGTGGGGGCGCCGGCATGTCCACCACGGCTTTCATTCCCTTATATGCCGTGGACCGATTGGGATCTACGGAAGCAACGGCAGCCTCCTTGCTCTCTATTGTATTCTTCTCAGGTCTCTGGGTCGCACCCGTGGGGGGCTATATCTCCGACCGTATCGGGAGGGTCCCGATCATCATATTCGGTGGGATTGTCAGCGGCACCCTCATTTACCTTATACCCTTTGCCAGCTGGGGCCTCAGTTTCTTTGCCATCCTGTTTTTCATCGGATTGGTCAACGCAATGCGCATGCCTGTCTCGGAGGCTTTCATCATGGGGCAAGTCTCCTCAGGCCGTCGCTCCACAATCTTCGGAGTTTACTATTTCACCATGCAGTATACGGGCGCCGTCTTCGCACCAATTCTGGGAGAATTAATCGATAGATGGGGCTTTGACCTCTGCTTCTCCTTAGCCGGCTCGACAGTGGTGTTGGTCACTCTCCTTTGCTCATTTTTCCTGCGAGGCAGCCGGGCTTAATCATCTCGAAGACTTGCTCGGTCCCATCAACCCCAGGTCTTTATCAGAGCCTCTGACTGAGAGATTATGCATACGCGTTCCAGAATCTTGAGAGTCATTTCGTGAGCCTCTTGGTCCGACGATGAGACGCAATCCCCTACCACGACCGTGTAAAACCCCCTATTCGCGGAGTCACGAGCGCTCGACGCGATACCTATCTCAGTGGATATACCGGTATATACGATCGTTTTGATGCCATAATTATGCATCATCGGTTCAAAGTGGGTACCGATAAAGATACTGGGCGTGTGCTTGTCCAACACAATGTCACCATCCTGTGGAAAGAGGTCTTTTTGTATTTCCGCTTCCGGAGTCCCGGGCACCATAAACTGTGGCAGCTTATCGGGATCATCCACCCCAACCCGTTTCATCATCATGTAGAGCCTGAAAGGAGATTCGTACTCCCTGGGCAAAGGGGTTATCTTGGTATAGATGATCGGTATTTGGTGACTTCTTGCTTTATCAATGAGGCGTTTTGTATTTTTTAAAAAGATTTCCTGGTTGAAACTTCTGTCGACCAGCATATTTTGCACATCCCATACCACGAGGGCCGTATGCACCGGATCTACAATATCCTTAAAGGCAGTAAGGATCCCTGATCCCCTTTTTTTTGTCATCTTAGATCTCCTTTCTCTTTTCGATTAACCACCACGATGGATGTTGCTTCATCCGCATGTTGTCACTTACCCTTTCCTCAAGGCTTCCAATCGTTCCAAAACCTGTCTGGGGATTTGGCCTTACCATATCCCAGCATTTTGTCTCCCCAGACATATAGTGGATCGCCCCATCTCATATGATCCGTACACCACCTGACAGATTTATGAAACCATGTATCGGGCTTGTTATAAGGACACACATTGATACAAACAGCGCAATCCCTTCTACTGCGCGACCAGTGTTCCCTGCAAGTTTCCGCATTGATGTGCCATTTTAAGACCCCGTCGATGTTTGAAATGCTCCGCGGTTTATCCGAGCGCTCACCGTATTGTAGTGATTGGGATGGACATTTCTCAGAACATATTTCACAAGCTTCACAGAACTCAGTGACGCCAAAATCGATGGGGGAGTCCGGCACCAACGGCAAATCCGTGATCACCTTACTTATTCTAACCCTGGGGCCATATTTCGGGGTAATCAATATCCCGTTTCTGCCCAGATCGCCAAGCCCTGCCTGCATGGCCATGGGAATGGACAAGGCCACATTGTTGTTCGTGCAATTGATGACCTTGTATCCGATGTCCTTGATAAAGCTTGACAAGTGATGATTCGTGATGGCCATGCGACTGTAACCCATAGAGGTCGCCGCCAAAGAAGCATATGTTGAATAATGCTGGATGACCTCGTAATCCATTTCATAACACATGACAATGGCATATTGAAATTCGTCAGGGATTTCTTGAATGATAGATTCCCCAGAGGTATGTTTTGAGCCATCGCCCGGCCCAAAGTATACAGTTTCACCATAGGTATGAGAATAAACCCAGCGACGGTCCAATCGGCATATCCCCACCATGTCAGCGCCAAACCATTTTGCGACCTTCTTGATTTTTTTTGTCAGTTCCTGTGGGTCGCTCGAATCCAGTTTCATCTCTTCCGGAATCTCGAAAGCGAAGGGCCCTTTGTTGGGGACCGACATAGCCCCCGGCATTGGATTGGGCATGTCTGCATTGAACAATGCAAGCATTGTCCCCATGCTGCTCGCTGAAAGCAGTGCCCTGTCTTCCAGAGTGAAACCCGCCTCATCCTGAGGGGGACCGTTGAGAGACCAATCCTCGACCATGCCGTTTATCTCCGGATCCCAGCCAGGCCTTAGGAACATTTGATTCTTTTGGTCAAACCTCTTTATTTCTCCTTTGACATATTTGTTTTCCCATTGTTTCATGGTGATGTTTTTCATATCTTCCCCCGCTTTTTGTTGTCAAAAAGAGTCTGATTCTTCTTATAGAAACGTTGAACCACATGCCTCACGCCAAGGGCTCGGTCCATCTTAGTTCTTTTGGATTAATGTTTTTCTGTACCGAAAGACCTGCTGCTAACCCGGGGACCTCTCCCGTTTGAACGCTCATGCCGAAGGATCGCATGGAATGAAATAGTGCGTGGTGTTCAAAAGAGACGGACTCCCCTGCAAGCAACAGATTATTGACCTTCTTTGCCAGAAAACTTCGATAAGGGATTTCAAATTCAAATACCCTCGGATCGCTTCCTGAGAAGTCAAGTTGGTCACGGGTCGATCGTCTTAGTGCGGCGTCAGGGAACTTCCGTTGGTTACGGATATCATCGTACGTCAGGACATGTTCTCCTATCGGATGCCTGCCTTCACGGATCCCCAATAGAGGGGCAATTCCAGAAACCCAGGCTTTTTCAAATCCCGGGACATAATTCTTTAAAAATTTGGACTCTGCGATGATAAGTTTTCTCAGTCCTACCTCGGCCCGGGTAGCATCTTCAGCATTTAGCGCACAATTCAGGTTCCATTCATCGGGTGCATCCTGCCAAATCGTCAATTCGCCCGGTTCACCTGCCGGGTAGCAGTCAAGCTTGGGATGCCCCTTATACCTCGCAGCGAATGTGTTTGCCGGAACCGGTCTGTAGAGTTCATCCGGGATATCTCCATTCACCCTGGCCTTTTCTATGGCTTTTTCTAATTTCGGATCATCCTGATTCTCTTGATACTCAGAGAGGCGATCAAGATCTACCCCTGACATTCTCCACATCAGTCCGGGAGGAATAATACACCCATCTTCATCACCCGGATCTTTATATGGGGCTCCCGCTTTTGCTACTAAATCGCCACGTCCGGTGGCATCCACAAAAATTCTACCCTTTATAGCCTGCCTTCCGGATGCATTTTCCACAATGACCGCCTCGATGGTGTCTCCTCCGGCGTCCTCTTGAACTTTCGCATCAACCATCAGCGTTCGAAACAGTAATTTTACACCCGCGTCTTCCAGCATTTGATTCATGATACAGGCGCCGGTGTCCGGATTGAATCCATACATCCCATAATAACCCGGATAAGCATGGTACAACGGATTGTTCGGATAGAGGATTTTAATATTGAAAAGATATCCTTCTTTCTCCAACCTTTCCCAAAAGTCCCTATGAACAACACCAATCGGTTCGAACCCGGCACAGGGCATCATTCCGACGGTAATGTTACCCCCTGGGACACCAAATCTGTCTATTAGGAGCGTGTCCGCTCCATTTCGGGCCGCACAAAGTGCGGCACCGAAACCTGATGGCCCGCCACCGACGATAATGACATCGGCTTCTTTGGTTATGGGTATCTCTGTTGCCGGTAGAGCAATTTTGCCAACATCACTTAGCCCCTTAGGCATGGGATTTCTCCTCTATTGATTTACAGTAGTTCATGATTCATAGGAAATCGCTTCAAAGATCATTCAATGATAAATATAAAAAAAGATTTTATAGGGAGTGACAACAAGAAATCAAGAAAGAACTTTCTATATTCGAGATAGGCTTAAATACTGATCTTTAAATATGGAATAACAAAAGGGAGGATAAAGATGAAGGAAATCAACCAAGAACCTATTGAGGGAGGATATTACCTCACATGGGATTCTGTCGAAGGCTTGTCAACTCTCCAGGGCTGCTCTTTTAAAACACAAAATAATTCAGTAGAGCAATTGCAGAGTTGGCAGGGTAGATGCCCGAAGCAACAGCCTCGTGATCGAACATGGAGAGAAAAATTACTACGGCCATTACCAAGATAGTGCCTAATAAAAATGGAAAACTTGTGGTTTCTTCTTTATGCATGATCTTTCCTCACTGACCTCGTCTCGTAATGATCTCTAATATAGCAAATTATATGCCAAAACACAACCCCAGGCCTTAACCTATTGATATAGCGTCTATTTATAAAAAGTGGCCTGGCTGGGAATCCTGAAATGGTGTTTTTTTGTGCACAGTAATTAATTCAAAGTGTTGATTATATAACACACATAATTTCCTCTTTTCAATACTTATTCATCCACTTTTACAGCTCCCCAAACTGCTTGCCACCAAACCTCTGCCTGCCGTCCGTGTAGCTGGGTAGCCGCTTTTACATTGCCGCAAACCCCTCAGCTGTGATAGAAAAAAGCTTAAACATGCTTGGAACGATTGCTAAAATGTAAATCAATGTGAGGAATAAACTTATGGAAAGGCAGACCATGACTGAACGGGGGCGTGTGGAGGCCTTGTTGAAGAGAGAAAAACCGGACCGGGTGCCCATCTGGCCCTTTGCACCCTATGGATTCGCTGCGATTAATGACAATCTGACCATTAACGATGCTTACACCAATCCGAAAGCCGCCTATGAGGCCCAGCGGAGGACTGCCAGGGATTTCGGATGGGTATTTTGCCCGGCCATGGGATACGCCTCTTTCGGCGCCTGGGAATTCGGGGGTGAGGTCAAGATGCCCTCCGGAGATTTCGATCAGGCCCCCTCTATTGTCCACCATCCTGTGGCATCCGAAGAGGATGCCTGGAACCTCAAACCGCCCTCGGGACCTGCCGGCTTTATGAACATTTCTACGGAGTTCTATGAGATGGCGAGTAAAGAGCGTCTTGACAATGAGCCTTTCAATACCCTTATCGGTGGTGGTGGGAGCTTCAGCATGTCTGTAAACCTTGCCGGGCCTGACCGGTTTCTCAGGTGGATGATGAAAAAACCGGAAATCGCTCATCATTTATTGAGACTGGTCACGGACTGGAAACTCAATGGATTGCCCGCTGCGAATGAGAAGTGGGGCCTGGAGGGGGTGCTTCCCCGCGGAGGCGAGTCCATGGCGACTAACCAAATGATCTCCCCCCGACACTGCAGGGAATTCGTCATCCCCTATTTCACAGAGGTCCAGGAAAGGATACTCGCTATGGGTTATAGGACAACATGGTGCCATCTCTGCGGAGACCAGAACCAAAACTTGCCCCTCTGGGCTAATGTCCCCTTTGGAGATCCGGGCATTATAAGTATAGGGCATGAAGTCCCTCTGGAAAAAGCAGGAGAGTATTTTCCGGAACATATCATCATGGGCAACCTGAATCCGGCCATTGTTCAGACCGGCTTGCCCGAAGAGGTCTATGAAGCAACCGCCCGGGTCGTTGAAGAAGGCAAGAAGCTCCCCGGAGGGTATATTTTCTCCCTGGGATGTGATGTGCCCCCTTATGCAAGCCCTGAGAACGTGATGGCCGTCACCAACGCAGTGAACGATCACGGCTGGTATTGACCCACCATCCGAATGTCTGCCAGGGATGGTGGGAATTAATCCCACCATGTTTCACTTCACTCGCCTTTTCAATCCCTCATCTTTGTTTCGTTTATCTATCGATCGAGAACGCCCAATAGACCCCCTACGACCCTACTGTTAACCTGCGTCCGCAATCATCCTTCTTTCACTACACCGTAATGTCAAAGAGTGTTTTCGCGTTCTCAAAAACCATCTTTTGAATATCCTCGACAGGGGCATCGGCCGCCTTCATGTCAACAAC
>PVMS01088784.1_pt1 | contig 10425 bp, 10 predicted proteins | sample 1853461 | NCBI WGS metagenome assembly PVMS01 (sample SAMN08582032, study PRJNA380276) | Marine sediment metagenome, whole genome shotgun sequencing project. | isolation source: ocean sediment barecode stripped | collected 2017
GGCTTGTCTGTGCTAGAGATCGGTGGAGCGTCGTGTAGGTACAGAGTGTAGATTTTGGTGGTCTCCGTCTTATTCACCATTAAGCTCTTTGCGGCTTTGCGGTGAATAATTACTCATTATTTTGCGTGGCGAGGTATAAGTGTTCGACTTTCTTCCTTGCCCAAGGTGTTCTTCGCAGGAACTTGAGGCTGGACTTCACAGAGGGATCGCTGTTGAAACACCGGATATCGATGCGCATGCCCAACTCGTCCCAGCCATAATGGTCAACCAGGCTGTTAACGATTTGTTCCAGAGTCACACCATGCAGAGGGTTATTGGCTTGTTGTTCACTCATGATCAGGGCTTAGTCCTTATATTTACGTTTCTATCTCTGTCTATAACGTAGTCAATCAGCCGACGTGCCTTCAGGCCAAGTTACTTTATATTTAAATTCTGCTTAGATTTTGAATACTACTTCCTACCTTTTCTTTTTTCTCAATTCTTAGGGGTCAAATCTTTATTGTTGACAGTTACTAAGGCTAGAAAGGTTTACTTGTCAATTGTAAAGATTTGACCCCGTTTTCCTTTTGTTGTTGGGTGTCCTATATATCATCACGTGAAGATTCATACCCATGTGAAGTTTTTGTCCATTCACATTTTTTGCAACTAACAATATCATAATGACCTGCTAATTCAGGTCCTTCAGAACCATAATCGACTTCAACATCTGATGTTCGTTCCAAATCTTCTGAGCCACATTTTGGGCACGCCATGTAAGGTATTGCTTCTCCAACCTCTTCATCAATTGTTTTTTCTCTTATCAATTCATTTAATTCTAAGACAGACAGTTTTTCTCGATTATCATTTAAAATCGCCTCTCGCACTTCTTCCGAAAGCTTATTGAATACGGCATTTTGGTCTTTCGAGGATTTTTTATGGTATGCATGCGTAATCCCCCATGATATCAATCCTCCAAACATAAGACCTAATAAAAACAATATTATTTCCATGAGATCGCCTGCTTTTATTCACACCTTGCAAGTTATTCTATAGTTTCGGTATAGTAACGGATTTTATGAAATAGAAGAAAGGCTATTCCATCAAGTTAAACCTTTGTAAGCACTCATTAACTGTAACATAATCTCTCCGGGTATTGTCTTTCCTATCTTATTGCCTTCCACTTCAGCTACCGGCATTATTTCCATTAAAGAATTAGTAAGAAAAACCTCATCCGCATTTGTTAACGTTTCTATCCTGAAACGATCTTCACTGGCAGAAATGCCGTTGTCTTTGCAGATATCGAGCACGGTTTTCCTGGTTATCCCGGGCAGGATGTTTGTATCAAGCGATGGTGTTATTACGTTTTTATTGTAAACAATAAAGACGTTGCTTACGATACACTCAGCTACATATCCATCTGTATTGAGGACAATTGAATCGTGGACTGATTTTTCTTTTGCTTCTTCTTTCAGCATAATACTTGTTAAGAGATTGGTCGTCTTGTGACAGGAAATTGGACATGATGTGCTTCTTCTGGCCTTTGAAATATTCAGGGACATTCCTTCCTTATACAATTCTTTCGCATAGGGCATAAAAGGCTTGCCCTGAATTAACAGTGTTGATTCAAAGTTGTCATTAATACCAAGCCCATTGTTTCCAGTTCCCCTTGATAGTGTAATTCTAATGTAGGCATCCGGGATGTTGTTTGCCTTAAGCAATTCTTTAATACTCTTGCTTAATTCTTTTACTGTATATTCAAACGGAATTTTGAGTTTCTTTGCCGAAGATTGCAGGCGTTCCAGATGTTCGGCAAGTTTAAAAGGGGTTCCATTGTACGAACGTAGTGTTTCAAAGATACCATCACCATACAGGAATCCTCTGTCTTTTAAAGAGATATGCGCTTCTGTATCCGATATGATTTTACCGTTTAAAAAAATATAGTTATTCAAGTGTATTTATCAGGGCTTTGGCTTTATGAAGTGTTTCTTCATATTCTTCTTCCGGATTGGAATCAGCCACTATCCCTCCACCAGCCTGAAAGTAGACATGATCATCTTTTACCAGGAACGTCCTGATAGCAATGTTAAGATCAATATTTCCATTAAAGCCTATATATCCAATTGCGCCTGTGTACACACTCCGCCTGGTAGGTTCCAGTTCATCAATAATCTGCATAGCTCTGATCTTTGGAGCGCCGGTTATTGAACCTCCCGGAAATGTCGCCTTAATTAAGTCAATCGTGTCATATTGTGGATGAAGCTCTCCTTCTATGGTAGCGGCAAGGTGGTAAACAGTGGGATGTTCTTCCAGTTCCTTTTTCTCTGTCACCTTAACCGTACTGTAATTGCACACTCGCCCCAGGTCATTACGTTCCAGGTCTACAATCATTGCCAACTCGGCATCGTCTTTATTACTTGAAAGTAATTCCTTCTTCATCTTCATATTTACGTCTTCATGTTTGTATCTGGGACGGGTACCCTTGATCGGCCTTGTTTGCACCTTTCGGATCAACGTGTTTTTATGTTCGTCAGTACTAGTCGATGTATTTCGCACTGACAAGAATCTTTCCGGAGATGAACTGATTACGTATTTATTATCAAGCTTCAAATAGCATGAAAATGGCGCCGGGTTTATCCTTCTTAATCTTCTATATAGCTCATACGGCGGTATTTCTACCTGAGTGTGAAACCTCTGCGAAAGGTTTACCTGGTAAATATCACCCGCTTGTATATATCGTTTTGCGCGTTCTACGGCCCTTAAGTAGTCTTCCCTGGAAAAATTACTTATTATCTTTCGCTTTGCCCTGCCTTGTCTAACCCTTGTTTCTTCTTCATGAGGAATGCTCAATCTATGGTTAACAGTCCTTGATATCTGTTCAATTCTTTCCTCTGTACTTTTTCCAGAATACGGATTACAATTAGTCGACACTATATAACACTTGTTTTCAACATGATCGAAGCCAATAATTGTGTCATAAAAATTAAAGTACATTGCCGGGAACCCAATGTCATCAATCGTTGTATTGGGCAGTTTCTCTATGAAATGGCATAGGTCGTAAGCAAAGTACCCAACAGCGCCACCCGTAAACGGAACAGGCTCAGAATTATTATCCAGGCGGAAGCGGCTCAAAAGCTTTCTCAATTCGCCAAATGGGTTTCCTTTCTTTTTGGTAATGCCCTGGCGATCTTGTATCAGTATATTGTCTCCCTTTGACATAATGGTAAGAAAGGGATCATAGCCTATGAATGAGTATCTTCCCGTTTTTTGATTTTGGAGAGCGCTGTCAAGAAAGAAGCTTCCTGAACGAGCATGAGAATAATGAAAAATCTTCAGCAGGTCGATATTTGAATCGATCTCTTTGATTACTACTTTCTCTTTTGTTTTGCTTCCTGAATTCGCCATTGTTTAGGTATTATTGATTAGAAGTTATTAGTCTAAATCACGAATTGGTTGTTGTACAATTATGTTATGCAATGTAGAAACTCTAAGTCAAGCTTTTTTTAGGTTCAGCAAATAATATGGTTATTCGTTTCATTTTATTGTTTACGGTTGTCCCATTAATAGAGTTGTATCTTTTGATACTGGTAGGGAAATATTTGGGGGCTTTTCCAACTATAGCGGTTGTGTTTATAACCGGCATAGTGGGAGGTCTGCTTGCCAGAAGCCAGGGCTTAAGTATTTACAGACGTATACAAATGGATTTGCAAAATGGGACTATTCCAACAGATAGCCTTATTGATGGTTTATTTATTTTGATTGCAGGGGCATTGTTAATCACACCAGGGCTGATAACTGATATAGCTGGTTTTCTCGTTATGATTCCGGCATTTAGAGGATGGGTGAGAAGGCGAATAAAGGAAAAATTCAAGCAAAAGCTTGAGGCAGGCCAAATGCATTTTCATTCCAGCTATAATTCGACTGATTGGAGAAAAGATGATGATTTTTGAAGTGTCTCGATGTTTAGTCTTACATTTGGGAAGAATTATTATTTGATTCTTCAATTGTGAGTAGTGTGTCTTTCTCAAACTCAGCGCCAACCGCAGAGAAGAATTTTTTCCTAACGGCATCAGAGGTTACTTTTAAGAGAGACGTCCTGTCGTTCGCATCACCAAGTATCCCAAGATTAATTGTTCCTGCAGCCATCGTAGCATGACCACCTGAATTTAACTTGCCAAAAGCACTTTGCAGGAGCAATCCCAAATTAACTCTTGTATCTCTACTTCTTGCAGACAATTGAACTTTATCATCATTAATGCCAAAGATGAGAACAGTATTCACACCTTCCAGTTGTAACATCATTTCTGCTGCTTGTGGTAAAGCGTCTCTCTCATTGATAAATTCTACAAATGAGGCAAGGTACGAACCCCTGATTTCTCTGTTTCGTATTGCTCTGCCAATAATATCAAGAGTTTCCAAACTCATTGGTGGAGATTCCAACTGGTCTAAGATACTTACATCAACTAGAGGCGAAAGATATGATGCAGCGCTTAAATCATCAGATGTTGTATTTCTGGTAAACCCATTCGTATCTGTTCTAATACCATATAATAAGGCTGTCGCAAGTTGAGAGGTTGGTTTTATATTCAACTGTCGAATATATTTGGTCATTATTGTAGATGTAGCGCCTATCTTGGGCTGAATATCAATAAAATCTCCTTTAACTGAACTCATGTCTGTCTGGTGATGGTCAAATATCAGATTAGGTATGACTCCTTCTTCAGGCAAGACATTATTTTTGGATGGAATTGATGCCTCTATCAATGCAATCTTACCGGCAGATCTTACTATTTGCATCACTTCTTCTTTTGTTTTTGCCTTTATCAGGTCTATGTTTAACAGATTTATCAATGTCTTATTTTTCTGGTGACTGATATCGCCTCCATAATAAATGTTGCTTTCTACATCATAAAACTTACTTATATGTTTTAAGGTAAGCCCGGAAGCTATTGCATCCGGGTCTGGATTGTCCTGTAAAAATATTGTTAATTCTTTGCCATTTGATTCCTTGATAATGTCAACTAATGTAAATGCAGATTGCTTCATTTCAACAGCTTCAAGTTTTGGTAAAATTGTTTGCGCCAACACTTTGCCTGTTTGCAATATCATGTCAGCTCCATTCGCTTCTAAATCATCGGCTTCATCTTGATCAGAAGCCCTGACAAGAACGAATTTATTTGGCATTTCCTTCTTTATTTTTTTTACCAGTAATAAATTACTCTTTGAATCTCCAGTAAGGATTACAAATATATTAGCGCTTTTACAAAATGGAGAATCTAAATTAAAAGAGTATATATCTGAAGCTATTACATTAATGTGTTGTTCTTTCCACGGTGATAATGCCTTTTCATTCTTGTCTACTATTAACACCTCTTTTCCAGCTTTGTTCAAGGCATCAACAACTATATTTCCAGCTGAACCACAACCGAAGATAACGTACATAATGTATTCTCCACTAACTGAACAAATTAATCACTTTAAAGTGTGCGGGTTATGCTTTAATAGTATGATAAGAATAAAGTAACAGCCGATAAGAAGGCTGATTTATTTTATTGGTGACAGGAAAAATATGATTTGTACTTCAAAAAAAACAACTTATACATATGTCAGTTTAAGACATTACCAAAATTATACTTTCGGTTCATAGAGGTGTCAATATTAAAAAATCTGAATCTTATAGACTTTCAATATAATATAGACGTTTATTATAATAAGAAATCTTTTATAATGAATTTATAATCTTCTAAACATTTTATAGCTTATAGAAAATTATGAGTATATTAGAGACTGTTTCAAAGGCTGATATAACGGAAAACATGTGGAAGGAAGCTTTAGAAGGCCATAATATAGTGCCTGACGAGTTTGAGGAAGTCTCCTTCTATAGAGTAGTTAAGAAAGTAGGAGACCTGGAAAAAGGATGTGTCGTAACCGATTCAGAAATCATTTTCAATTTCCCACGTATAGCAAGAATTCTGCAACTGGAGAATGGTATCAAGCTGACATTTGCCAGTCCATTTTATGTAGAGGAAAAAGTAGATGGCTACAATGTAAGAGTTACGAAAGTAAAGGATCAAGTGCTGGCGTTTACCAGAGGGGGTTATGTTTGTCCATTCAGTACAGACAGATTGGAAGATTTCTTTAACATTGAAAAATTCTTTGGTGAAAATCCGGATCTGATTGTTTGTGGCGAAATCGCCGGCCCTGAGAATCCGTACAATATAGAATCACCTCCATATGTTGCTGAAGACGTTAATTTCTTTGCGTTTGATATAAGAATTAAGAATACCAATCAACAGGTTCCTGTTGAAAAAAGATACGAGTTATCCGACAAATATGAGATTCCAACAGTAACCCGCTTTGGCAAATATACTATTTCCGATACCAGAAAACTGACAGAATATATTAAGGAACTGAATGAAAAAGGCTGTGAGGGGCTTGTATTTAAGCCAACTGACCCGGCAGAGAAAACATTAAAATACGTTACAGCAGGTTCATGTCTCAGGGATATAAAAGTAACTTCTCCCGTAATGATAGAAAATCCGGCAGAGTTTTTTACACACAGAATATTAAGAACCGTTTTTTATCTTTTGGAACACAATTCCCCTCCGGATAAAACATTTCTTGAGAAAACAGGCGAAGCCCTGCTACGCCCACTTTTTGAAAGTGCAGAGAAAGCCGTAAAAGATGAAATGATTGTAGAACGCTTTAATGTAAGATTCAACAAAAAGCGAAACATCACTAAACTATTTGAACATTTCAATAAATGTAAAGTAGATGCCGAATTAATCAGCCAGAAAAAGGTAGGACAACGCTGGCATGTTGAATTTGTCAGGAGATGTTTTGCTTCGTATGAAATAATGCAGCACTACTGGAAAGGCTTCTCACATTTTGATTAAACTTTCTATAATTCCGCGAAGGTTACGTGATTCTACGAAGCGTATCCCCAGTTTGTCAGCCCATGTCATTATCCCCACATCAGCTGTAACCAGGATACCATCCAACTCTTTTGCCAGCAATATTAAGTCAACGTCTTCCTTGCTGTCAATAATCCCTTCCCTTAATGCCGAGCGATACTTTTTTCTAAGGTTCGTTATAGTTTCTTTCTCAACATCCGCCACCACCTCTCTTACGGCTTGTTCCGCCACCCTTAATCCTTTATCAATACGGCGGCGTACGTCCTCTATTAACTCATAAAGTAAAAAGGCCGGCACGTTCATCTCATATTTCTTTGGCGATTTCTGGAAAATCTTTACCTGAAGATCCTTTGGTATTTTATCAACATCCACAAAATCCATAAGTTCCCGATAAATTGAAGGCGGCATGTAGAAACATGGACGTTCTAATCCACTTATCAGCTTTAAAAACCCTTTCAGGGCCGTAGTCGGACTGTCCCCAAATGCAATACTTACATCCGTATTAGTGAAAATACTTGTGTCTATGACAAAGCTTTCTTCCTTTAAATTTTTTATCTTTTTAGTTTCTTCCACTTTCAATTATTATTCAGTAAAAGGAGGTGATCTATAACACTTGAGCTTGCAAGTATAATTGCTAAATTGGCCTACTGCAAGTAAAACTTGCATATTTCAGGACTCCCGGTCTTCCTGACAGATTATACTTCATATCGACATGTCCAATCGTTAAATTTACCATGTATGTATAGCATAATTGTTTAAACACCATGATCTTACAGAATAATAAACTTTTCAATTATCTTTACGAATCAGATTCGCGTTTTAATCGTTTTTACAAAATATATTACTTGAAACAAAACTGAAAAGCTGGTAAAAGTTATTACTCATTATTTAATGGGAGTTTGAGGATTCATCTTTACCAAAAACATAAATCGCATCTCACTGTGGTTTTTATGCGAGGGTGGCGGAACTGGCAGACGCGCTAGACTTAGGATCTAGTGGTATATACCATGGGAGTTCGACTCTCCTCCCTCGCACCAAATAAAAATATGTTGTAATCCTATGCCAGATAATTATAATAGCGCAAGGTCATTTCGTTTGTACCTGCCTGAATGTGTCATCAAGGCAGCTAATTGTAGAAACTCCGACATGTTTTAGCGGGTGTAGCTCAGTGGTAGATCGTCACGTTGCCAACGTGAATGTCGTGGGTTCGAACCCCATCACCCGCTTTTTTTATAGAACAACTTAATTTAAAAACCAAACAAGTACGTTACAAAATTCGTATTAATAACAAAATGAAAATAGAAATTGAAGAAATAGGTCCTTGTAAGAAATTGCTTAAGGTTGAGATATCGAAAGAGAAAATAGATGATGAGTGGCAAGAGCAACTGAAGGAATTATGCAGGATGTCCGATTTGCCGGGATTCAGGAAAGGCAAAGCTCCCAGGAGTCTTGTAGAAAGAAAGTTTGGCGACAAACTAATGGAAGATGTAAAACAAAAGTTAGTTAGCAGTACGTATGAAGAAGCAATTGAAAAAAATAAATTATCTCCCGTAGGTGAGCCGGAAATCAGTGATATTAATATGGAATTGGGCAAACCCCTCAACTTCGAAGTTACGATGGAGGTTTTACCAACGTTTGAGATAGGAGAATACAAGGGGATGCAGCTAAAGAAGCAACCAGCATCAGTCACGGACAAGGATATAAAGGCTGCTTTGAAAACCATAAGCAGGCAGAAAACACAGCTAACTATCGTAAAGGATGGAAAAGTAGAAGATGATGACTATATTATTTGTGACTGCAAGGTTAAAGTTGGCAAAAAGATTGTTTTCAAGGATGAAAATTTAGACGTTATGGTTTCAGGCTCTACCATAGCCGATATAAGTGTACCTGATTTAAAATCAAATCTCTCAGGCATAAAGTCAGGAGAAAAGTGTTCTATAGACGTAGAACTGGGGGATAATTTCCCTGATGAACAGTACCGGAACAAACCTGCAAAGCTGGAAATAACGGTAAAAGAAATCAAAAGACCTGCCAGTCCTGAAATAAATGATGAGATGGCAAAGCAGATGGGTTGTGATTCACTCGCAGAATTAAGGGAATTTGTATCAAAACAATTAGAAGCAGAAAAGAAAAAAATGGTAGATAATGACATGAGGGAACAGGTTTATAAAAATCTCCTGGAAATGGCTGGTTTTGACCTGCCTAAAGATATGATAGAAAGCCAGACAAAGAAGAGGCTTCGCAACTACCAAGTTGAACTCTTAAACAAAGGAACACCGTTGAAAGAAGTCGAAAAGGAGATGGGAAATCTAAAAAATGCTTCTGAAGAATCTGTTGTTAAGGATTTCAAGCTATCTCTTATTCTCGAACGTATAGCTGAAAAAGAAAAGATATTCGTAACAGAAGCGGATGTCAATCAGAGAATTAATACGTTAGCCAATATGTACGGCACTGAACCTTCCAAGATGCGCAGCCAGCTTGAAAAAATAGGTAGTATTCCGAATTTGAGATATCAGATGAAGGAAAGCAAGACAGTAGACTTCCTGATAAAAGAGGCAGTTACAAAAGAAACTAACCAGAAAAAGAAAGAAACAACTTAATAAGGGAGAAATCCAGTGACTAATGATTTTAATCTGAATGACTATTCATATAGAAAATTTTACGATATGCAGAAAAACACACATGGAAGTGTTTTTGTCCCTTCTGTGATTGAAAAAACGAGTTATGGGGAAAGACACTATGATATATTCTCCAGGCTGCTGAAAGATCGAATAATATTTATTGGCACCCCGATAGAAGATACCATTTCGAATCTGGTAATAGCCCAAATGTTATTCCTGCAAAATGAAAGCAAAACCCAGGACATCAATATCTATAAAAACGCTCACGGTGGTTCAATTACGGCTGGTCTTGCGATCTATGACACAATGCAATTTGTTCAGTGCGATGTTGCCACCTTTTGTTTAGGCCAAGCATATAGCATGGGCGCTGTACTTATGGCTGCCGGCGCAAAGGGCAAGAGATACGGCCTGCCCCATACAAGAATAATGTTACATCAACCATGGGGTGGTACACAGGGCACGGCAACAGATATAAGCATTCAGGCAGAAGAGATACTGCATATGAAAAAATGCCTTAATGAAATACTGGCAAAACACAGTGGACAGCCAGTAGAAAAGATAGAAAAGGATTTTGATAGAGATTTCTATATGTCTGCAAAAGAAGCCAAGGAGTACGGGATTATTGACGAGGTTATCGAGACAATAAGTGATCAAAAGAAAGAAGACTAAATCTCCGCAACATTAATTTGGCAAAATCACTCTTCCAAAAACCATTGATCCTGGTTTTCGTCGTAGCAAAGCTTAAACCTTAATCCCTCATCGGTCATCACAGTGTATCTCCTGCTTAACCTGCCACTAATGTCCTCCGCACAGATTTGGCATATGATATCTGTGCGGAGGACATTAGTGGCAGGTTAAGCAGGAGATACACTGTGATGACCGATGAGGGATTAAGGTTTAAGCTTTGCTACGAC